>Ga0131853_10010383_pt1 | contig 17020 bp, 13 predicted proteins | sample TergutLab28metaG_FD_92764 | JGI IMG/M metagenome (GOLD analysis project Ga0131853, IMG submission 92764) | Labiotermes labralis P1 segment gut microbial communities from Petit-Saut dam, French Guiana - Lab288 P1 (version 2) (version 2) | ecosystem: Host-associated > Arthropoda: Insects >... | reverse complement strand
GTGCATCGTCCAGTCGCTCACGTGCAGCGTGTACGGCTGCACGGTGCCGTCGGTGTAGACGATCTGCCCGGTGGCGTTGATCGGGCCGCCGGACCCCGCGGTCGCGAGGAACGCGAGCGTGCCCGCGTTCGCCGGCTCCGAGAACCGGATCGCCTGGCCGGCGGCCACCACGTCGTCGGGCTGACCCGCCGCGCCGGCCGGCCAGGTGAGCGTGGCACCGCCGGCGGGGACGGAGGCGCCCGGCGTCAGACCCGCCACCGCGAGGGCGTCCCGGGACAGGCTGTTGTGGCCGCCGTCGAGGTTGCCGACGCTCCGGTCGGCGTCCGGGCTGGTGCCGACCGTGTCGAAGAGCTGCGACAGGGAGCCGGCGGCCACCTGGTAGGGCGCGCTCGTGAAGGTGCTCAGCGCGCTGCCGCTCCCGGAGTTGCTCGACCAGCCGGCGGTGACCGTCAGCGGGTAGCTGCCGGGCCTGGCGTCCGACGGCGGGGTGACCTTGAGCGTGGCCGTCGCCGAGTGGCCGGGCGCGATCGCCGGAAGCGTGGCCGAGGGCACCGCCCACGGTCCCTTCGCACCGATCGTCACGCGGTTCGCGGCGGTGGTACCGGAGTTGGTGAGCCGCACCGTCATCGTGCCCGCGTCCCCGGCGGCACCGGGCTCGGACGTGACGCCGGTGATCCGCACGTCGGCCGTGTGGGCCGTGGCCGAGCACGGGGAGACCGGCGTGCCGGAACCCGTGGCCCAGTCGCTCGGCTGGTCCCCGAGGTCGAAGTGCAGCGTGGCGCCGTCCTGGATGGCGCGGTGGCTGATGACGCTGGTGTCCACGGGCGCGTTGTCGACCGTCAGGCCCTTGATGTAGCGGTGGGACGCCGACGCGCCGGGCGCGTCGATCACCAGCTGCGAGGCGTGGTACCAGGGCTGCTGCAGGTGCACGACGGCATGGGTGAACAGCGGGCTCGTCACCGCGTACTGGTCACCGCCGGCGAAGAACGGGTACAGCCCGAGCGACGACAGCACGTACCAGCTCGACATCGTGCCGAGGTCGTCGTTGCCGGTGACCCCGGTCGGGCTGGTGTCGTACAGGGTCTCGGCCGCGCGCACCACGTCCTGCGTCTTCCACGGCTGGCCCAGGTAGTTGTACAGGTACGGGGCCTGCAGGTCCGTCTCGTTGTACGGGTTGTACTGGTCCTCGGCGCCCCACTTGGTGGCGGCGACCCCCGCGGGGTTCGCGGCCAGCTGCTCGTACGAGAAGAACTGGTCGAGCTTCGCGACCGTCGGGCCGACCCCGCCGAGCGCCTTCGCCAGCCCCGTCACGTCCTGCGGAACCAGCCAGGTGTAGTGCCAGGCCGAGCCCTCCTTGAACCCGTTCTCCTTCGCGGGGTCGAACGGCGTGAGCCACGTGCCGTCGGCCCGCCGCGGCTGCACGAAGCCGGTCTGCGGGTTGATGACGTTCACGTACGACTGCGAGCGGTCGAGGAACCGGGCGGCATCGGCGTGCTCGCCCAGCTTGCTCGCGTAGAGCGACAACGAGCAGTCGTTGACGCCGTATTCGAGCTGGTCGGACGCCGCCGTCGTGTAGTCGCCGGTGCTCCCCAGCGGCACGTAACCCCCGTTGAGGTACTCGGCGAGCCCGGTGCGGCCCTCGAACGGCGTCTGCGACGGGTCGGGGAGCCGGGTCGCGTTCTTGACCAGCGCGTCGTAGATCGGGCGGGCGTCCTCGGGGCGCACCAGGCCCTTCAGGTACGCGTCGGTGAGCAGGTTCGCCGCCGGGTCGCCGACCATCTCGTTCGTGTAGTACTGCGCGTAGGGCCACTTCGGCATCCAGCCGCCCTGCTGCGCGTCCTCGAGCAGGCTGTGCGCCATGTCGGCGACGTGTTCCGGCGCGACCAGGTCGAGGACCTGCTGCTGGGCCCGGTAGGTGTCCCACATGGAGAACGCCGTGTAGTGCGCGTGCCCGGCCGGTTCGTGGTGCACCGCGCCGTCGAAGCCCGTGTAGTCGCCGTTCGCGTCCGAGTACACGTTGGGGTCGAGCACCGAGTGGTACAGCGCCGTGTAGAACGTCCGCTGCTGCTCGTCGGTGCCGCCCTGGATCGCGACGCGCGACAGGACCGAGTTCCACTGCGACGCGGCGGCCGACCGGACGCCGTCGAAGCCGAACCCGGTCGTGCCCTCGGAAGCGAGATTGCCGCGCGCCCCGTCGAGCGAGACGTACGAGATGCCGACCTTGGCGACGACGTCACGGCTGCCGAACGACAGGTACGCCCCGGCGCCCGTGCCGGTGGTGGACGCCTGCCCGGTCCTGACGGTGGTGCCGCTGCCGGTGGCGAACGAGCTGAACGGCTGGTCGAACTGCATCGAGAAGTAGACGGTGTAGCGGTTGTAGCTCTTGGACGGGCAGGTGTTGAAGTACCCGTACGTACCGACGGTCCCCTCGACCGTGTGGTCGCCGACGACGTCGATGCTCGCGGAGGAGACGCCGCGGAACCCGCCGCCCGGGCTCACCAGCACGCCGGGCGTGGAGCCGCTCGGGAACGTGTACCGCGCCCAGCCGGTGCGGGTCGTCGCGGTGAGCTCGGAGTGCACACCGGCGAGGTCGACGGAGTACGAGCCCGGGTGGGCGTCCTCCGTGGCGTGGTCGATGGTGACCTCGTTGGCGTGCGGATCGAGCGACGTCACCGCGCCCGTCAGCGGCAGCGACGTCACGTCGCCCATGGCGGCGCAGCCAGGACCGGACAGGTGGTTGAGCCCGAAGCCCCAGGTCTTCGGGTTCGTGTACTCGTAGCCGCCGCCCTCGGCCGATTCGGTGTTCGGGCTGAACTGCACCATGCCGAACGGCAGTGCGGCGCCGGGGTAGGTCCCGCCGCCCCCCGCGGTGCCGGCCAGCGGTGCGACCAGGCCGGCCGGATCCGCGGGTGCGGCGGCCGCGCCGGCGGCCTCGGGAACGGCCGTCAGGCCGGCGATCACGAGCGCTGCCGTGACCATGACTCTGATGGGATGAACGTTGAGTATTCGCCGCCGCATATCGGCCCCTCGCTGCGCGCGCTGCATGTCCCGCCGGTATGACATCGTTGTCACACGGCTCAGGGAACCTACTGCGACGGCCTGTTCGAGGCAAGGGTTCGCGGGGGATTCCCCCTCGGGCCGCGGGTGCGCGGCACCGAGGCGGTCGCGGCGGCCGGCCGTGCGCTCAGGCCACGTCGGTCCGTGCGGGCACCCGCGGGACGGCCGCGTTCGGGTCGTGGCCGGCGAAGACCAGCGCGATGACCAGGCCCGCGGCCTCCTCCAACTGGCGGGCGCGGCGCAGCGGTCCGACCACCGCCGGCTCGGCGCCCGCGTCGCGGACCAGGGCGGACACGGTGCGCAGGGCGGCCTCGTCGTCGCCCGCGATCGGCACGGTGACCGGCTCGCGGCCTTCCGACCACTGGGCGGCGGGGAAGAGGTGGAACGCCTTCACCACGTGCGCGCCCGGCGCGAGGTCCGCGATGTGCTCGGCGGCGGCGCGGCCGTCGGCGACCAGGTGCTCGCCGACGCCGTGGTCCACCGCGTTGACCGGGTCGATCAGCGGGGTGCCGGCCAGCGAACCCGCGGCCGCACCGGCCGCCGCCAGGATGTCGGGCACCCCGGACCAGCTGACCGCGAGCAGGACCGCGTCGCGTCCGGTGGCCGCCGCGACGGTCTCCGCGGCGCGGGCGGTGCCGGCGCCGGGCGCCGAGGCCGTCATCCGCGCGGCGGCCTCGGCCGCCTTCCGCGGTGAGCGGCCGCCCACCACCACGTCGTGCCCGGCCCGTACCCAGGCCGTGCCCAGGGCCGTCGCGAGCGTTCCGGTGCCGAGGATGCCGATGTTCATACCTGCGCTCCAGGGGTGCGGGCGGCGGCCTCCGGGAGCGGCCGCCGCGCTTGGCGCCACCGTAGGAAAGCCGACGCGCACCGGACGGTAGGAATCGGCTGCGGGACACTGGGGGCATGGACGACGACGGGTGCGTGCGGCTGCTCGTGGACTGCCGGCTGCGCGCGGCCACCGAGTTGTTCTCCCACACATGGGACCCGGTGATCCTCGCCGGGCTCGGTGAAGGCCGGCTGCGCCGGGCCGAGTTGCGGACGCTCGCGGGCGGGATCAGCGACAAGGTCCTGACCGAGGCGCTGCGGCGCCTGCTCGGCAACGGGCTCATCGAGCGCCGCGCCTTCCGCGCGGCGCCGCCGCGCGTGGAGTACGGACTGACCCCGCTCGGCACCAGCCTGGTCGAAGGGCCGCTGCGGGCGATGGGGCGGTGGACCGAGGAGCACGGCGAGGAGTTGCTCGAAGCCCAGGAACGGGCCGGCGGCTCCGCCTCGTAGGGGGACAACGGCGAGCCGTCGGGACGGAGCGCCGGGCCGCCCGAACGGGTCCGGGCCCGCCCGCCGGCCGGACCGGCTCAACCCGTCGGGGTCCGTCCGCCGAGCAGCGAGGCCGACTGCGGGTCGGCGTAGACGGTGCAGGAACGGTGGGTGCGCAGCACGGTGCTGGGCCACTCGGTGCCGAGCGGGGCTTCGAACGTCGCCCGCACCGCCTCGGCCTTCAGCGCGCCGGGGACCATGCAGAACAGGTGGCCGGCGCTCATCAGCGTCGGGATGGTGACCGTGACGGCCTTCTCGGGCACGTCCGCCAGGGTGCCGAAGCAGCCGTCGGCGACCTGCTGCTCGCGGCAGGCCCGGTCGAGGGACACCGGCTTGACCGCGTGCGGGTCGTCGAAGTCCGCAACGGGCGGGTCGTTGAAGGCCAGATGGCCGTTCATGCCGATCCCCAGGCAGACGATGTCGATGGGCTGCTGGAGGAGGAGTTCGGCGTAGCCGGCGGCGGCGGCCTGCACGCCGCCGGGCGCCGTCGTGTCGATGTAGTGCACGGCGCCGAAGGGGAGCCTGCCGAACAGCGCCTCCCGCAGCCAGTTGCCGAAGCGCTCGGGTGCCTCGGGGGGCAGGTCGAGGTACTCGTCCATGTGGAAGGCCGTCACCCGGCGCCAGTCGATGCCGGGTTCGCGGGTCAAGGCGGCCAGGGTCTCCGACTGGCTGGGGGCCGCGGCGAAGATCATGCGGGCGTGACCTCGGTCGGCCAGGATCCGGCGCAGCCGCCGGGCGATCTCGTGCGCTGCCGTCTCGCCGAGCACCTGGCGGTCCGGCAGAACGCGCAGCATGGCGTCAAGGTCGTTTGGTGGCATGACGGGAGTGTGACGTGCAACCGGTTGCACGTCAAGTGCCGTCAGGCGCCGTAAAGTGAGCGCATGCCGACTCGCCCACGCCCGTCCTCCGGTGTCACCATCGGCGACGTCGCGGCCGCCGCCGACGTCTCGCGCGCCACGGTCTCCCGCGCCTTCTCCCGGCCCGAACTGCTCCGCCCGGAAACCGTCGACCACGTGAAAGCCGTGGCGGAACGGCTCGGTTACACCGCCAACCGCGCGGCGCAGGCCCTGTCGACCGGGCGGTTCGGCAACATCGCCATGGTCGTGCCGGACGTCGCGAACCCCTTCTTCCCGCCCATGGTCCGCACCGTCCAGTCCCGGGCGGAACAGGCCGACCTGGCCGTCTTCCTCGGGGACGCCGACGAGTCCGCGGAACGCGAGGCCAAGCTCGCCGCGCGCTTCAGCCCGCAGGTGGACGGGTTCATCCTGGCCTCGCCCCGGCTCTCGGCCGAGCGGATCTGGGAGCTGGCCGACAAGCGCCCGGTGGTCCTGGTGAACCGGGACGTCGAGGGGATCCCCCGGGTCCTCATCGACTCGTCGGGCGGGATGACCGAGGGCGTGGTGCACCTGAAGCGGCTGGGGCACCGGCGCATCGCCTACCTCGCGGGTCCCCGCGACTCCTGGTCCGACCAGCAGCGCAGGTCCGCCATCACGCGGGCGGCCGCCGCCGCGGGCATGGAGGTCGAGGTCATCGAGGTGGGACGGCCCAGCTACACGGCGGGCCGCAGCGCGGTGTCCGCGCTCGTGGCGGCGGGCGCGACGGCCGCGGTCGCGTTCGACGACGTGGTGTCCCAAGGGGTGCTGGCGGGGCTGGAACTCCGGGACATCGCGGTCCCCAGGGACTTCAGCCTGATGGGGTGCGACGACACCCTGGCCGCCCTCACGACACCCGCCATGACCAGCGTGTCCGCCGCTTCCGCCGCGGCCGGCACCGCGGCCGCGGACCTCCTGGTGCGCATGCTGGAGACCGGCCGCGCCGAGCCGGAGCGGCTCACCGTGGCGACCCATCTGGTGGTCCGCGCGACGACGGGGCCCGCCGCCGGCTGACGCACGCCGAAAGGCAAAACCTTCGCGCGGGCCATTGACGTGCAACCGGTTGCATGTTTGGGTTCCGGCCATGACGCGCATAGCCGTTGCCGGTGCAGCCCATCCTCACGTCGACTACGTGGTGGACGAGATCAGCCGGTCGCAGAACCTCCAGTTGGTGGCCGTCGCCGATCCGGTGCGCGAGCTGGCCGAGAAGTGGGCCGCTCCGCACGGCGCCCCGGTCTTCACCGACCACCGCAGGATGCTCGACGCCGTACGGCCGGACGTGGTCGTCACGGCCGGCGTCTACGGTGACCGGGGCCGGATCGTCCGCGACGCGCTGGACGCCGGCTGCCATGTGCTGGCGGACAAGCCGCTGTGCACGACGCTGGACGACCTCGACGCCATCGCCGCAGCCGCGCGGCGCAGCGGTCGCCACGTGGTGCTGATGCTGGAGAAGCGGTACTACCCCGAGACGCTGGCCGCCCTGGAACTGGTACGCGCCGGGGTGCTCGGCGAGATCACCGGCGTGCTGTCGTCGGGCCCGCACAAGCTCAACCGGCCGGCGCGGCCCGGCTGGTTCTTCGAACGGGCCCGCTACGGCGGCATCCTGGGCGACCTGGCCGTGCACGACATCGACGCCGCGCTGTACTTCACCGGGCTCACCGCGGGCACGGTCGCCGGCGGCGTCGCGGGCACCACCCCGGGCACGGCGGGCTTCGCGCCCTACGGCGTCGCCACGCTCGCCGCCCCGGACGTGCTGGTGACGGCCGAGGTCAGCTGGATGACCCCCGCGGCGTCCGCGGTGCACGGCGACTACCGCATGAGGCTGGTCGGAACGCGCGGCACCGCCGAACTGCTGTGGGCGCGCCGCCGCCTGGTGGTCACCACCGACGGCGAGCCGACGCACGACGTCCCCCTGCCCGAGGGCTTCCGCCCCGCCCAACTGCCGCTGCGCGCCCTCGCGTCCGGCGAGCAGCCCGACATCTCCACCCGCCAGGGCCTGCTGGCGACCCGGCTGGCGCTGCTCGCCCAGCAGTCCGCCGACTCCGGCGGGACGCGGATCGCGTGGTCGGCCCCGACCGCCGCCGTCCCGCACACCAGCGCCTGACCCGCGCGAACACCCCAGGAACCGCCCGAAAGTGAGGGAAGTGACCATGCGATTCGCCCTGGTGGGCGCCGGCGTCATCGGCGCCGTGCACGCCCGGCTGATCACCGCGCTCGGCGAGAGCGACGCGAGCGTCCGGCTCGCCGCCGTCGTCGACGAGGACCTCGGCAGGGCCGAAGCCCTGGCCGGCCAGTACGGCGGCCGCGCCTTCGCGAGCCTGGCCGACGCGCTGGCCGCCGAAGCCGTCGACGCGGTCGCCGTCTGCCTGCCCAGCGCCCTGCACGCGGACGCGGCGGTCGAGGCGCTGGCCGCCGGCAAGCACGTGCTCGTCGAGAAGCCCGTGGACATCACGCTGGTCGCGGCCGACCGGATCGTCGAGGCGCAGCGCGGCACCGGGCTCACCGTCGCCGTGATCAGCCAGCGCCGCTTCCAGGCGCCCGCCGCCTTCATCAAGGACTCGGTGGAGGCAGGGCGGCTGGGCCGGATCACCTCCGGGATCGCCGAGTCGGCGTTCTACCGCCCGCAGGCGTACTTCGACTCCGGGGACTGGCGCGGCACCGCGGCCGTCGACGGCGGCGGTGCCCTGATGAACCAGGGCATCCACGCGCTGGACCTGCTGCTGTGGATGCTCGGGAAGCCGGTCGAGGTCAGCGCGCAGACCGGGCGCGTCGCCCACGAGGCCATCGAGGTGGAGGACCTGGCCGCGGCCACCATCCGCTTCGAGAGCGGCGCCGTCGGGCTGGTGCTGGCCAGCACCGCCGCCTACCCCGGCCTGCCCGTGCGGCTGTCCGTCCACGGCGACCGGGGAAGCGCGGTGATGGCCGACGACCGGCTGGAGTACTTCCACTCGGCGGACCCCGCCGCGCCCGCCGGGCCGCCCGACGAGCCACTGCGCGACGGCTGGGGCCCCGTCGACGTCGCGCACCTCGCCCAGTATGAGGACTTCGTCGACGCCGTCCGCACCGGCCGCGAGCCGGCCGTGACGCTGGCCGCGGGGCGCCGGGCGCTCGCCGTGGTCAGGGCCGTCTACCAGTCCGCCGACGAGGGCCGCCCCGTCGTGCTCGAGGAGGTCTGAACCATGAACGCCACGCGCCGTCTCGCCATCGTCGGAACCGAGAACAGCCACGCCGAGGAGATCGTCCGGCACCTCAACGTCAAGCAGATCTCGCCGCACGCCCGGGTGACCGCCCTCGTCGGCGAGGACGACGCCCGCAACCGGGAACTCGCCGAGCTGGGCGGCGGCCTGCCGATCGTGCCCACCGCGACCGCGGTGCTCGGCCTCGTCGACGCGCTGATCGTCACCAACCGCGACGGCGCGCTGCACCGTGCGCAGGCCGTGCCGTTCCTGGAGGCGGGCATCCCGGTCTGGGTGGACAAGCCGCTGGCCGCCGGCACCGCGGACGCGAGGGCGATCATCGAGGCAGCCGCCCGCGGCGGGGCGCCCATGACCTCCTACTCCGCGGTCCGTTGGGTCCCGGACGCCGACCGGCTGGAGGAGGCGGCCACCGGGATCGGTGAGATCCAGGCGGTCACCGTCACCGGCCCCGCGGACCCCGCAAGCGAGCACAGCGGCATCTTCTTCTACGGCATCCACGCCGCCGACCTCGCCCAGCGCCTGGCGCCCGGGGTGCCGGGCCCCGTCGAGGTCGAGCGGTCCGGTGCCACCGTCGTGGCCCGCTACCGCTGCGGCGGGGTGCCGGTCACCCTGCAACTCGTCACCCCCGACGACGCCGGACGCGTGCCGTTCCACGCGGAGATCGTCGGCCGCCACGGCCTGGTGAGCCGCGACATCGAGCTGGACGCCGACTACGTGGAGCCGGGCCTGCGGGTCTTCCTGCGGATGCTCGAGTCCGGCGTCCCTCCCCTGGACGCGGAGGTGCTGCTGGCACCGATCACCGTCCTGGAGCAGATCCGCGCCGCCCTGTGAGGCAGCCACCCCCAGCCATGCAAATCCTTCATCGAAAGAGACATGCCCTATGGATGCGCGAATCATCAAGTGCGCGGCGGCGGCCCTGGCCGTCGGCCTGCTGACGGTCGGCTGTTCCTCGGCCTCGGGCGGCAGCGGCGAATCGGTCTCCGGCGGGCCCGACAAGGGCACCGTGCGGGTGTGGTTCATGCAGGACTCGATCCCGCAGGACGCGCAGGACTACCTGAAGACCGCGTTCGAGAAGGAGCACCCCGGCTCCACGCTGAAGATCGAGATCCAGCAGTGGGACGACATCATCGCCAAGCTGCAGACCGCGATGGCCAGCGACAAGGAGACCCCGGACCTCGCCGAGATCGGCAACACCACCGCGTCGACGTTCGCCAGCGTCGGCGCCTTCGCCGACCTCAGCCCGCTGTACCAGGAGCTGGGCGGCGCGAAGCTGATCCCCAGTTTCGTCGGCGCCGGCACCGCCCACGGCAAGAAGTACGCGCTGCCGCTGTACGCCGGAGCCAGCGTCATCTACTACCGCAAGGACCTGTTCGCCAAGGCGCACATCGCGCAGCCCAGGACGCTCGGTGAGCTGGTCCGGGCGGCCCAGAAGGTCAAGGCGGCCAACCTCGACAAGCACCGCAACTTCCAGGGCATCTACCTGCCGGCCGCCGACAACCACTTCATGGAGGCGTGGATCTTCTCGCAGGGCGCCAACTACGCCCGGCAGAACGCCGACGGCACGTGGAAGGGCACGCTGGCCACCCCGCAGGCCGGGGCCGGACTCGCCATGCTGCAGGAGCTGTGGAAGACCGCCGCGCTGGGCGCGTCGGACTCCTCCCAGCAGGGCGCCGCGCCCTGGGTGCCGTACAACAACGGCGAGGTCGCGATCGTCTCCGGGCGCACCTTCGCGGAGAAGAACATCTCGCCCGAGATGAAGAAGAACACCGCGGTCATGGCGATCCCGCCGGTCACGGCAGGGGGCGTCGGCCACTCCTTCTCCGGCGGTTCGAGCATCGGCATCTCGGCCAAGTCGCAGGTGAAGTCGCTGGCCCAGGACGCGCTCAAGCTGGTCTACGGCAAGGAGTTCCAGGCCAAGGTCGCCGCGCAGGGGTGGATCCCCGGCAACACCGACTACACGAGCGCGATCCCGCAGAGCCTGTCCAGCGGGCAGTTGCAGGCGCAGATCGTGGCGAACTCGGTGCTCACCCCGACCGCCGAGAACTGGGCCGTCGTGCAGGGCGACAACATCCCCGCCGACTTCTGGGCCCAGCTCGCCCGCGGTGGTGACGCCGGGAAGCTCGCCCGGGAGACGGACGGCAAGATCGAGAAGGTCCTGAACAAGAAATGACCACCGATCCGGGTCTCACGCCCGCGGTGCCGGCGGCCCGCCGCCGGCACCGCAGGACGCAACTCACGCCCTACCTGCTCGTCGCGCCGGTGTTCGTGGCGGTCATCGTGGCCCTGGGCTATCCGCTGGTCCGCCAGATCGTGATGTCCTTCCAGGAGTTCGGGCTGCGCCAGCAGTTCGGTCAGGCACCTGAGTGGGTGGGCCTGGACAACTACCGCACGGTGCTCAGCGATCCGGCGATGCTGAGGGTGCTGCTCCGCTCGATCGTGTTCTGCCTCGTCTGCGTGGTGCTGACGATGGTGGCCGGTACCGCCCTGGCCGTGCTCATGACGGTGGTGAGCCGGTGGGCCCGGCTCGCGCTCCAGGTCGCGCTGCTGTTCGTCTGGGCGATGCCGGTCATGGTGACCGTGACGGTGTGGCAGTGGCTGTTCGACAGCCGCTACGGCGTCGTCAACTGGCTGCTGAGCCACCTCGGTTTCACCGGGATGGAAGGGCATGCCTGGACTGCTGATCCGATGGGGCTGTTCACCGTGGCGGCGCTGATCGTGGTCTGGATGAGCGTGCCGCTGGTCGCCTTCATGAGCTACGCGGGCCTCAGCCAGGTCCCGGCGGAGGTGATGGAGGCCGCGTCGCTGGACGGGGCGTCCGCCTGGCGCCGGTTCCGCAGCGTGATGCTGCCGCTGGCGCTGCCGGTCATCATGATCGTCGGCCTGCTCCAGATCGTGTGGGACCTGCGGGTGTTCACCCAGATCTACGTGCTCCAGCAGAACGGCGGCCCCACCGACGACACCAACCTGCTCGGCACCGCCATCTACCGGCTGGGCATCGGCCAGGGCGACTACGGGATGGCCTCCGCGCTGGCCACCGTGGTGCTGGTCCTCACCCTGCTGCTGACCTGGAAGTACATCAGCACGCTGGTCAACCAGCAGAAGGAGGCGGCGGCCCGATGAGCACGTCCACGTTCTCCCGCACCCCCCACGGCGGCCCGTCGAGGACGGGCCCGTCACCCGCGGCCGGTAGCCCGGCGCCGGCGGGCCGGCGCAAGCGGCGCCGGCGCAGCCGCCCGGTGCTGAACGCGATCGCCGTCCTGGCCGCGCTGGTGTGGGTCTTCCCGGTCTACTGGATGGTCAACACCGCGCTGGTGCCCACCTCGGAACTGTTCACCCTCACCCCGCGATTCGTGCCGTTCCCCACCTCCTTCGAGCACTTCTCGGGGGTGCTGCGGGACGAGAAGTTCTGGTCGGCACTGCGCATGAGCGCCATCGTGGCGCTGGTCGTGGTGGTCCTCGCGGTGCTGTTCGGCTTCCTCGCGGCGGTGGCGGTCAGCCGCTTCCGGTTCCGTGGCAGGGGCGCGCTGATCATGCTGGTGATCCTCGTGCAGATGCTGCCGGCGGAGGCCCTGTTCATCTCGCAGTTCCGGATGCTCGACGACTGGAACCTGCTCAGCTCGGTGCCCGGCCTGTCGCTGCTGTGCCTCGGCGGGATCGTGCCGTTCACGGTCTGGCTGCTGCGCGGCTTCATCGACGGCGTCCCGGTGGAGCTGGAGGAGGCGGCGATGGTCGACGGCTGCAGCCGGGTGGGCGCCTTCTTCCGCGTCACCCTGCCGCTGCTCGGACCCGGGCTGGTCACCTCGTCGGTCTTCGCCTTCCTGCACACCTGGAACGAGTACAACCTCGCGCTGATCGTCATGACCAAGACCGACCACGCGACGCTGCCCCTGTGGCTGCGCAGCTTCAGCAGCGAGACCTCCGCGACCGACTGGGGCGGGGTGATGGCCGGCTCCACGCTGATCGCCGTGCCGGTGATCGCCCTGTTCCTGTCGGTGCACTCCCGGATGGGCTCCGGTCTGGTGGCGGGGGCGGTCAAGGGCTGATGGAGGGACAACTCCCGGGCGGGCGCAACGCCGTGGTGCGGACCGACCGCGAAGGCCGGATCCGGTCCGTCGAGCACCGTGAACCCGCCGGCCGCGACGCGGCGTGCTTCCTGACCCCCGGCCTGGTCGATCTCCAGGTCAACGGCTACGGCGGCCATGACGTCAACGCCGAGGGCCTGAGCGTCGACACGGTGCACGCGCTGGCCCGCGCCCTGTGGGCGGCCGGCACCACGACGTTCTTCCCGACGGTCGTCACCGCCGGCCACGACAGGATCGTGCACGCGCTGGAGGTGATCGCCGAGGCGGTCCGCGGCGACGCCCTGCTCGCCCACTCGATCGCCGGCATCCACGTCGAAGGCCCGTATCTCTCACCGGTGGACGGGGCACGCGGCGCCCACGACGCGGACTGCCTGCGGGACCCGGACACCGCCGAACTGGCCGACTGGATCGCGGCGTCGGACGGTCTGCTGCGGATCGTCACGCTCGCACCCGAGCGGGCGAACGCCACCGCGTACATCGACCGGGCGGTGCGGTCCGGCGTCCTGGTGGCGCTCGGGCACTGCGCGGCCGAGCCCGACCGGATCCACCGGGCGGCGGCCGCAGGGGCGTCGCTGTCGACCCACCTGGGCAACGGCATCCAGCCGACGCTGCCGCGCCACCCGAACCCGATCTGGGCGCAGCTCGCCGACGACCGGCTGTCCGCCGGGTTCATCGCCGACGGGCACCACCTGCCGGCCGACACCCTGACCGCCATGGTCCGCGCCAAGGGCCTCCGGCGCTCGTTCCTGGTCAGCGACGCGGCGGCGCTCGCCGGCTCCCCACCGGGCCGCTACACGACACCCGTCGGCGGCGACGTCACCGTCACCGCCGACGGCGGCCTGGTCCTCACCGGCAGCGCCCTGCTCGCCGGCTCGGCGGCCTCGCTCGCGGACTGCGTCCGCTGGACGCGCGCCCACACCCCGTTCCCCGACGGGGACGTCCTGGCCCTCGCGACGTCCAACCCCGCGCGCATCGCCGGGCTCCGCGACCGCGGGACCCTGGCGGCCGGCGCCGCCGCCGATCTGGTGCTGCTGGACGAGGAGTTCCGCGTCCTGCGCACGGTGGTCGCCGGCACGACCGTCCACCGCGTGGACGAACTTCCCACGCCGTAACCGCAGTTCTCCCTCCCAGAGAAGAGGAGCACCGTCATGCGAAGAAGCAGAAGACCCTGGGCCCTGGCACTGTCCGTGCTGTGCGCGGGCACCGCCTGGCTGGCGCCGGCCGGCTCCGCACACGCCGCCGGGACCCCGATGATCTCCATCGACTCCCCGGCCGACCACGCGACGGTCGACGGGCACACCCTGACGGTCAGCGGCCGCTACGCGGAGACCGGCGACCTGAAGCTGGTCGTCGACGCCCAGCGGACCGTGCCCGTCACGACCGACGCCGCCGCCGGCACCTGGACGGCGACCGTCGACGTCGGCGACCAGGACGGGACCGTCGGCCTCGCCGTCTACGGCAAGAACCTCCAGACCCTGTACTCGAAGTGGTCCAACCTCGTCTCGGTGGACGTCCACAACCCCGCCGCGGCGAAACCCGCGGTCCGGATCGTCTCGCCCGCCATGTCCGACCGGCTCACCGGCGCCACCGTGCCGGTCGTCGTCGAGGCCACGCCGGGGAGCGGGCTGCGCGGGGTCGAGGTGCGGGCCAACGGCCGCGCCTGGCGGACGGCCCATCCGGTCCCGGGCTCCCCGAACCGCTACCTGGCACGGCTCGACCTGCGTGCCCTGTCCCCGGGCTTCGCCGGCCTGGAGGCCCGAGCCACCGACCGGCGCGGGCACGTCGGCACCTCCACCACCACCTACGTCTCGCTCGGGGGAGCGCAGCCCGCCGCGCGCCGGACGTACGACCAGAACCGGGCCATGTGGGTCTGGGAGCAGAACTCCTACCCGGTGGTGTTCGACACCGCCGCACGCGACCGGCTCGGCCGGATGATGGACGACACCACCACCTTCCCCGGTTCCGACCCCGTCCGGACCCTGTACCTCGGTGTGGCCGCCTCCCAGGGCAAGGACATGCTGCGTGACTCCCGCCCCCAGGTGGCGTCCTTCGTGCGCTGGGCGCGCGGCCGCGGCTACCACGTCCAGGCGGTCGTCGCCGGCGGCACCACCCCGCCGAACCTGGGCGCGCTGCCCCCGTACCAGCACTACGCGATCAGCGAGTTCGAGAAGGTCCTCGACTACAACCTGGCCGTCCCGGCGGACGCCCGCTTCGACGGCGTGAACGTCGACATCGAGCCGTACAGCCTCGCCCCGTGGAGCGACGCGAGCAGCAACCTCCAGGTCGTCTACCTCGACCTGCTGGAGCAGCTCGTCCGGCTGCGGGACGCCTCCGGCGAGCCGCTGCTGTTCGGCCCCGCCATCCCGAGCTGGTTCGACACCTCCACGCCCTGCTGCACCGCCGTCACCTGGCACGGCAGGACCGCCCCCCTGAGTGACCACGTGCAGGACCTCAGCGACTACGTTTCGCTGATGGACTACGTGGACCACGCCGACAACGGCGGGATCATCGCCCGCGCGGCCCACGAGGTCGCCTACGCCCGGCAGATCGACAAGCCGGAGTCCGTGGTGATCGGCGTGGAGACCAAGGACCTGACCGGCGGCGGTGATCCGCCGAGCGTCACCTTCTGGGAGGAGGGCCGCACCTACATGGAGGCCGAACTCGCCAAGGTCTACGCGGCCTACGCCCCCGACGAGACCTACTTCGCCGGCATCGCCATGCACCACTACGGGAACCTGCTCATCTTCCCGTCGGTGCAGGGCGGCGGCGGGGTCACCTACCCCCAGGGATAGAAGCACGCTCGATGCGCACACTCAACCGGTCGACGGCCGGGGCCCGTTCGCGGGCCCCGGTGCGGATCGTCCATCTCGGACTCGGCGCGTTCCACCGCGCCCACCAGGCCTGGTACACCCACCGGGCCGACGAGGAGAACGCCTGGGGCATCGCGGCGTTCACCGGCCGCAGGCCCGACGCGGCGCACCTCCTGGCCGCGCAGGACGGCCTCTACTCGGTGACCGAACGCGCCGGCAGCGGCGACCGCGTCGAGCTGGTCGGATCCCTCGTCGCCGCCCACGACGGTGCCGATCGGCAACGGCTGCGCGAGCTCGGCGGGGGACCGGGGATCGCCGCGGTGACGCTGACCGTCACCGAGGCCGGCTACCGCCTCGACCCCGAGGGGGAGTTGGACCTGGCCGCGCCGGACGTCCGGCAGGACCTGCGGGTGCTGCGCGGCGGCGACGGCCCGCTGCTCACCGCCCCCGCCCGGCTGGTCGACCTGCTGGCCGCCCGCCGTCGCGCCGGGGCCGGTGGCATCGCCGTCGTCTCCTGCGACAACCTCCCCGGCAACGGCGCGGTGACCCGGCGCGTCGTCCGCGCCCTCGCCGCCGAGGTGGACGGGGCGCTGGTCGACTGGGTGGACGCGCACGCCGGATTCGTCAGCACGTCCGTCGACCGCATCACGCCGCGCACCACCGCCGCCGACATCGGGCTGGCATCGGCGCGGCTCGGGCTGCGGGACGGCGCGGCGGTGGTCGCCGAGCCGTTCCACAGCTGGGTGCTCAGCGGCCGCTTCCCGGCCGGCCGGCCGCCGTGGGAGCGGGCGGGCGCGCTGTTCGTCGACGACGTGGAGCCGTACGAGCGGCGGAAGTTGTGGCTGCTGAACGGGGCGCACTCGATGCTCGCCTACACCGGGTCCGCCCGCGGCCACGGCACGGTCGCGGACGCGATCCGCGACCCCGCGTGCCGCCGGGAGGTCGAGGAGTTCTGGGACGCCGCCGCCCGCCATCTGACCGAGGAGAGCCTCGATGTCCCGGCGTACCGGCAGCAGTTGCTCGACCGGTTCGGCAACCCCCGCATCGCCCACCACCTCGCCCAGATCGCCATGGACGGCAGCGCGAAACTGCGCGCCCGCATCCTGCCCGTCGTCCGGGCCGAGCAGGCGGCCGGACGCGACGCCGCACCCGCCCTGCGCTGCGTGGCGGCCTGGGCCGGGCACGTCCTCGCGGCCCCCGACCCCGCGGCACTTCCGGACAGTGCCGCTCCCGACCTGGCCCGCGCCTGCGCGCTGGCCGGCGACACCCGGCGTCTCGCGGCGCTGCTGTCGGTGATCACCCCCGCCTGGGGAGAGGACCCGGCAGTCGTGGCCTCCGTCCGGCGGCTCCGCCGATCCTGAAACCAAGAAGGCAGGCATGCAGATAACCTCGGCCGACGTCATCGTCACCAGCCCCCACCGCAACTTCGTCACCCTCAAGATCACCACCGACGAGGGCGTCACCGGCCTCGGCGACGCGACGCTCAACGGCCGGGAACTGGCCGTCGCCGCCTATCTGAAGGAGCACGTGGCCCAGCTCCTGACCGGCCGCGACCCGCACCGCGTCGAGGACACCTGGCAGTTCCTCTACCGCGGGGCCTACTGGCGGCGCGGCCCGGTCACCATGGCGGCGATCGCGGCGGTCGACATGGCGCTGTGGGACATCAAGGGCAAGGTCGCGGGCCTGCC
>Ga0131853_10010381_pt1 | contig 17022 bp, 8 predicted proteins | sample TergutLab28metaG_FD_92764 | JGI IMG/M metagenome (GOLD analysis project Ga0131853, IMG submission 92764) | Labiotermes labralis P1 segment gut microbial communities from Petit-Saut dam, French Guiana - Lab288 P1 (version 2) (version 2) | ecosystem: Host-associated > Arthropoda: Insects >... | reverse complement strand
CCCACGCAGCGGCTCTCAAGACCACCACCCATCCAAAAACTCGGTGCAGAAAACCATATGCTGCAACTCAACATCTAATGCTCCTGATGATGGGCGTATGTACCCGAAACATGTCGAGCTAAGTACACATCAATAAAATTACCTAGTTACTCAAGTTGGCATTTCACTTTATTTAATTTCTGTATGAGAATGTTGGCTAGCTGGTCGGTTGTTTGTTGCCGTATTGCACTGGGATCTGATCTTCGTATCTTCAGCGCTGTGTGTTTACTTTTAGAGATGTTTGCTTTCCGTAACACGCCACAGTGGACATGATATACTAGAAGATAAATGTAGGTAATGTGCAGATATTTTGGTTTACAGAAGACATAACACAATCAAAATAATGTGGACCCGCTTTAAGACTGGGAGAGTGATTTAATGGAAATTGAATAATATTTGAAAAGGAAATTTAAAAAACATAATATATAAAATTCAAGTTCATACCTCAAGAAGCACACATTTCATGACCATTATAATTTCCAAGTAGTTGTTTATTCACAAAATGTTATGAAACACATAAATACAAAGTGTAAAAAAGTTGCAGGATTCTACCGTGTTTAAGAGGTTCATACATGAATAAAGTTAAGAACACCACTGAGGGCCAAAACCCAATTTTCACTGCTGCCAATACCAAAGTTCTCTTATGAGACACCATTCGAGGAGAGTCCTGTGCTTAGAACATGTCAACTTGTCATATCTTTCTCTTCTCCCAAGACGTCTTACCACTACGTTTCTGTTCTCATTCTTTCTTCTGCAAACCAAATACATTCGAACCCTCGTCATAGTCGTCTAGATTTCAGTTGAAGGGCACTAGATGACAATGAAATTTATAGATCCATTAGACCAAACGACACTCACAGGTTACCAGCACGAATTTTGAGGATCCGAGATGCTTAGTGATCTAGTTCGCGCGACGACTTCAAGCGTCATGTTTTCAAAAACTGACACTTTATTGTAAAGTAATTGCAACTTTCGCTCTTCTGTCATAGTATCAGGCGGTTATCAATAAAACAGGAGGGAAAAGTTAGAAATATCCTGTGTATGTACTAGTTTTAATATCTTAGAGAACGTACAGAAAGACAAAAGTTTTTGAAATGAATAACAGTACACGTTCGCGGAAGTAACCATCTGTCAGTTTCTTTGTACATATATCTTACTTTAAACCTGTGTACTTCAACATTTTATTTAACGATGCTGTAATTTGCTGATAACATATACTGTCGAATTGTAGCGTAATATCCAAATAAAAAATTTAAAAAAAAAGTGTGGAAAGAAGCTATCTTGGCTTAAGTACCTCAACCAAGATACCTACTGAGCTGTCGAAAACTGAACACGAAGCCTTTCCGATAAGAAGATGTACAGGTAAATCAATCCCATTACAGGCCCGGATAGGCTGTGTGGATACGAGGAGGTTGAGGCTCCCAGATTTCAAGACAATCGGCACATGAAGGTGGTAAGGTTGTCAGCCTTACGCACCGGCCGTCTTTACCCCCAGGAAATATTCTTGGTTACCATTTCTGTTAAAGGCTGAGTCACCCCAGGGTCATAGTTCGGCCGGAAAGATTATGTCAATGAAATATTCCAATGACACCATCGGGAATCGAACCCGCGACCTTCAGGTTTGTAGCGCAGTGCCTTAACCAACTGCAGCCACATTACCACCGTATTATCCACACACCGATGTATGTTAATGGATTATTTTAACAACTGTAACTTTAATAAGCACTGATTAATGCGCTCCCTGATGATGGTGTAACTGTAACACCGAAACATGTCGGAGCTGCTTTAATGTAAATTTTAATATTGTTTTTTAAGACAACTCACTAGTGCATCAATTGGTGAATAAATAAAGCTTTGATACAAGTACAAAGCTAATAAAGTTCTCCTGTGACATTGAGACGGTGTGACTTGTCATGTTACTATTATTGAACTGTTATTATTATTATTATTATTATTATTATTATATTCTTATTCAGTTTTCCATTAGAGGGGTAGAACTTAGTGGGTTTTAAAGTAAAACATTGCGCAGCCACAAAAGTAAGGTTCAGGCGTCGCAGTCGCTGTGTTCTCACTGCTGTAGGCATCCGCGTTCGTTTGGCCATCAGAAAGAATGTTGGTTTAAACTCGTGCAACAGGCCACCGCTCCGATAACCAGTACAGTACAAGAGTGGATTTCTTTCTCTTTTTTTTTTTCGGGAGCACGGTGTTAGAGAAAACTGCCCTTGTTCTTTTCAACCCTTGCACGTGGTTCGGGAAGCTTTCAGGTATATAATAAGGGATGTAGGACACGGCAATGCACTAGAATGACAAGAAACCGCTCCTGAAGAAGGGAACTTACGTATGCATCATTTGAGTGCTTCTATAGGCACACTGGAATATGGCTTGCATACTTTATAAGCGGCCTTTCCCACGGTTACGTAATCACCCCGTTTTATTGTCATGTACCTGGTAGCAGAGTGCACACAATACCAATTCTTCTTCTCTTTCTTTCCGTCTTTAATCTTCCTTTATTTGACAATAGGGGAAGGTGGGGCAATGTGACAAGGAAGGAAGAATCGCATTGCAAGGTTTTCTTCGATCAGGTTCCTTACAATAGTTTACTTCGCGCGGATTTTGCCAATTATTCATATTACTATTATTATTCTCTACCCACCGTCTTTAATCTTACGTCATTTAACTCATGGTAAGGTAGGAAGAAGGTAGCTTCTGCTGTTTGTATGTTGGTAAGAAATGCACGCTTCAGAGCTTCAGGTAAAAACGCGGTTTGCTTGTGTGCAGAGAAAGACCGACTCACTTTCGTCACACGAAAAATTTCTTGATATATTTTATAAGCTTTTCAAGCCCGAAATTAATGTAAATAATACTTGATAATCAGTTTCTACCTCACAGTAAACACACTGCACACATGACCAAGATCAAAAGATGAATGTTGTTCAGCGAATAATTTCTCTCTCTCTCTCTCTCTCTTTTGTGTGAAACCTATACGGCTCACGTTAATCAAATGCGTGCGCAAAATTAATATTAGTGTGGGCAGTATTTACGAAAGCAGTCTTGTTTCTAATTCAAGTAAGGTGTTTAATAGAGCAGATATGAAATGCTACATTATTTACTGGCTGAGTGGAGAGATATCGTTCTTTATTTTACTAGCTGTGGTAACTATAACACGAAAGACAGATATCACAAATTACGCACGTAAATTTACTCTCGAAGAAAAAACATAAGGGATAACTTATAAGAACTAGACATAGAGGGGTACGCATTATGTTAAAATTATTTTTCAGAAAGAGGGAGCTCTGATAGCCTAGTCATTATACTGACTAGGTTACAGGCTTGACGATTCGGGGGTCGACTCCCAGCAGGGAGAATTGATTTTTGTCCAATCCGAAAATTCCATATCATTTTGGGGCCCATCAAGCTTCCGATTCGATGGTTACCATGGCGTCTTTTCCCAGAGTAAAGCAGCCAAGACATGAACCTCTCAACTCGATGTAGTGCCAAGGTTAAGAATCGGTGAAACTACACCTCCACTGCCCTCTATACCTTCACGGTATGTTCAGGGACAAATTTACTCTTACAGAAACGGATTGTGAAGGCGTCGACTGGATCCAATTAGCTCATAATAGTGGCCAGTGCGGGCTGTTCCTAATGATTTAATTAAACTTCGGGTTACACAGAACGAGGGGAGTTTCTTGACGTCATGAGGGAAATATTTTGCTGTGTAGTGTTACTGTAATATAGGCCTATACAAGGCTGCAGCTTGTCTCTTTGCTGTCTGTTAACTGCGGACGTAGTGGAGAACACACTAAGATATGATAATTGTTAAATACTCCTACAAACACGCAGGGCATCCACGGTTAGTTCAGCAATGTACACGTGTTTTCGGATGGCTTTTTGATGCTACTCGGATTCTTATTCTCACTATTTTAAATTAACTTCTCGAAATAACCTTCAATATCGTATTCAGTACGTCATGTTACACGCGGTGTATCACACTCGGTAAAATAATATCTATGTACTAATTAAAGCATTTGCAACGTATGGAAATGTTTCAGCTCTTTGTGAGCCATCCTGGGGCTACTATTAACCGTTTAAAGCCTAGCGGTTTCTTTACGTGCCACCAGGTTTAACATTCAAAAATTCTACATGGTGCTCGCTTTGCGTTGAGCGTTTTGAACGGATCTCAGAACAGACAGCGACCTTTCCCTTATACATCATTAACTGATTGGTTTTTATAACCATGTTGGAAGGTGTTTACTGCGCGGTACGGACTGATTCCTTACAGAGACCAGATTACGTTTAGTCTTCAAAAGGTTAAAGTGTTGAGGAAAATAAGACTGGCTGTGCATATAGAAAGCATTTCATTTTCTATGTCCTCACAACTTTACGTTAATATTGGATGTGTACTTCCCAAACACAGATAAATTGAATGTTTATAAATCTATCGAAGTGATAACCAGTCTTTTCCTGGTCTCCAGTACTTACAACAAAAATTCTTTCTCATTTTAAAACAGTGGGAATTTTTATAAAGTTTGGAGGTATGGGTTTGGTACTAAATGATGTGCATAAAATGATTTTGAAGTTTACTAAGATCAATAATTTGTGTACAGTGAGGGTATGACGAAAGGCCAGGATTGTGAACGCGATATATTAGGTCCTTTCCAACAAAATCACTAAGTTGTTCACCCCTGTTTGCGGTCTTTAAGACCTTTAGTTACACTTTGATGGTCCTGTAAGACCCTTGCCTCAGCCTACAATGGCTCCTGTCTTTGCCGCTGGGCCGGTTCCTCAGTGGATCGCACTGCTCCACATGGACAATAAATTAGTGGTACTTAATCTTATGACGTAAGCAGCGAGAGACGCGGAATCTTATTAGGGTCCGGTTTTGTCAGAGGCGAAGCAAAAAGCTCTTATAAATGTGTCGTTTTCCTTGCGTTATGACGCACTATGGACGAAGACTTGCATCTATTATACAAGTTGCCATTGTCACAGGCAATTGTAGTTTCGTCCCTTCCTCGACGTCTCCTTCCCTTCCCTTGTATGTATTAACACAAAACTATACCCAACAATGACGAAGTCATCGGTCAGATCCTGACATCTATCGAGATTCTACTAACTTTTACTGAAAATAGCTAATCATCCTTAGGCTTATGGTTTTTGCTATAACTTGGATAAAAGTTTAGGGATGTGACGTCATGTATTCAGGTAAAAATATACCAAAGTGTCAGAGGAGTAACCTATGATGCTTCCATCTGCAGGTTTTCCTTACTCGTGAAATACGAGGAGGTGCTGATAAATCCTTAGCCCCACCAGGAAGGAAACAAGCTACAGCGACCAAACTCGGGATTTATTCAACATACTCCCTACGAAGCTCGATGCATTTCTTAGCCCTCTGCTCTAACTTTCGCAAGCCACTCAAAAAAAAATTTCAGAAGGTTGTCCGTCCAACCAGGTCTCCGCGCCAACAATGTCCTGCGCGTCGGACGAAAAATGGCGACCTTTCAATTGTTTTTTCAGTCCAGGGAACAGGTGGTAGTCCGACGGGGCCAGATCCGGAGAATGGAAGCCCAGGTAGGCCAGTTTCTTCTGGGTTGCAAGTACTCGGTGAGCCGGAACATTGTCTTACAAGTACAAGAACCCCTTGGTGACCTTCCCGCGGCGTTTTTTTTTTCAAAAATCCTTCAATTGCACCAGCAGAGATGAGTAATACTCCGCGCTTATAGTTTGGCCCTTTAGAAGTTAATCAATGTGGAGGATGCCGTCTTGTTCCGAAAAAATCGAAGCGAGAACTTTTCCAGCGATTTTTTGCACTCGGAAATTTTTGGGGCGGGGTGAGCCGCTATGCCGCCACTCCATTGATTGTTGCTTTGTCTCCGGCTCATAGTGATATAACCAGGTTTCGTCCATGGTCACCAATCGCGACAGGAAATCATTTGGATCGCGCCGAAAAAATTCCAAAATTGCTCAGACGACTGGCACCGTTGAAGTTTTTGATCCGAGTTCAGGCATTTCGGGACCCACTTCGCGGAGAGCTTCCGCATGTCCAAATCTTCATGAATGATGGACCGAACCCGCTCAAGTGATACGCCCAGTTGCTCATATATTGATTTAGCCGAAATCCGGCGGTCTTCCAAGATTAGTTCGTGTATTTGATCAATAATCTCCGGGTTGGTCACTGTTTTGGGTCGTCCAGGACGATGCGCATCACAGGTGGAAAAATCACCACGTTTAAACCCGACCACCCAGTTTTTGACGATGGCATACGATGGTGCACGTTCACTTAATGTTTCTTGCAGAATGGCGTGAATTTCCCTCGGCGCCTTGCCTTGCAAAAAAAAAACCCTTGATGACCGCTCGCGTCTCCATGTTGTTTAAAACGCGCGCGTCGCCTGACGTGCTTCCTTTTAGCCTCTGTAAGAAGAAAAGACTTTCAATTCGGCAACATGAACAGATCCCTCTTTCCAACGACACTATCGATTCCGTCCTACGACATCGGGAAGTAGGTCGAGCTAAAGTCTTATCAGCACCCCCTCGTATGATGTACCACATCGTAAAGACGTTTGAAGGAAATAAAGTACGTTTTAAGTATTATTAAACCTAGAATAAGATGGATGTGAGTGGTCGGCTTCAAACCTCAGCCGCTCTAACCAGAGCAAAACAACACACACCCCCCCCCCCTTTCCGGATTGATGTTTTTGGTGGGTCATAGAGAAGGTTAATACTTTGTGCAGAAAATAAAATTTTGTCTTGTCAAGAATCTAAACTTGTTTCTTAAGTCCTCCAGCCATTAGCATAATTTGTATGCTAAATGAAGCACATCAAAAAATAATAACAGAACCCGAAATTTCAACATTGCTGGAACAAACCTTGTCACTGGACAGGATCCGCTGTGAAAACAATCCACTTGCAAACTTCTTAACCTGTCTCCTTAATATTACCATAAGACACCAAGTCGAAAATCACGGAGGAGATGTGTGATGTCACTTTTTGTTAGAGCTTGATGTACTGCTAATTAGCAACATGTCAGTAGCGACAGTTCAATAAACTTTGTCCACTAGGAGGTTAAAGTGTCACGTTGTTGTTCTGGTTGTTTATGACATTGGTTAAAGATTCATAAAAAATATCAAGTGTAATCAACATGTGTGAGGGAAAAAAATGTCTCATGCACGTAAGTAAACAATTTCAATTATCCATTCGATGTCTCTAAATTTTTCAAAATATTATTTAACAATATCTTACAGAAATATACTGCATCTCAGCTAGAATGACCAACTGTTTAATGTTGTTTGGGAAAGTAATGTTTATTTTAAAAATCATACATAATACATAACACATAAACATATCCTACTCTTATGGCAAAATGCATAGTTTTTAAAGTTAAAACTCTGTACCCACAACATTGTTCAAGTGCTGAACGCGATCAACAATAGCCACAATATTCTCGTATTTAGGATTTATGGTTTGCTATCCATCTCTGCGACCAGACGTTCTTACACACTTCTCATTCCCATTCAACACTATTTTCTGCCTTCCCTCGCTTCCCTTTTTGTTGTATATAATCCCTGCTGATACATTACATGATGTCAGACAGAATGCTGCAATATACATTATATGCTGTAAACATGAGATAGTAATTGATTGTCGGAGGAGCAACGGATATATTGTTGTCACACATAAATACAGCCAGCGACTGCTTGTCGCCATTTGTTGCCAAGGTAGCGCAGTGTATCGCGTGTCACACGGTTATTATTAATTGGTTTTGTTATTTCACGGATACAGTACAAGAAATTTAATTGTTCTGAAGAAAATAGTCCATAGACCTCTTTGTTGTAGTATTCTGTGGGTTCGTTGATTCCACAGCTCTGGCTCCTTTTACATTTTAAATTTAGAGAAGTGGCCCTATTAATTTTTATGAATCTTAGTATTTATTTTTTTTTTAATTTGATGTTTGTATGACCGTGCATGATGTGCTAATACCGGAACACAGAAAACTAAGTATTCATCTGCAGTTACTTGTGGTTCAGAAACTACACCACTGACTGAGTAGAAAAGATATGGATTAGAGTTCAGAAAAGAATGTTCAGAATATTTGGGACATAAGTGGCAAGATGATGGAGGATGTGTAATGACAGGCCTTTTTTTTTAGTTCTTAAGCAAATATTACTAAAGGAATTAAAAATACAAGGCATTAGTCTGAACTAATAATATACACAACCAACTAGATGCAACAATGACAATTTTATTAATGACTTCAATCAGCTCAACATGTTTCAGGCGATAATTTCGCTCATCCTCAGGAGCACTAGACTGTGTTTACAGGTTGTGGTATAAAGCACCGACGATGCTGCCAGCAGGCAACATCGTCGGTGCTTTATAACACAAGCTGACATAGTCTAGTGCTCCTGAGGATGGGCGAAATTATCACCCGAAACATGTTGAGCTGATTGAAATTATTAATAAAATTGTCATTGTTGCATTAGTTGGTTGTTTATATTATTGAATTTTTTTAAAATTTGATTCCATTTTTTGCCAAAATGAGACTCTAGTAAGTAAACTTTACTTGAAGACGTATTGGCTTTCCTGAGAACATGTCGAAACTAATTTGATAAATATTTGTTATAGCTTGAAAACTGTACGACAAATTTTATAGACAATAACTCAGTACAAAATCTGTGATCAGCACACCATTCAAACTTAAAAGCTGGACCAATGATACGTAATTCTTAAAGACATATTAAAGTATCCTAACTTCTTGGATCTTTAAATAACGCATGCTTTGTAGTGACGACCAACAGTTCTTTAAACAACTGCTCCTGCGTTCAGTGCTGACGAATGAATCTTGTTTGACATTCAGAGGAACGTGCATCGTGATATATACTTATAATAAAAAACAATAAGATGCATTATTTCTCAGATTTATTTTGTATAGAACTTTACATGTTTCGGACAGGTTTACTGTCCATCATCAGAAGTCTAGTACTGTATACACAGCAACACGTATATGTCATACAATACTAGACTCCTGATGATGGTGAGTAAACCTGTCCGAAACATGTAGAGTTCTATACCAAAATAAATTTGAGAAATAGTGCATCTCGTTGTTTCCTTTATAAGAATGAATTTTGTGTATAGACAAATATAAAATTACAGAAATCACAAATAATATTTCATAGCGTCATTAATGACTGGTTAATGGAAATAAGGAGTTAACCGCTCACTACTTCCCTCTAGTGCAATCTACAATACAAAATGTTAAATATTTGGCATCTATCTATAAAATAAAACGCCAGATGCCTGGAACAACAACAGCAATGGCGTTGTTTACCACCTCGTAACGTTCTTGGATAATTAATTAGTTAAACCTTTTTATGTATTACATAAACTTAAGTCTAGAAATATTTCAACGTCGCTTATAAAAAGACCAAACAGGTTTCTTCCCACCTCATTAACATACCCACAACGCTGCAAGAAGTCCTTTTGTTTCCTTTTTTCATAGAGGTTTACGGTCAGGAATTCTACAAGTAGAAAGTATGAGAATACTTGCAGTAACGCCAGATGTCAATTACAACGAACCAGAGATTCGGTTTTTCTCGAATAAGTCATTGAATTGTTGTCATGATCAACTGTTGCTCTTCTTGGCTTATTTATTTCATGGAGTTTTTGCCGTTCTTCCTGTATGGTCATGCCGGTAGTGACCTCTATAGATGGTACAGCACAACATTACTAAAGTATTCACTTAAACCGGTTTTAAGAATTGTAATTGACAATTACGAAACTCGTCGAATCACTCAGCGAACGTCGCGGTCGAGTGTATGTCATTTCAGAATCACAATCGGGAGATTGCGAGCGTCAACCACAGTCCGGTGGCCGGCAATTCCTATTTGTATATTTCTTGGTTTTCCTAAGAGCCTCCGTGTAAATTCTGGAATAGTATTCAATTTAGGTAAAGATAATTTTTTTTCAGTACCATTTCAAAATTATTATTTACTTAATTTTATTACGCAGCGTTGTATGATCGCGGCTAATGACGGATATATTTAATTAAGGACAGTCATATAATTTTAATTTTAGTGGAATATTAATTTAAAATACTGATTATGAAATGTCCTTACTGGTGAATCGTTGTTTTTTTATAAATCCATTTTTTAATGTTTTGTTGACCGTGCATCTCGATATAATTATACAAAGAAAACCCAACTTGATGCACAACTTATTCTCAGTATATTTCGTCAACCTCTACATGTTTCGGGCATATCTATGCCCCATCAGCAGGAGGTAAACCATATGTATACAACAATTGGTACTTATTATTCGTTTTCTATGACTGTTGTCCCGGTTGGATTGGAACAATCCAACCAGGACAACAGACATTCATCTAAAATTAATAATAAGTACCAATTATTGTATACATACGGTTGTACCTCCTGATGATGGGCCATAGATATGACCGAAACATTTAGGGATTGACGAAATAAACTGAGAATAATTTGTGCATCAAGTTGGGTTTTCTTTGCACAATTATAAATCCATTTTTAACCTTCATATTCCGTTTAACAATGCTGAATATTGAAAAAGTGTGTTTATTTTCAAGTGTCGTCGTAATACAATGCCATTTTGCGATTTTTTCTAAAAAATCTGAATCTCTGATTTCTGTCTGTACACACTTAGTTCAGGAAAAAAAATACTTGGTCTAATTCTGCAGAACATATCTTCAATGGAATACAATGAACTATTGCTTTTTTGTCATTGCCATTAGTCAGAGGTTACAATTCATCCAGGCTTGATTTGTCTTCATGTGTGATGGCCCTTCTCTCTTTTCCTTGGCGTCCTACATTTCTCTTGCCAGCTGGAATGTATTATTGCACTAAGTTGTGAATGAGTATGGTATAGCTTACTGTATTCTTTAAAAAAAATCAAAAGTTAGCAACAGCCGTCTTCATCGTAAAGACTCTCGCATAATAGAATTCATTATGTTTCCTATATTTCGTGAATTCGTATCTGATCTACATAAAATCTGTAATTATCATTCAAGTGTTTAACACAATTTAAAATTATTTTACAATGTGTGTTTTACTCCTGTAACATATAACGTCAAAATATCCGTCGGCAGGACTTTAATTACATATTGTGTGGTGTCGTGCAGCTACTTGTTCTGTGTGATACAGAAAGATATACATGACATTGCTTCAGACTTCACAACACAAACACTTTCATGATAGGAACTTTAACATATGCAATATTTTTTTAGCTGGAAACTTTCTTATTTTTGTATTAAAAAAATAAGCTATCTCTTGTAAAAAATGAGATTAAAATTTATTTTCAAGTTATTTTAGATACTTGGATAACAAATACAGTATTTAATATTGATTATTTTTTGTTGCTTTTAGAGATGAAATACAATAAACACTTTTATCGAAGATAAAACTCTTAGTAACGGTTCAAATTTGCGTAATATTTAAGCCATATGCCTGAACTACAAAAGTAGATTACTAGTCTAGTCATTTAAGTAAGTGTGTATACGGACAACACTTAACTATTCTGTTTTTAAATCTGAAAATGACGTAATACTTCATCAACAATTGTACATATGTCAGTCCATAAAATTTTTGTCTCACGAAGTACGGAGCTTGAAGGTTTTTTTACGCAATTCTCTTGTTTCGTTACGTAATTCTTTTTTTTAAAAATGAAATGTAACATTTGCAAACAAGATAGAAGTTAAATGTAGCAGGTGTTAAATTTAATCTTGCAGAATTTTGTTTTCTTGCCAATCACGTTTGTTTCAAGTTGCTCCCAGCTCCAACACGCAATAAAGTGTGTGCCCTGCTGCTTCACTGACACATTTCGCTGGTGTGCTTCAAAACCGGGTTCCAGTCAAAGACTTTTCGTTTTTATTTGTACTTCTTCGGCATAACTAATTCTCCTGTTTCAACTAAGTTTTAATTAAATTACTTTCATTATATATGAATTTCTTGAATAAATAAGGCTTCTGAGATAAAGAAATTCAATGAGAAACCATTACAACGTTAACTCTAAGTTGTTTATTCGACCGAAATATCGTTACTTCTGATCACAATCTCCGATTATATCGATGCATTTTTCCTCTATTGTATCAGTCCCATTACAGGCCTGGGCAGGCCCAGAGGGTTCCAGAAAGTTAAGGTTCCCAGATTACATGACAATGGCCCAGGATGGTGGTAAGGTTGTCAGCCTTACGCACCGGTCGCTTTTACCCCCAGGAAATACTCCTGGTACTCATTTCTGTTAGAGGCTGAGTCGACCCTAGGGCCATAGTGCGATCGGAAGGATTATGTCAATGAAAAATTCCAATGACAACATCTGGAATCGAACCAGCGACCTTCCGATTTATAGCACAGCACCTTAACCAATGTGCTACCGCGGTCCCCTTTCCTGTATTGTAGAGAGTGTAAAAAATTCTAATCGTTATGTTGAATTTGTAACCATTCACGAATATCAATGTTCATTCTATTATGGCTGTATATTCGGCGACGCGCCAATGTTGCTTCAGCGGCCACAACCAGTTGTTTGTCTTTGGCAGGACGATGCAACCAACAGAACGCACGTCCAAATAATAGTTAATACAGTCGTTTGAATGGAAAGTCTTAAACCACACCCGCGCTGTCGAAGATTCATTCTTGTCTCCCATGGGACGCTGTGTCGACGGGCGAATAGTTCCTCTGCTGTTCGAAGGACTGCAGTGCCTTCATCTTCAGAGACAACGGTCTAGTCAGGGTCCAGAAGTACCCACTGAAACGACTGCAGAAGGTCTTGTGTCGGACGTGGGCCCTCTGGAATGCGTTGTATTGTTCAAGACAGACCATTTGTTTGGGCGGCTAAGGCAGGAGTGGAGAGGTCGCCGATTCCACAATAATGAGGAAGTGAAAATTGATATTCGTAAATGGTTGCAAACGCAAAAGCCCGCGACGGCAAGACGGGAAAGTAGCAACAGTGTGCTCTGAGATTATGTTGAAAAATAATGATATTTTACTGGAATAAATAATCTGAATGTAACAAATTAATGACGTACCGTTTAATTTTCATGATCTAGGGAACATTACTTATTGGACAGCCTTCGTAATACATTAAAGATTGTGCAGTTCTGCCAAATGCCTGTGCATCTGTCGAACTTACATAAGCACATCTTGTTCAGTATAAAAATTACTGGGTTGCTGGTATAGAAACTAGCACTCGGAGAGTGATGTTCATGGTTATATATGGTACTGTAAAATTCATAATGCAGTTTAAATATCAGATGTACTGATAATGTATATATCTGCTATTCTATTCTGAAAAATGAAGCCGAAAGTTCCTCCCACCCCTCCCCACCCCACCAAAAAATTTGTATCCACCCACCAGAAAACACGGTACGTCTATGCAGAAAACCACAATTCAAATCCTACTGGAAATTCTGTGTAAGAAATATTTGTGAGATTTGAAGTCGTCACGGTGATAACAAAGAAGTTTACTTTCTGCAGTGTAGAGGAGGTCGTGAAGATGAAGGCAGGGAATTCCCCGACAAAATTGTGCATTTTCCGACAGACTACTAGGAATCACTTCTCGGAAGATTGCAATGCCTTGACGAAGTCTCTGTCTTACAGACAAGAGTTCCGAATCTGGACGCGCGGTGTCAGCACCTAGGCTACTAGAAAAATAAGAACCTTGCAGATGATCTCGGTGTGTGGTTGTGCTGTATATGTATGTCTGTCATGTGTTGTGTTACGTGATAGCTTTAAAGGCGAATTGACCTCCAACAAAACGAATGCCACTAATTGTCTACACCAGTCAAAGTAAATTCTAAATCGTAGCCAGGTGCGAGGGGCTTATCGGCGGCGACCGGACCGATATTGCAAGAAGGCACGCTTGTGTCTTTATGTAGCATAAATTTGGCTACAAATATTTTTAATATTGCACTTTACTTCCATTTTCTACGTATCGGTTATTGAACAGCTTGCCCACGTGTCCTTGGAGATTTTTTGCTGTACCAAAAATATACATCACACATTCTTCACAGTCAAGTAGTTACGCACTTGGAATTTTTTGCTGCAACGAAAATATTAATTACGCAGTCCTAATAGACAAGTTCTTATGCACTGTTTAAAATGTGAAGACTACAAGTGACTGTTGATACTGGGAGAGCAGGACCTTCAGACCTGTTTCGGGTGGTTAAGAGTGAAAGGTACATAAGTGCAGGGCGAGGAAAATTTTTAAACTGCATACGAGACCTGGGATATACGTTAATACAGCCGTGCACAAATTATCTAAAAATCTAGGAGCTACCTCAAAATTCTAAGTGACAGAAGGAGGACCCAAAACTATCAAGCGCCTCAGTACAAATTTTAATCGCCACTGCGGCCTGTAGTAGGGAAGGCGTAAATACTCTGCGATGTTTGAAAAGGCATGTTTGTTCACTTGGCACATATAAGGTTGCAAAGATCTTGCCATGATTCAGTTGGTTAGTGGCCGGCCTCTCACCGTGGAGGCTCCGGTGCGATCCCCGGACATTGCGTGTAAGATTAATGGTGGATAAAGCAGCAGTGGGGGAAATTTCTATCTGAGTAGATCGGTCTTCTATTGTCAGCTTCATTTCGCTAGTGTTGCTTAATTATTTTAGTAATACTACTGTTTAAACGCCGGCCCCATTGGCCGCGCGGTCTAAGGCGTAGGTCTGCGGCCGCTCGCCTTCTAAGATTGTGAGTTCGAATCCCAGCGGGGGCGTGGATGTTTGTTGTGATTGTTGTGTGTTGTCAGGTAGAGGTCTCTGCGACGAGCTGATCACTCGTCCAGAGGAGTCCTACCGACTGTGGTGCGTCGTTGACTGTGATCTAGAAGCATCGTGAATGAGGAGGTCCTGGACCAACAGGAGGCAGTTGCGTCAAAAACAAACTTGTCTAAATGAGAAAGCAGTGAAACTTCAGACAAAGAAATGTGCTTCCGGATGTTGAGAATCACTGGACAGGAAAGACGTTCGCTTTGTTTTTATGTTTTAAATGGTTTGTACGACGGACCCGGTGGGTACATCCGGAAAGAACGGTGAAATCACACACACCTAAATTCGTGCGTAGAAAAACGTAGCCAGTAGAATTAACTGGATATGAGAAAGAAAGTCTCATTTCTTTGAGATATCGACTGTTAACTGCCACGTCTCCATAAATTTTTCGTTTCTGTGCTTACTCGTTATTCTCCGTTATGTCAATATACCGAATACACACAAAGTCTTCAATTTAAAAAGTAGTTGCAGAGGAATGAGAATGGTGGCAAGGGTTGAATTAATTCTAGTGCCAAATCGCGGTTTTTACGACTATAAAACTTTTTGCGCAGTGTTCTGTGTTATTTTCCTGTGCCGGGCTCGCCTGCCTGACCTCCCTCTTCTCCATTGAAATGTTCCTCATTTCCGTTTGCGTCATAAGTGGAGTCTGTGTGGGATAAACGTTCATAAGTAGTTTTTTATTACTTGCTTCTTTATTCCCCAACTCACCTCTTCATTCTTAATTGCTCACACACACATTCCCCTCTTTTACATGATGAAGAAGGATTTAGGGCACCTACGAAAGTAGAAACTTTTCTGGTATGCGAGCAACTTGCATTCGACCATTTTTCCAGCGAAGTAGCCATTGTGCGGTATTAAACTTGCTTCACAATTCAAGACCCCTGCCCTTTGCCATAGACTGCATATATATATATATATATATATATATATGTGTGTGTTCCTTGTCATTACTATTATTTCTCTAAACAGCATCAATCAGTTGTTCTTCCTAAAGTAGAATAAATGTTTTATTGTTTTCACATTCGTACCGTGTATCACGATATTATCAAAGTTTTATTTATTCATCAACTGACGCACTAGTGAGTTGTCCTAAAAAACAATATTAAAATTTACATTAAACAGCTGTTTCAATGTAAATTTTAATATTGTTTTTTAAGACAACTCACTAGTGCATCGGTTGGTGAATAAATAAAACTGTGATAGAACAAGTGTGTTTACTTCGCGGTAGCTTTTGAATTGTTACGTATTACTTGGACAAATTTCAGACTTGAGGGCCGTGCTTCTCAAAGCGGAAACGCGGTTTTTATTCCGGGCAATTTTATGGGGTTTTGTGATAGATTGTATGGCACTGGGACAGGCTTTTTTCTCAACATAATTAAGTTGCGTCCTATCAGCGTTATTCAACCAGTTCTCCCGTTTCCTGTTCACCTAAATAGTACTTCTATAAGCACGGCAAGCCGGGAAAACCTGGGGACCTTAATAATGCAGTTTGATTTCAGAAACTGAAGAGAATTGGATAGAAAAGTGTGTTAAATTTTCCGGAATGAAAGGTGTTAGGACACTGGTTAGGGAGCAGAATAGACCGTTGTGAAAACAAGGTAATCCCGAATCCACAAATAGGTACAGCAGTTAGACATCGCAGAAATGTTGAATACGGGAAGCAAACACAGATTTGATTCGTAAAATGTAGCGTGTCTGCGTCGTATTTCTTGTTCCATCGATACAAATTAAAAAACACACAAGATAGGCGATTGCTGGGAGAAAAACCGGACACTTTTAATGACTCCAACATACTTCAGGCCAACTGGGCCGCCACCAACGAGTGAAAGGTAACACCGCGAGGGGTATCAAACATTTTACAGTGTAAAGAGCAACATGACAGTGCAGACAAACACAAATAAGACAGGCAGTGAGGTAAACCTAGCATTGAGGTGCGTTCATGTTAACATTGCTGCAATGGAAAAGCAATATATATTTTATTTATCATGTGTGTGTGGGTGCTTGTGTGTGTGTGTGTGTGTGTGTGTGGGGGTGCGTGTGTGTGTGTGTGTGTGTGTGTGGGTGTGTGTGTGTGGGTGGGTGTGGGTGTGTTTGTGTGTTTGTGTGGGGGGGGTTTTTGTGTGTGTGTGGGTGCTTGTGTGTGTGTGTGTTTGTGAGTGTTTGTGTGTATGTGTTTGTGTGTGTGTGTTTGTGTGTGTGTG
>Ga0131853_10010379_pt1 | contig 17025 bp, 6 predicted proteins | sample TergutLab28metaG_FD_92764 | JGI IMG/M metagenome (GOLD analysis project Ga0131853, IMG submission 92764) | Labiotermes labralis P1 segment gut microbial communities from Petit-Saut dam, French Guiana - Lab288 P1 (version 2) (version 2) | ecosystem: Host-associated > Arthropoda: Insects >... | reverse complement strand
CCTGTGGGCTTTGGCCTGTCGAACAATTTCCTTCCATTTTTTCCCATCTGTCACCAACCCTCTCAATCTTCTTCCCCGCCCCCCCCCCCCAGCACTTGAAGATCTCTTTCTACTTCATCTTTCCATCTTTTCATGCGGTTTTCCCTTCTTCTCGTTCCTTCCAGTTCTTGAGTGAAGATCTTTTTGGGCATCCTATCCTCCTTCATTCTCTCTAGGTGACCTAACCAGCCTATGCTTTGCCCTTTTATCCTTTTTACTATATTTTCTCCTTTTCTCGTCTCTTCTAGTTCTCGGTTCGTCCGATTTTTCCATTCCCATTTTCATATTTGGGACCATATTATGCGTTGTTTAAAACACTGAAACCGGATTTCACTCTGTTAAACAATGAACAAGTAAAAGAAAACAAACATTCAGTGAAAGAAGAACATAATAAGTAAATGAATAAATAAATAATCAGGTAGAAAATTCACAAGAAACATTGTGGCGCGTTCGTGTAATGTTTATACCTCCTTTACTGTCTAATAACCTGATAACCGTTTCACTCGAAGAGTTTGCTTTTGTGGCTAATTAATGTCGCTGGCAACAAAAAAAAAGTACGTATGTCTTCATGTCAAGTGTCCGTTATTTTGCCAGGTTTTAACCAAATTTGCAGTTTATCACAAGATTTTAAAAGAAGCCTTCAGTATCAAATTTCGTGGAAATCCATTCGGTGGGATTGACGCTGGTAGAGACGGACAGACGGACGGATGGACATGACGAAGGTAACATGCGAACGTGCCTAAAAATTTAACCGGTGGCCCACGAACACTTGGTTTACAGCTGGCGTGTGCTTAGAAAGTCCTTCTAGCTGCTTAGAGCCTGTATTTTGTCTCGTACTTTGTTAAACAAAGATTTATCCGATGTTTTGCAGTACGTATTGCAAACTAGCTAGCATATCACTTACCCCAAAGAAAGGGACATAAAGCTCGTAATTAATTTTGGTCGTTACTGTACCACTGTAGTACGTATGTACGGTCCGAAGTTTGTGGCAACTGCCGTAAATTTTCACACCCTCTCTCCTTTCCTACCCATTAAGGGACATTAACGTCCTGGAAAATTCCTAGCTACGGTGTATGTGCATGCGTTGTGTGTACGGTTCTGTATTCCATCAGACCGAACAGAGCTCGGCCGTTCATTCAACCCCCGGAAATAACCCTTCCCCCTTTTCCACATTAGATTCAAGTAAACGTGGTTTTGCTGTATAGAAAAAGAAATTTGAAAGAATCTTGGAATCGAAGATGTTTTTGTTTTTAAATAATTATTGTCTGCTGCTTCCTCACTTTCTTTTATCGCATTCATAATATCATGAAGACAAAACACACACGTATATGTATTTAATCGCGAGGAGAGATAATTAAAAATCCCGCTGACGATAGAATGCGGATTTTGAAAACTAATAATGTAAAACTCAAGAACTTTGACACGATTCGAAGTTAATTTCACCCACCTCACCGGTTGTTCAACATATTCCCGAATAATTTGTCATTTTATTATTTTCCCGTATCCTTTTAGGTCTTAACTACTCTTTCTAGCCGGCTACGTAATCGGATTTTTGTTCATATTCCTGGAATTCTCTTCTTAATAACCTAGAGATAATTTTATCTGTGAAAATCGAAACACGAGAAGTAAGTGAATTCACTATAGCAATGGGAATTATAATTTGAGTTCCTAATACCAATGATTAGGGGACCGCGACAACACAGTGGTTAGGTGCTGTGCTACAAATTGGTAGATCGCTGGTTCGATCCCAGCTGGTGTCAATGGATTTTTCATTGGTATAAAATCCTTCCGATCGCACTATGGTCCTGGGGTCGACTCAGCCTCTAACAGAAATGAGTACCTGGAGTATTTCCTGGGGGTAAAGGCGGCCGGTGCGTAAGGCTGACAACCTACCACTATCATGTGGCGTCGTCAAGAACTATCCTGTGGCGTCGTCAAGAAAGTTGGAAGCCTTAACTTCCTGGAACCCTCTGGGCCTGTCCAGGCCTGTAATGGGACTGCTTTACCTTACCAATACCAATGATTATTATTGCACTCGACGTGTATGTACAACTGGTTGCTGAAAAGTGAGGGTAAATTCGGGCATGATTGAATAGTCTTCACAACTCGGATCATATTTAAAGTATTGCATCGGAATCAATTAACGTTGGTGCCTTTTGTGCTGGTAAGTCAGAGTCAGTCATTTTGAGTGGTTGGCAGATTTTAATTTGGAACTATAGAGTATTTCTCTTGAGGCTTCCCGATCTTTCACTTCGATATACCCCATCCTACCTCGAATATTAATTATTGTCCATTTCTGTTTAGAGCATCACGAACCGCTACGGCAAATAATCTACCAAATGTTTTGTCCCCTTCTGAACGCGGAATATAAATGCTATCCCAGACCTAACGGTAACTCACTTCTATTGACAAATCTATATCAAGAAATAGAGTGCAAAAAGTGACATCCCTGTCAGGGGTTTCCTTTCAGATATCCCCTCCTCATATGATATACCAAATCTGTGTCATCAATTCCGAATTCCCCTAAGAGACTTCATACCATCCTTGCCGTGTGCTCACTTAAAAAGCCTCTTGTATTGAATCCCCCAATGAAATGCGATCCTTATCTCTTATGGTGGGCCGTGCACCGAGTCTCCATTTATAGTTCATGAGCCAATACATTTATGACATTTTGACTTCAGAGAGTCCACAATATGATGTGCCTTCAGTAAATGACGACAATACCTCCGTGGTGTGGGTAGTCTGCGTTTAATATGGACGAGTTTCTGGTTGAATTTTAGTTTCATATACGTTTCTATAGGTTGGGCTGTAGAATTGTTATGATGAAGTGAATAGATCCGCTTTTAGAATGACGTGAGGGCTTTACACAACACGGTGGGGAAACGAAGTTATCTGGTTACCTCCCAAGAAAGGTTGTTTCTTTTAAATTCTGTTAACAGTACGGACTTTTCTTTATAATATACAAGTAAGTCTCTTACCTTAAACATTGGAAAAAGGTTTTGTCAGCAGCTACTGCAATGTTGTCGTCGTCGGAAATGCTCTTCCGTTACATTGTATGTTCGTTCCAGGGATGAATAAGACAGCAGAAAAAGCCAGACTTTAAATAAAAACCCATTATATATGTGACCATAACTTTGTGAGGAATCCTGTAGAGGCTATGTACGGCCTTGTTTTGAAGGACCGGGGTCTATTCTCTTTGGGGATTCAGATTTTTCCTGTTTTCCATCGTATCAGTAAAAGCTGCGTAGCCCATTAAACACATTTGTAGAAAGCTAGCAGGAACCTCGATCGAGTACTGAAGTCAAGTAGAGCAAGAGCTTTTACCCCTTTATCTCAGTATACCTGTACACTATATTTGTTTCTCGGATCCATTTTAATATCATCTTTCATAGCACAGTTGACACAGATCAAATGGCGTCTTACCTTTGGATTCTACCAAGAGTACTTAAACACGTTTAAAATACCGTCCCCCCCCCCCCCCCCATTTGCCCCTATTTTCCCTCCCGCCCATTTTTTCTCATTTTTTCTTTTTTTTTAACCTCTGTGAACCAAATCAAAATGCGTTTTTCCTTTGGGTTTTCCCAAAGATACTTAAACCCCTTTAAAAACCCCCCCCCCCCCCCCCCCAGTGTGTCCTACTTGTCACTCCAGTCTCATTTTCCTAAGTTTGATCTCTTTAACGATCTCTGTTGAACAGTATAATTGATGCAGTCCATTATGCTATTTCTGTTATCCTTCCTACTTTCATCACTTAGGTTGCAAACATTTGGATTGTGTTTCAACTGGTGCTGGATGATTTCCAACGGGAGAAATACGTGAGCATGGCAATGCACCTTCAGATTCTATAAACACTGGAGATTTCTCTGTCACCTGGGCAATACCAATTTTAAGGGCAGGCCCTGCATTTTGCAGGTAGTATGTTGGTTATGTTGCTTCCTGGTTCTGACGTTCAAATATTCCCCACTGTGTTCTCTGCACGACGTCCTTTTGAACTGTGTATCGGGGCTAGAATAGAGTCTGAAGTTTTTGACATGCACTTTACGACACTCTTCAGTGCTCATCAGATAGCTGTGAGAGTGATGTCCCTTCACCTTCACAACTTTGTAAGCGCACTCGTCTCACCTCTACAGACACAACTCCCCCCCCCCTCCTCCCTTTAAGTATTTACTTGGGCCTTCAGATTCAAACAGTTTCCCCAAAGTATGCTCGAACTACGATTTTATCCTTCATATTGGGAAATGCTTTTTATTTTACAGTGCGGCAGTACATTTTTGTAAAACACGCAACACGCAAGGTTGTATTTGGCTTTTGGTACCAACAGCCTATGAAATTAAAGTCTTGCGTTTGGTTTCAAAATGGTACAATGTATTTAACACGTGCCCTAATTGTGATGTTTTGCTGACTGTGCATCTCAGTATAATCATAGTAATTAACCAGCGTAATGCACAAATTCTTGTTTTATAATAAGTTTATTATATGCCTCTACATGTTTCGAGCATCATCAAGAGGTCAACATTGTATTATACCGCATCTGGTATCTGGTATCATCACACCTGTAGGTGGCCGTCCGGTGCACAGGTCGTCTCTCAACCGGTGCACCGAACGGCCACCTACAGGTGTGATGATACCAGATGCTGTATAATACAATTTTGATCTCCTGATGATGAGCACAGTGCTCGAAACATGTAGAGGCATATAATAAACTTATTATAAAAGAAGAATTTGTGCATTAAGTTGGTTAATTACTAAGACGTGCACTAATGTAGTGGTAACCGTCGGAATATAGGCAGAAGTAATGAAGGTATTTCAGGAAAAGCACGAGACTTTTGGTTTTGTTCAAGTGTTTCGGTAAGTGTACAGAGAGGTTGTCGAAATATGAATAAATGCTGATATTTGAGAAAAAACGGGCCATATATCAGAAATATAAATTTTGTGCCTGGTGTTGTGTTCCAATAACCTTTCCATTTCTCTTTCGACGTTACGATATCTTCCCTTCTGATGCAAGTCATTCACATAAACTTAGTTTTGGAACTCTTAAGTTTCAGATCCTCTGATAAAGTCCTCAGTAGGATGCATTTCTTATCCTGTTCCGTGCACATCCTGTCTTTATAACATATTTTCGAGAAGAAATTTATGCCAAACACAAGCGTCCTTTCTCGGCCTCCAAAGTGTGAATTTTTTAATGAAGTTTCCCGAACGAAAACTGTGTGTGCACATCCTGTTTTCTCTGTACGGCTACATGTCCAATCTATCGCAATATCTTTGTTTTCACTACCTCAGCCCTGCTAGACAACAGAATAAAACACAAAGTGCGAGGTCATAACGAACTACATACTAATATTTTCGAACGTTATTTTTTTTGTCACTGTGTGCAGTTGGTTCGACGTCGAATTTACAGAACCCACTGTTGTGCAGTGAGCGTCGTTTTATAGTTTCGTCCTTTGATCGACTTCACATTATTATTTTATCTATTGGTAGGCTTCTTCTTTTAGCTTTTTTCCGCAAAACTCGACAAAATAATTGCACATTTGTGTACAATCCACAGTGTACATGATCACAAGTTTTTGAGAAAGTTAGATTTGTAATCTAAACTATTGTCGAAGAGCACTATGACCAACCGATTTATCCGTACCAGTATTGTATCAAGATTTGGAGTTTCCTTGCCCTCTGCGATTGTCAAACTAGATTTTCCTGTAAGTCATGTTACCCCTCCTGGATGCCTTTTTGATGTAGCGACTACCAGAGAAGTTGTCTTTTACACTAAATCACTTGTGACATATGGGTCAACAGTCTGTGTTGGCTCTGTTATGTCTCACCAGTTGTAGGTCAGAAAATGGACATGGCGACATTCCGTAGCGATTCTGTCGCTTAGGCGAGTGTGTGTTACGGAAATAAATTTGTAATTAGTGTGTGGGCTAGGGCTAGGCAGCCAAGGAGTTGTGATTCGAGTCCCAGAAGAGACAAGATGCTCTTCTTTTCTCAAAAGAGTCCAGACCGGTTCTGGGGCCCACCGGGGTTAAAGCGATCTTTTTGCGGAGCTGATTACTCACCACATACTGCCAAGTCTAACACAGAGCGGAACTCTGCCTCCACTCCGTCATACGCCGTCATGTCTTGCACTGGGAATACTTTACCCTTACCTTTTACAAACGTTATTATAGACATGTCATTGGCTTTCACTTTCAGCGTTTCATCAGCAAGGTAAACGTTCTTTTTTCACGTACTTCGAAATTGTAGCAAAAGAGAACACCTGAACCTGCCGTACACTTAGTGTCCCGATTTCGTTTTACATTCAACGCAGAATGTCGTACATCAACTATTCTCACCTCTTCATTTCTAAACATAAACAGATCAGTGATAATGATCGAGAATAGTTTCTATTGCGAATGTAAAAGTTTGTACTGTACGAGCAGGACAAGTTTCAGGCTGCTACATCTTTGTATTAAGTTCAGATAAGTGCCCCTTATCTTTTTTTTTCTTTTTTTTTTTGCATTGTGACAAAATTTATCTTTAACCCGCCTCCGTGTAAGAGAGTATGTTAGATCAAAATGAGCGTGTCCTAAATGAAGAAGAAGAAGAAGAAGAAGAAGAAGAAGACAGTGGTACGACCAGCAGATTGCTTATGTGTTGCTTTTAAGTATTGCTGACAAGGAAACAGGGGACGTTGAATACAATGAGCGCTTGTGGAACAATAAATGTATTCAAGATCAACGAAATGCTGAGGAAAATTTTGTATTTAGCCGGGAAGAAGAAGCAGAGAAAGGAAACTAAAGACAGCATGACAGCGAATTTGTGATTGTCCATATATTTCATTCCGGAAACTTCTAACGAATTATTTGCCCTTCGTTCCTCACCTGTTTCTTGCCGTGTCCCTCGTACGGACGCAGTGGGCAGGGCCGCTTATGTGATTTACCCCCGAGCTTATAACTGATGACCATTTCCAATGGTTGAATATTTCTGTGTACTATTATCTTAACCCCAGGGCTGAATGGGAACTAAACCATGGTTTTGCGATATTAAATGGACGTAGAATGTGGGGGTGGGGGTGGGGGTGGGGGGTGGGGGCTGTACAATTTACTTTATACATTTTGTGGAGCGTGCAGCTATAACTTTCTTTCTGTGCATTGGAGATGGTGACACACAACAAAACCTTCCCTTCATATAGTATTTAATAAATGCAGTGTATAGGATGACATGCAACCGAACCTGCAGTATGCTACATTAAGTTAATACAGACGTACAGAAATGTATGAAGAGTAGACAAGCGTGAAAATGTATATACTTTTTATATGCACTGTTCAAAAGGCATTCACACAATAATGCCTGCGCTCATACTTGCACTTGATCGAATGCAACGAAAAACCACAAGCTGCGAATAAAAAAGGACGGGGTCCTTTGTGAACCGATGTTACATATCCTATACGTTTAGGGTCGTTTCTGTGTCCCTTTCATTTCTGTGTGATTTTTCAGCCGTAACGTTGTAAAAAATGTTTCAAAATGACAATTGCTGCACGACGGTACAACCATTTTGAGTTTCCTTTGTGTCTATTCATAGAGACCAAAACTATACACACTGGGTTTTGGGGTCTGCAAAGCATGTTTGTTTGATTTCGTCACAATTTTAAAACGTACACAATTCGAGTTTTACCTGTTTGTGTTTAAAGATTTACAAAAATGCGAAGTTGTCTCTGTGCTTAAGTATGCAGACGGCGTGAAGACGTGACGGTAAGTGATAGAGGGCCTGTGGCTCCACGAATTCTTGATTTTGACATTAGATCAAGGAAAGCGGCCACAGTCACATTGCGGTCGCTTTACAACAACGCAAAACGCCCATTACGGGGCGGGAGGATCAGAGGACCTTAAAGTCGGTCTAAAGCTAACGGTGACCCTGCCGAGAATCGAACCAGGATTATCCAGTAGACACCCCGAACTATGGTTCTCTGGTAGACACCCCGAAACATGGTTATCATACAGACACCCCCAAACCATGGTTGTCCGGTAGACACCCCCAAACCATAGTTATCCAGTAGACACCCCCAAACCGCGGTTATCCAGTACACACCCGAACCATGGCTGTCCGGTAGATACCCCAAACCATGGCCGTCCGGTAGACACCCCCAAACCAGTTATCCAGTAGACACCCCCAAACCACGGTTATCCAGTAGACATCCCCAAACCACGGTTATCCAGGAGATACCACAAACCACGGTTATCCAGTAGACACCCCAAACCATGGCTGCCCGGCAGACACCCCATAGCATACTATTCTAGCTTATCCAATAGCTATCGTCTGTTGTTTTTATGCGGCTTTAACTCACGCGTTATTTCACGTGTTAACACTGCATTGTCACTTCAAAGAAGGAATTTGCTTGTTTCTTTTAAACCCTATTGTATTTCCTCCATAAAGTCAGGGTTAGAGTTCAAGACCCGAAGTTTCACTTTCGATAGGCAAAGCTTGGAAAAATTATTATAATTACTTTATCATTCATCATAATCATCATTATGTGTGTAACTGAGCAGTGTGTGGTATTGCCATGGAGTTGCTGAAGGGAGTCCATGGCTGTTGAAAATCACTGAGAGTTAGGGGTTGGGGGAGGTACATCATCAGGTCCTTTCGTTGTATGTGCTTGCGTTGTAATATTTTAGCAGTTACATCATGGACGTTACATCAACTGAATCTGTTGATCAGCAGGCAAAGGAAAGAGAGGCAGCCAACAAGAATTATTGGGACATTTGTATTAAATGCGGTTTGTCCAAACACTCAGTACAAGACATAAGAATGATGGCGACACTAAAATTTACTCAAATGTATCTAGGATATAAAATTGAATGAGGTGATTCAGGACCATATTATGTCTTCAGAGACAGTGATTTTACTATTACTGGCTTTCTGCTTTCTAGCGCTTGCGTCCGTTAGTTAGATAGGTAGTTATTTTCCTATACTTTATTTATACCGTTGATGGTATGGGTTTTAATTCCGTACTTTAGTTGAGTTGCTACGTAGTTCTGTCCGTTTAGTCCTAATAGCCAAGTAACCGGGAAAGAAAAAAAAATTAAATAGTTTATATTTTCTACTGTAAAAGTAAGAAGAATGAAATATTAACTATTTCTTTTTATCGTTCTTTTCGTATATTTCTCAGGAAATGGAATTTAGGATTTGTTTTCTGGCAGGGAAAAGTGATGTTCATGCATTCGAGGACTCTCAGATCGGTTCTGGGACCCACCCAAGCTTTCTATCCAAAGAGTACCAGGTTCTGCTTCTCGGGATATAAAGCGGCCGGCTAGTGAAGCTGACCTTCGTCTGGTGCCGAGGTTAAGAATGCGTGGAGCTAAGTTCTGCTGTCCCTTATAAAACGTTGTACGTGCACTCTTTTCGTTTGTTTTATTCTCTTTCATCTTGAGATAGCTAAAGTAGGAACAAAGCGTTGTGTGAGAAATGAATAATATTCTTATCCACACTTTTGTGAGTTTATGGTTGCAAAGACACATAAGAAAGTCACACACACACACACACACACACACACACATATATATATATATATATATATATATATATAAATGTATCTCAAAATCCTAAAGTTGTAATAATATTTTGGCGTAATGTCCTAACATTCATACTCTAGTTTTTTTTTTTCCAGAATTTTGAGAAACCTGGTTGTTACGGATTATGAAAAAAGCGACGGAAAATCGAAGTAATCGTGCACATCTCGGTTTATCTTCACTAATTTAATCGAATAGCTTTCTCTGTATGTGAGAGATTTGTGCTCTGAATCACATCGCGTCTTCCACAATCCCTCCACAATCTACAAGTCACAGAAACAGCAAACCCTGGACACAAAAACAGTTGAGTTACTCAGGACTGGTCTCTTGTTCTGTAAACCCTAATCCGTACGCTGTTATTATCTTAATACCTCTGTGATTCCTCTAGAATTTTCTACGTCACAAAAGCTAGCCTTATCTTGGACAACTTGGATGGCTACAGTTCTTTGCTGGCTAAATAAAAATGACATCTTGGAGCAAATGGTCTCCACATATATCCAGGACGGTGGTCAGGGGGAACTCTTTCAATTCCATTTCGCTAAGGTCTTCGTGAACTCCAGAGTATTCTAAGCGTATCTGTTAGTCACATGAACACGAGTCTATGCAGACGATAGGAGTGTTGTTCGAGTGGGCCGCTGTAACACGTTACAGTTAATTTAGCTACCATGATTCATCATATGTGTGTTTTGTAGCAACTACTTCCTTTACTCGTGCTCTATAAGTTAATTCGTTCATGTCTGCCTGTAACCTTCACCCTTTCCCACTTTATTATTCTCTTTCTTTCTGTTTCTAAAAGAGAACTGTGACTACGAAGAATGGAGATATTTCTATGATGTCCCTTTCGCAGCCAAGGTTTGTTAAACCTAGATAATTATTTTGTATGTCCCTGTGCCCCCCCCCCCCTCGCTCTATTTTCATAGAAGCGTCGTCATAAGCCGCAACCAGGCTCCACATTGTTATTTCATAAAGTCTGCTTCTTGTAAAAATGGACCCACTGTCTCATTCAAACTTTTGTCATAATCGATCCAAAAATAAACCTGTCACTTCAAACGATGACTGTAGTGACGACGACGATAATGATAAAAAAAAAGATGGCGGCAGATGTTTGTAGATTTGTTGTAAGGAATAAGACAGGGAATGGGGATTTTGCAGTTCATCGAGCTTATTTAAAAATGGAAAAGGCGAAAGGAAGAGAGACTTTTTCTTACGTCGAATTTAAAACAATTTATGTTGAAGGTTATTAGCTATGTGGAAGGGCTCCTTTATGGCCCTGTGTGACGTAGGTTTAAAAGCAACTGAATATGACCGAAGCTCCGAATTGCATGACAACTGTATTTGAAAGTCTGCTTATTTTAATTTTAACAGAAGTCCTTGAAAAGGTGTTGTTTAGTTCGGTCTTTGTGCCATATATATATCAAATACCCTCTGCCAGTGCACAAAATCTTTAACTTTTTTCGTTGTTATGCTTCCTTTGTGAAATAGTAAAAAATCTCCCATCTGTGGAGGCAGTTTATGTCCGTCTTTAAGCCAGTGACCTAGTAACATGACATGACAAGTTGAGCACATTTATTAAATTCGAATATTTTTCTGGCTGAAGTTGTAAGACAAAAGTTAAGTAGAAACGAAATACGCAGTAGTGAAAATGCTCGATTTTAATATAAAAGAAAAGTACGTTTGTGTGACCGTGCATCACTGATATAATAATATAAACAGCCAACTAGATGCAACAATAATAATTTTATTAATAATTTCAATCAACCCAACATGTTTCGGGCTGATTGAAATTTTTAATAAAATTATTATTTTTGCGTCTAGTTGGCTGTTTATACTATTATAAAAAATTATTTACACCGAAGATTCTGAACGCTTTGCCGGCCGTGAGACTGGAAGGATGTTGACTGTATGCCGATATGCTCGTCTTTCTTGTTCATTTGCGGCAATTGTCACAGAAAATTTCACTCTGATATGCTTATGTATCGATGGCAACTCACAAAATGTCGATCTCAAATAGGCAGCATTTTCAACGATGCTCGAAACATGCCATTTATTTCGGCTAAAGAAGTGGCGTTGTCGGGAAGTGTTGCTAAACTATTACAAACCACTTGACACTAATGTAACAACTGAACTACGACTTCATGTTGCTAATAATTATCCACCTTGATATTTTGAGGGCGCCGTTGGTAATTAACTTTGCCTGTGTTTGTAGATGCGTCATGTACTCGGCTTTTGTTTGGAATGCCTAATTTCTCAAAACAGTAGCTTGTGAACATACCCGTAGGTGTCATCACTCAGTGATGTAACAGGTTCGCTTTGTTAAAGATGGTTGGATATACATATGTGTGTGAGAGAAATCCATAACTTGCGCTTGTGAATTCCATATCACACGACTATTCTAGTGAAATAGGCCAACACCAAAATTGCTGTTCTGAAAGACAAGAGCAACAACAACAACCAATTGGCGAACCAAAAAATATGGTCTGCGGGTTTCAGTTTTGTACGTGTGTACTGTCCACTCTTCCCTAAAAAATGTGTAAATTATTACGATAAGAGAATCTACATGTCATCACAGGCCAATAGAAAAAAGGCTATAGCGTTTGGAGTGTGGTAACTCTATCCCATTTAGCATGGGACAAAGAATTTTATTCTCCCCTCTTGTATCAGATCTTTGGTAAAATGAGTGTAATTTCCTTTTGTTGCCTAAGAGCACAGATGTCACCGGAACGAACCGATGAATTCTCTAGGGATAATTTAAGTGGAAAGGACAGTAGCACTGAAATATAATGTCTACTTATCTTTACAAACACAGTATGTATGCAGTTAATTACAGACTGTAATAGAAAAAGGTATGGTGAAGGGATCTACTTAAATAAAGAATGCAGTGTACGGATTTCAAATTTGAATTGGCCCCTCTAACCCCAACCCCTCTTTATCCTAATTTCAATCTAGAACGTCCGGATTCATGAGGGGGTGATAGTTGAGAGTAGGGAGAAAGTAGAAAACGGGTTAGATGGTAGACGAGAAGCACTAATGGTGTCATTTACACCGGCGGAAGCCTCATATAGACCTCTAAACCCTTTTCCGTCTCTATTCTATCTAACCCATCCCTCTGTAAGCTTTGAATTGATACGTTCTGCAGGGCGCGGAAGGGTGTTTGGTACTACAAAGTACTCATCAGATAATGCAGATGTGTAGCCAACCATTAGTTCTGAGAGATTTCGCTTGGTTACATAATATGACAAGAGTCCGATAACTCGCATGTATGTGATAATATGTGTGTACGTTAGAATGTAACGTTGTAAGTATATGATGTAAAATATGTCCTACCATTTTAGCTTAATAGAACACCCCAGTGAAAGTGGCTGTACGTACAGTCTGTTTCACATTTCTTTTATCACACTTATCGCAGATTTTGTCCCGTTGGCTGCCTCGCGTATCTTAAAAAGAAATACAATATTGTTAGATATTGAAAATTTTGAAGAATATTTGTACTGTCATTTTACGAAATAGGAATAGAAATAATTCCAGAGTTCTGTGAAGTGTGATATTTATAGTCAGACATAAATTATATTGACGGCCAACCGGCTGTGCAGAATCTCACAGAACTCCTTTGGAAGATACACGTCGAGCCTACTCCAAGTTGGAGTATGTGTTTTACTGTGTTGCCGATGTTCATTGAATAAAATTGTAATGGATGTGTGGGTCATTTTGAAGATGTTCAGGCCCTCCTACCTCTGTCACCAAAATCTTGTTACTTCCGAATAAATCAGGGCCTTCTTGAGCGTGCTGTGCCATTAACTTGGTTTTGGATGCTTTTGAACGAACTCTTGGTTTAGGGTTGGCAGGTAAAGAGACGTGGAGTTTGGATTTTGATTTTCGGGAAATAAAAAGAATGTTTCGTGTACCAATGGAGTAAACAATCTTCTGCTGGAAAACTGGATCTCTTAGAAGTAATGAACACATTGCTGTTTCATCTTAATATCCTACGTACCGTGCATCACTCTCGTGTCTCCATTTATTCTCCAAGGCTTTTGCACCACACTATGTATATTAATCGTATATTAGTTACTGCTTCGACGCGTTTTGATGTCTACTGACACCATCGTCAGAGAGCTGCCGTCTAACTGTAAGATGTTCGCGACACTTTGTTCTTGTAATCGTTTGATATGTTTTGAAGAATTTACAATTGACGGTCCTTTATGAAGATGGTGTCAGTAGACACCGAATAGCGACGGAGCAGTGTCCAATATATGATTAAGTATAGACCGTAAGGTGCATAAATGTTGGTTAATAAATAGCGACCTTGAATTTCCGTTTTCCCATTTATCATGTATGTTGCGCCTCTTAATCTCTAAAAATAATTCTGAAATTTTTTTGATTTAGATGCGTGGATGAATTCAGACTTTCGATGGATACTAAAATTAAGAGGAACTCAAACTGCTGTAATAACACCTTTATATGAATAAAAGTCGAAAATCACAGTGCTTCTTTGACTGCATTATTGTTTATGATTTAAGGGTACGCTTTGTAGAAAATTCTTGAAACTGCTGTAGAAACAAAATCCACACCCTGTGTGTACAAAGCGTCACTGAAAGCAGATTACATAACTTTCAACTGTTTACAAGTCGCACATGAGCCGGAGTAGATCGGAGAAGGTACAAACTGCACGACGAGGATTGTATTCTCGTCCAGCGTAGGGATTTCCTTCCTTATCACAACACCCGTTCTGGCCGTGGGGTCCCAACCCACTCAGCCTTCTAATCAGTGTGTAAGAGTTCCTTTTCCCAGGGGTAAAGCTGACCACGAATGTTGAGATTAAAAATGGTTCGAACTTTACGCACACTCAAACTTTTGTAGCCCAGAAACAACTTTACTTGCATTCAAACTTACACGTTTATGATACAGAGAGGGCCCTTTTGCTGATTGCAGCCTTTCGCTCTGGTGTAAATGGCACTCCGCGCTCTTCTAGGATTTTACGCAGAGTATGATGATAGTTTGTTACCGACGTTGCGGGACAACCTATCGATCCTTTCTTCAAGGGTCACGAAGTATTTACTGCTTGTGCCTTGAAAATGGGAACGATATGTTGTCCCGAAACGCAGGTAATAAACTCTGCCAATCTGCACTGCGTAAGATCCCAGAAAAGCATAGATATGAACTGCATTTTTAACATTGTCTAATTTTTCTTATGCTTATATCCCTTTTTACGGTGCAGGATATGTCAGAGCTGTCAAGGTGTTTAATAACGAAGCTGTTACCTGAATGCCTTCTTTGAGCTTCTGAGTTTCTTATTGCTTTTGGTACACATTTATGGGAGAACCAGCTATCTGTATACAAGCTTTTCAGACAACACAATGATAATTCAGAATTTTTCCTTGTATTTGTTAAGCAGTCATTGTACTGAAAACTGTTGCAATAATTTGTAAGGTCTTCATAGAAGCTTTGTGTTTATGTCACGCGTACACTTTTTATGTACTAAGCCGTTTTAATGACAGGTCATAATTTCATTTTCAGCTATTAAGTGGGTTTGAAGTCAATAACACAACTAATGTTTAGTTAGATATTATATTCTAGGTCAAAAAGACTACATGTTTCGACCGGTAGTGGCCATCATCAGGTCTTTGTCATTCGACACACTTAAGAGTACTTTATACAATTGTGTGTTGGCTTGTTTGATGAGGAGATCTCAACATCATGGCATTTTTTTGAGTCTGATATATCTATATAAGGTGTGTGGGTAAGCCACTCAATTAACCTAAAGGTATAGTCATATAATATCAAAAAGCTGAGGAAGTCAAAGGCCATGATGTTGAGATCTCCTCATCAAACAAGCCAACACACAATTGTATAAAGTACTCTTAAGTGTGTCGAACGACACAGACCTGATGATGGCCACTACCAGCCAAAACATGTAGTCTTTTTGACCTAGAATATAATATCTAACGAAACATTAGTTGTGTTATTGACTTAAAACCCACTTAGTAGTTTTTATTACACAAGGGGTATGGTACAATTCGAAGTTCATTTTCAGCGTCAGATTAAGTAGGAATGTGTCCATAAAAAGCAGAATTATTCATACTGCATTTTCAATGTGTGCTGTAATAACAAAATCTATTCTTTATTTTCTGAGGCCAAGCTTGTTGATGGTCATTTTAATATCATACATTTCAACTAATAAGGGAAGAAGTGTGAATAGCATTTCGGTAGGATAATATATTTATTGTCCATTTCAAGTAGCCTACAATACTTACTTACTTACTCCAGGGTGCAGAGTCCTTCTTGAGAAGTTAACTGGTTTGCAGCTAGTCAAGAAATTCCCCCCATTTCACGGAACCCGAATGTTCATTACCGCACTCACAAGCGTCCGCCACCTGTCTCTATCCTGGGCCAGCCCCATCCAGTCCATATACCCACATCCCACCTCCTGGAGATCCATCCTAATATTATTCACCCATCTACGCCTAGGTCTCCCCAGTGGTCAGCCTACAATACATATTAGGGAAATGAAATTCTTTAGTACATAACCAAAACTGGACTAGAATATTTCTAGTGTATCCCACATGTGAGAGAACTGCAGTTTCCGTGGGAGTTTTAATTCATAAGGCAATGCATATCTCTTTGTCCTCACGCGGGTTATAAAACCACCATTCTTCAGTACAATTGAAGTCATTCTAAAGCTGATGTATATAAGGAAAGTATGACGGTCTATTTTATTTTACTGACTCTTAAACTATGTGCCGGTGAAAACTCTCTCGGGACTCAGGTTTTCCCTCTCGGTGCTGTGGAAATCATGTGACACAACTGCCTCTCCCACAATGCTCCCTTTATGTGAACATCACTCTACTAATTTCAGTGGTCTCAATCCGAGAACAAAACGAAGACTGGTACAAAGGAAAACCTTTTATAGTGCATTAATTTTGCAAATGGTTAGCTACTTTTCAATCAGCCGAAAATACAAAGAGGCAACAATACAAAGGTTAGTGTGTTCTAACATGTATATGAGCTGTGTTAACTGGAATGTGTTCGAATATTAACACGATCTTTATGACGCAGATATGACATGTAATACATTATATCATGTAATTTCGTTAAGTATTTTGGCAGGACATTATATCGTGTATGAAAGTATACAAGAATTTTCAGAAAAATGTACGAAGGTCGTCAGTCAATAAGAGCAATATGCGAAAACTAATATATATATTTACTTACTTACTTACTCCATGGTGCAGAGTCCAGTCCTTCTTGAGAAGCTAACTGGTTTGCAGCTAGTCAAGAAATTCCCCGCATTTCACGGAACAAGAAAGGTTCGTTACCGCACTCACAAGCATCCGCCACCTGTCTCTATCCTGGGCCCGCCCAATCCAGTCCATATACCCACATCCCACCTCCTGGAGATCCATCCTAATATTATCCACCCATCTACGCCTAGGTCTCCCCAGTGGTCTCTTT
>Ga0131853_10010378_pt1 | contig 17026 bp, 15 predicted proteins | sample TergutLab28metaG_FD_92764 | JGI IMG/M metagenome (GOLD analysis project Ga0131853, IMG submission 92764) | Labiotermes labralis P1 segment gut microbial communities from Petit-Saut dam, French Guiana - Lab288 P1 (version 2) (version 2) | ecosystem: Host-associated > Arthropoda: Insects >... | reverse complement strand
TTTGTTTTTGAGTTCACCTGTAATCATAGTGGTATCTCCTCGCTAGGCAAGAGCGTCATTTTTCTATCAATTATACTAAAATTTGCAGCGCATAGCAAGGATTGGAGGTCTTTGCGTATCAATGAGGATTTTGGTGAGTCAATTTGTGTCATACCTGTGTCATACGTGTGTCATACCGTCAAATTTTCGCGCAATCTTAACGCATCCTAAAACACGAAACCCCTTGAAAACACTAGTGTTTTCAAGGGGCTCAAATAGTCGCTTCCTATCTCTTGGAGAACTGAGGCGCGCGACGGGCGGCTTTGAGGCCGTACTTCTTACGCTCTTTCATTCTTGGGTCGCGGGTTAGGAAACCGGCGGCCTTGAGGGGTGTGCGTAGGTTTGCGTCGAGTTGCAACAGCGCTCTTGCGATACCGTGGCGGATTGCGCCGGCTTGGCCGGTTACGCCGCCGCCTGTGACGGTTGCGCGGATGTCAACTTTGTCAACTAGGGCAATTGCTTCTAGGTTAAGTGGTTGACGGACGATGAGCTTTAGGGTTTCTAGCCCGAAATAATCGTCAATGTCGCGGCCGTTGACTGTGATTTGACCGGTTCCGCCGGGGAAGAGGTGCACACGGGCGACGGAGGCCTTTCTTCTGCCTGTGCCGTAGTGGTACGGCTTTTTGCTCTTATACATGTAGATAGCCCTCCTTATTCTGCTGACCAAGCTTCAGGGTTTTGTGCCTGATGCTTGTGCTCTGCGCCGCGATAGACCTTGAGGCGGTTGATTTGTGCGCTTGCGATGGTGTTTTTCTGGAGCATACCCCGGACAGCAAGCTGCATTGCAAGCTCCGGACGGGTTTGCATGAGCTGCTTGTACTTGGTCTCTTTGAGACCGCCAACCCAGCCTGAGTGACGGCGGTAGTACTTTTGCTCCAGCTTTTTCCCTGTGAGGACTGCTTGATCCGCGTTTAGGATGATGACGAAGTCACCGCAGTCAACATGGGGGGTGAATGTCGTTTTGTACTTGCCGCGGAGAATATCGGCGGCAACAGTCGCCGTGCGGCCAAGTGGCGTGCCGGCTGCGTCAAGGATGTACCATTTACGTTCGATGGTCTCCTTTTTTGCCATAGTAGTGGACATAGTCTAGCCTCCAACTGTTATTGTTTCTTTTTCTGGACATAGTCACTCAAGAGAGAGCCTGTTGTTTCCCCCGCCGCAGGCGGGGAAACAACAGAATCATTTTTAAGTGTAGCATTCTCTTTTTTGAATGCTTGACAATTATGCCATAAGGGAGGGAGGCCTGTCAAGTGACTTTTTGCGAAAAAACAATCCATCACATTATGTGCTTCGATTTTCGGCTATTTGCTTCGATTTACGCCGGAATGCTCCGGGTCAATTTTAGAATTTTTAGAAGAGAATGCGGCGCAAGCAGGGCATCACGCCCTACAAAGCGTCGGCTTATAATGTTAAAAGCCATTGGAAAACCAGCAAGAAGCCCACGCCGGGTAGGCCGAAGATGCCGATGATGAGGGCGTTGATCCAGTTGATGCCGATGGAAATACCGATGAATCCGCCTAGGAAGTTCACGATAATGAGGGCGATAAAGCCCCCGATGGTGTTTATGACGAGGCGTACCAGACAGCCGAGGGGCTTTCGGAGGATTTTAATGCAGAGTAAGATTAAAAGGGCGGCGATGATAAATGTGCCGATGGTTTGGGGTGTTAGATATGCGGGCATATGGGTGTCTCCTTATGGGGGGTTTGTAGGGGCGGCGTTAGGCCGCCCGTGTGTGTCAATTTCGTATGCACTGCCAACGATGCGGGGGACGCTGTAAATCGGCGGGCGGCCTAACGCCGCCCCTACGTGGGAATAGGTGCAGAATTAGTGCTTGTCTGATTACATCATATTCATCAAATAGGCAAAAAATCAAAAATTTTCAATTCGTATCCGCATAAAAGCTGCACATACTAGGATTGGACACAAAAGTAGTTGGTTGGGCTTGTGTGATAAAGAGCCCCAGACCGGTGCATGGTAGAGGACTTCTGCCGCCTAGCTCGAAGCAGCGTAGCTTATTGCAAGATGGCGATGTGAAAGAAGTCGAGAGAAGATACCTTGGCGAATGGTCAAAGACCGACGTTTGGACAGTGTCAAGCGGTGTGATAGGGATAAATGCACACTGCGGGCGGCTATTTCCTTGTGAGATAGTCGCTTTTTTTGCGCTAAGGCCACATTATACATGAATCTGCCCAAAAATGCCAGCGCACGATTGCGTTGAGATCTGTAGGGGCGACCGACCCGGTCGCCCGTGGGTTTTAGTATGCGTGGCAGTAAGGGCGCGGGCGATCGGGTCGATCGCCCCTACAAAACTGTAAAAATCAGAATGATTGCAATATCCCCATTGCGTTTGCGTCTACTTTGAGATATATTTGTAGGGTGATTTCATGCAAGGAGTGTGTATCTATGTTGAAAGAGACCTTTGTAAATTTAGATCAAGTGAAGGAAATCGTGAAAAGCCATCCAACGCCCTTTCATCTCTATGATGAAAAAGCGATCCGCGAAAATGTGCGGCGTTTGCAAGAGGCGTTTGCTTGGAATCCCGGTTTTAAGGAATATTTTGCCGTGAAAGCGACGCCTACGCCGGGTATCTTGAAAATTTTACAGGAAGAGGGCTGCGGTTTAGACTGTGCGTCTTTGGTGGAGCTTTTGCTTGCTGAGCGCATGGGCATTGCCGGGGACGAGATCATGTTTTCCTCCAATGTTACGCCGGCGGAGGAGTTCCAAAAGGCGATGGAACTGGGGGCTATCATCAACCTGGACGATCTCAGCCATGTGGACTTTTTGAAAGAAGTATGCGGTAAAATCCCCACGCGGATTAGTTGCCGTTATAACCCGGGCGGGGCGTTTTCGCTGGGGAACGAGATCATGGATAATCCCGGGGATTCCAAGTATGGCATGACGAAAGCGCAGATGATAGAGGCTTACAAAAAGCTCATGGCATATGGGGCGCGTGAGTTTGGCATCCATGCGTTTTTGGCGTCTAATACCATCACGGATGAATATTACCCGGAGTTAGCGGCGATTTTGTTCGAGCTTGCAGTGGAACTCCAGCGGGAGACCGGGGCGAAGATTAGCTTTATCAACCTCTCCGGCGGGATTGGAATTCCGTATCAACCGGGGGAGAGAGCCAATGACATTGCCGTAATCGGTGCGGGTGTGCGGGAAGCCTATGAGCGGATTTTGACCCCTGCCGGGATGGGGGATGTGGCGATTTATACCGAGCTTGGGCGGTATATGCTTGGGCCTTATGGCTGTTTGATTGCACAGGTGAAGCATAAGAAAGACATCTACAAGCAGTATGTGGGTCTGGACGCCTGCGCGGCGGATCTCATGCGGCCTGCCATGTATGGGGCGTATCATCATATCACCGTCTTGGGCAAGGAGGATTTGCCCGCAGACCATCTCTATGACGTGACGGGTGCGCTTTGTGAGAACAATGACAAGTTTGCCATTGATCGGATGCTGCCGGAGGTGGCGATTGGGGATTATCTTTACATCCACGATACCGGCGCGCATGGACATGCGATGGGGTATAACTACAACGGCAAACTGCGCTCGGCGGAGCTGTTGTGGCGCGAGGATGGGACGGTTGAGATGATGCGGCGGGGGGAAACGCCGGAGGATTATTTTAGGACGATGGTGTTTTAGGAGGCCAAAGCCTCCTTTTCCAAAGGAGGTGGCAGGCGTAGCCTGAGGTCGGATTATGCCCTTGTAGGGGCGACTTGTAGTCGCCCGCGGGCGGCAGAATGCCGCCCCTACACAGTTACCATTGCATAAAAAGGCAATCCTCAGTCAGCTACGCTGACAGCTCCTTTATGAAAGGAGCCTAAGGGCATAAACGGGACAAAACCCGACGCGATGTATGCGTCGGGTTTTGTTGTGTGGTAGATGCACTTGTAGGGCGCGACGCCCTCGGCGCGCCGTGGGTCTCATATACCACACGCTATCTGTTACACGTACCGGCGCGCCGGGGGCGTCGCGCCCTACAATGGTCATTGCTATCGTAAAATGTAAATTTCCTATCCCCGCACAAACATTCCGGGATTGCCCCACGTCCATTCACCACCACCTGCGCCCAATTCAAAATGTAACTTCGCAATGCCGAAATCCAGAGCCAGCATCGCATCATCCGTACTCTTCACACGAGCCTCCACCGTACCATCCCGATAGACGAAGCGGACGGGTTGGCGGTGCATGGCGGAGGGGGCTTTTTGGACGGCGGTCATGGCGTTTATGAACCAGTCGGGGGGTTCTGTGTCGGACGTGTACATCTCAGCGGCTGTCTTGCTCTTGCGGTGTGAGAGTTTATAGATGAAGTTCTCTTTGCGGGTATTTTCCTTGGCTGTGTTACCGATGGTGATAACTCCAATCAGCTTTTCCTTATCGGACAAGGTAAAAGGCATGGACGAGCGGGAGAATGAGCCGCCGACCCAGCATGTGCCGAGGTTCATGGTGACGGCGTGGAGCATGAGCAGTTCGCCGTAGTAGCCGAGTTGTTCGGCGGCGGTGGCGTCCCTTTTATCTGCAATGAGGCCGATGAAGTTTGTGACGCCGGATAACATGCCGTAGGTTTTGAGAAAGCCGCGAAAAGCGTCCCGATTTTCGGTGATGAGTTCCATGCGGAAGATGCTTGGCTTGTTATACTGCTCAATGCGTGCCTGTAGCTTAGACACGCTGGCGGGATCAATGGGCGTGGGGAGATAGCTGCGCCGGGAGCGTCTTGTGTCGATGGCTTGTTCTAGGGTCATGGGAAACTCCGTCCTCTCTGGCTTTTTGCTCCCTCCGTCAGGCTTCGCCTGCCACCTCCCTCGTAAACGAAGGAGGCTTTGGTGCGCCTTGCCCTTTGGCTCCCTCGTTTTGAGGGAGCTGTCAGCGTTAGCTGACTGAGGGAGTGCTGTCCGCGGGCGACCACACAGGGTCGCCCCTACGGTATCAATATATGCAGGCTAGAAATTGAGTAGATCTGCGTCCATCAGAATGATATCGAATACGTGCTCCCGACCATTGCGTTCCACGGTGAGTGTGACGGTATCCCCTGCACGATGGCGTTGGATGACGGAGCGGAGGTCTAGGGCGGTGAGGATGGGGCTGTCGTTTGCATACAAGATACGGTCGCCCGCTTGGAGGCCTTGGGCGTATGCGTCTGTCTCTTCTAAGACCCGATCCACATAGACGCCGGGTTCGATGTCTTCGGACATGGCTGTCCAGTTGTCTACAGTGCTCACGACGATGCCGATGCTGGCGCGTCCGACAATGCGGCCATAGGCGATGAGCTCATTGACAACAGGTTGGAACACGGCGGTTGGGATGGCAAAACCCATGCCCTCTACGGCGTCACCGATGAATTTCATGTTTGTGATGCCCACCACTTGCCCATAGAGGTTTAGAAGTGGGCCGCCAGAGTTGCCTTGGTTGATGGCGGCGTTTGTTTGGATCATCCGCATGGTGACCCCGCCGTAGCTGATGTCACGGTTTAGGGCGGAGATGATGCCGTTGGACATACTGTGGGCTTGCCCTAGAGGATTTCCGATGACGCAGACTTCTTCACCCACAGACAGGAGGTCAGAATCGCCGAATTCGGCAGGGGTGAGACCGTTTGCGTCTATTTTGAGGACTGCAATATCTGTGTTTTCGTCCATGCCCACCAGCGCCGCCACATGGCGTGTACCGTCTTGTAAAATGACGGTGGTTTGCCGTGAATCTTCTATTACGTGGGCGGAGGTGACGATGAAACCGTCTTCCGTTAGGATGATGCCTGTACCGGAGCCCATGCCGCCCATGAAGCGGCCGCCGATTTCAACCTCAATGAGTACCACAGAGGGACTGCATTTTTGATAAATTTCTTGGAAACTCAGCCGTGGACTGATACCGGCCGCGTCCGGCTGGGGACGGGGGGCAAATTCCAGTGTGAAGCTGCTGTCCAAGGTGAAAGCGGGGGGCGTGGGACGGGCTTCGTCGGGATCGTCCGGGTCATCGTAATCATTCGGCAAAGTGTCGATATAGGGCGGCTCTTCAATGCGCCGGTCTTCGGAGACCCGAGGGGTGAGGGCGATGTGCAAACCTGCACTGTCAGCGGAGATGCCGACTTGATAGGAGGTAAACAGGAAAGCGATAGAGGAAACGAGTACGATGAAAAAAACCGCAAGGCCGGAGAAAATGACAAGTTGCACGCCGAGGGAGAGGGGACGTCTCGGCTTTTTTGGAGGTGGTGTGTGATGCATCACAGGTTCAGCCTGCACCTCGGGTGGGATAGGTGGTGTAGGCGTAACGTTCGGGTCTGTGTACCCTTGGTGGTGTTGGTTGTGGTCATACATATGAGGTAACCTCCTGGGTGGGTATTTCAAATCGCTAGAACGATTCTATAATGTTTTCCCCGCAGAAAGCGAGGGGGAAGTTAGGATTAGCCACAGCAAAGGCATGAAAGAATCACATCGATGCGTGAAGAAACGAACTCGTAGGGCGCGACGCCCCGGCGCGCCATTCGTTTACATATTGTGGGCGCTATTTGTTACATATACCGGCGCGCCGAGGGCGTCGCGCCCTACGAAACCATCCGCCTTATGAAAATATTTCTTTTATGGGTTTGCTGTGTGAAATGAACCCTCTATTTCTTCTTTTTTGGCGCTAATGTGAGGGTGAAAAGGAATTCGGTTATGCCGTTTTCACTGCGGACGAATACATCTTCATGGTGGGCGTTCATGATGGTTTTGACGATATAGAGCCCCAGTCCTACGCCGTCCTTGTCTTGGCTTCTGGACTTATCGCTTTTGTGGAAACGGCTCCAAATGAGGGGCAGTTCTTCGGGGGTAATGACGCTACCTACATTCTTTATCGTAATATACGCCTTGCCGGACTTTTGCTGGAGGGTGATCTCGATAGTCGTCTCAGGATCGGCGAATTTGGCGGCGTTATCTAAGAGGTTATAGGTGACCTGCATGATGGCGTCCTGGTCGCCTTGGACGATGACGGAATCATCGGGGAGCTCTAATTGTACGTCTATGTTCTTCTCTATGATCTTGCCCTCTAGGCCAAGGAGACATTGGCGCAGAAGCTCTGTGATGTCAAAGGTTTGCTTGTTGAGTTCGCGAATGTCCATGGCTTGCAGGCGGGAGACCTCTAGCATCCGGCGGACAAGGCGAGAGAGACGTTTGGTCTCAGCGGCGACGATTTGCAGGTATTCCCCCTGCTTTTCGGGGGGGATTGTGCCGTCTAACATCCCCTCGGCGAAGCCTGTGATGCTGGTCATGGGGGTTTTCAGCTCGTGGGAGACGTTACCGACAAATTCACGGCGCATGTCTTCTGCGTGTTCGATGGCGTCTGCCATGGCGTTAAAGGCCACGGTGAGTTCGCCGATTTCATCCATGCGCCCGGAATCCGCTACACGGGCGGAGTAGTCCCCATGGGCGAAGCGCACGGCGGCGATGGACATTTCTTTCAGTGGCGCTGCCTGATGGCGGGCAACCACCATGGCTAAGATGATGGCAACTGCCAGAACCGAGGCCGCGACAAAGAGGAACATGGAGAGCATAGCGCTCCATTCCTCCATGACAGCGTCCGCGCTGGATGCTGCCAAAGCATAGCCCCCGTGTCCGCCGGTGTGGGCACAGATGATGGGTTGGGCGTGGACATAGCTCATCCCATCTATGAGACCTGACATGTCGGAGAGTTCAGAGAGCGGGCCGTGGGTGCTCAGCAACTCCCGGATTTCGGGGGGGATGTATTGCCCTAGGTGGGTGCAGAGATAGGGGAAGTCAGAACAGGCCACAATGCGGCCGTCTGTGTTTGCAACCACCATACGGTTGTGGGGTAGGGTGACAATGGAGACCAAAGTGCCAACCAAGGCATAGTATTCCGGCTCGTTGGGATCAAAGGTGTCAAAGGAGGCGTACATGTCCACAACGGAATCCACATTGGCAACCAGACCCGCCTGCTTATCCGCGATGGTTTGGTTGCGGATGACGAAAGCGAACGAAGCGAAAAAGACAAGGAAGCTTAAAAGCACCATGCCGGCTAGGAGTAGGCAGTTTTTTAGATAGACACTATTCATGGATTAGACTGTCACCATCCCTAGGTTTGTTTGCGGGGGGAGTACGGCTCTTGAGGCTCCTTTTTCAAAGGAGCTGTCCGCGCAGCGGACTGAGGATTGTCTTTTGCGACATGTGAAACCACCCCGGCGCATTCGCGCCACCCCTCCACGGAGGGGAATTAAGGGCGCGGTACATCCAAATTCCCCTCCGTGGAGGGGTGGCGCGAATAGCGCCGGGGTGGTTGTACACAAATCCTCCGTCAGGCTTCGCCTGCCACCTCCTTTGCTAAAGGAGGCTTTGGGTGTTGCATGTCATATAGATCGCCCCTACGAACCCAACAATTCAAATTTATAGCCCACGCCCCAAACGGTTTTGAGGCTCCATTGGTCGCTGACGCCCTCTAGCTTTTCGCGTAGGCGTTTGATGTGTACGTCAACAGTGCGGCTGTCGCCGAAATAGTCGAAGCCCCAGACTTCGTCGAGAAGCTGGTTTCTGGTGTAGACCCGATTGGGCGTACTTGCCAGGTGGAAGAGGAGCTCTAGCTCCTTGGGCGGGGTGTCGATCTTTTGCCCGTCTACGAGGAGCTCATAGGAATCCAGATTGATGGTGAGCTTGTCAAAGGAGAGACGTTTTTCTGTGGATTCGGGTTCGTCCTCCCCGTAACGCCGAAGCACGGCATGGATGCGGGCGATGAGTTCTTTGGGTTCAAAGGGTTTGACCAAATAGTCATCCGCGCCAAGCTCCAAGCCTGTTACCTTGTCAAAGGTCTCACCCTTGGCGGTGAGCATGATAATGGGGACATTTGAGGTACGCCGAATTTCACGACAGACCCCCCAACCGTCTAAGACGGGGAGCATAATGTCGAGGATAATCAGATTCGGGCGAAAGGAAGCGGCCTCTTCCACGCCCTGACCGCCGTCTTTGGCGATGGATACGGTGAAGCCCTCTTTTTCCAAATAGAGACGCAATAGTTCCGCGATGTTACCATCGTCTTCAATGACGAGTACTCTGCCTGCCATATATGAACCACCTCCGCTGAAGATGCTATGCTATCATTATATTATAAATTCTTTAGTTCGTCAAAGGTTGAACAAACTGTAAAATAAGGGCTGTACGAGGCTTGTTGGACTTTGGGTGGTTCGTGTGGTATAGTTCTGGCAAAGAAAGTCCAAATCTGTTTTGGGAGGATGCTTGTTTGCCGGAATCCAGACAGGACAAAACTTATCTCCACGGGGCAGTGGTACTGGCGATTGCAGTAGCGGTGGTCAGGATTATTGGCGCGGTATTTCGGATTCCGCTGGGGCGTATTTTGGGGGATACGGGGATGTCCACGTTTACGGTGGCGTCTCACATGTATGCTGTCCTCCTTACCCTGTCCTCGGCGGGATTGCCGGTGGCGCTTTCTAAGATGATCACTTACTCCGCCTCCGTGCGCTGTTGTCAAGGGGGTAGTTAAAAAATAGAGCAATCCCCTTGGTTTTAGGGAATTGCTCTACCGCTGTTCATAATCTCACCCATCACGCATTATGGCAGAGGTGAGGTCGTGCTACGCTGTTTGCTTATTCGTTACGTTGTAGGGGACGATGCCCACATCGTCCCGCTCTTTCGGTTTCGGTGTAAATTGGGGATGCGGGGCGATGTACCCGCAGGGCATGATATGCGCCTGCCATGTTTCCAATTTCCCACGCACTGCCAATAATACGGCAAAACCGCAACCACGGGCGCACAATGTGCGCCCCTACAAAGTGCGCTGCACCGAGTATAAATTAGCCCGCCCACGCCTTACTAACACCGACAGCGTACCGAACCTTTCTACTGTGAATTGTATCATAAAAATATTCAAAAGTCCACTTTTGCAAGGCGCGGATACTCCGCATTCGATAAAAGGAAAATTATAAAGCATTTCCCGCAAATTTCTGCTATAATGGAAAGCGCCTACATTACACACCCAAGAGGAGAGATGAAACGATGATCTCACATGGTACGGAAATTAAAATTTTTACCGGGAATGCCCATAAACAGTTGGCAGAGAACATTTGCAGAAGCCTTGGAATCAAGCTCGGTGACGGTTCGGTGGATCACTTTTCCGATGGAGAAGTGACCGTGTCTCTGTACGAGACTGTCCGCGGTGCGGATGTGTTTCTGGTACAGCCTACCTGCAACCCGGTGAATGAGCATTTGATGGAACTGCTCATCATGATCGATGCCTGTAAACGCGCCTCCGCCGGGCGGATCACGGCGGTGATCCCATACTTCGGCTATGCGCGGCAGGATAGAAAAGCAAAGCCCCGTGACCCGATTTCAGCTAAGCTTGTGGCGAATCTCATTGAGGCGGCCGGGGCGGATCGGGTGCTGACTATGGATTTACATGCCTCCCAGATTCAAGGCTTTTTTGACATCCCTGTGGATAATCTCATGGGCGGCTCTCTGTTTTCCGATTACATTTTACGCAAGTTCCCGGAGGGGGCGCTGGACGATGTGATTGCGGTTTCGCCTGATGTGGGTAGTGTTGCCCGTACCCGGGCGTTTGCCCATCGCTTGGGGGTTGGGCTTGCCATTGTGGACAAGCGCCGCCAGCGTGCCAATGAGAGTGAAGTGATGAATATCATTGGTGATGTGCAGGGGAAACATGTTGTCCTCTTTGACGATATGATAGATACGGCAGGCAGTCTTGTGGGGGCGGCGAAAGCTTTGGTGGAGATCGGCGGCGCGAAAGATATTTACGCCTGCGCCAGCCACGGCATCCTCTCCGGCAAGGCCATTGAGCGGATTGAAAAGAGCCCCATTAAGGAAGTAGTGCTCTTGGATTCCATTCCATATCCACAGGATAAGCCGGTTTGTAATAAGATCAAATACATCTCCGTTGCCCCTCTCTTTGCAGAGGCCATTGACCGGGTGCATGAGGAAGTGTCCATCTCTACCTTGTTCCGCTAGGGGATTATATTTATGTTTTTTAGATCAAAAAATGGCCCCCGGTGGATTGTGGCCTTTTTGGGGAATCCGGGTACGGAATATAAGGACACACGTCACAACGTGGGCTTTTGGACGGCGCAGGAACTTGCATCTCGGCTTGGGGTGTCCATCAAGCGGATGAAGTACGGGGCGTATACGGAGATCTGCAATATCGCGGGTACGCGTGTGATGCTGATGATGCCCCAGACGTATATGAACCGCTCGGGAGACGCTGTGTATCAGGCGGCGAAGAGCTTTCAGATTCCAAGCGAGCGTGTGCTCGTGGTGGTAGATGACGTTGCGCTTCAACCGGGGACGATCCGCATTCGGCGGAAAGGCTCGTCCGGGGGACAAAATGGCTTAAAGAGTATCATCATGCGCTTACAGAGCGAGGACTTCCCGCGGGTAAAAATCGGTGTGGGGACGCCGGAGCATGTGGAATACGAGCTGGCAGACTGGGTCTTGGGTAAGCCCCGGGGTGCGGAGCGTAGGGCGATTGAATCGGCTGTGCAGGACGCGGCGAGTGCGGTTGAGATGATCCTTGGTGAGGGTTTGGATGCGGCCATGAGCCGGTTTAATTGAAGTAAAAAAGCCTCCTTTTTCAAAGGAGGCGGCAGGGGTCGCCTGAGGTCGGATTTATAAAAGATACGAACAAAGAGGAGATAAACCCATATGAAAAGAATCCTATTACTACTCATAGCCCTGCTTGCTGTCATTCTCCTAGCAACCGCTTGCAGTGCAGATTCCCCGCAAGAGGAAATGCAAACTGATGATGCAGAGGCTGCCGATACGGGATTCGTGCCTCTGGAATTGATGGAAGACACGAGTGTCTTAGCAGAGACCTGGGAAACATTTGAGACCATGGGTTTAAGTTTTCAATACGCGCCTGACTATTCTGTTGTGGCTGACACAACGGTGGCAAACACAACTAGTATGGGTCATCTGCGTGCCTTTGGGTCATTTGGTCAAGTGAACATTATGGCTACAGCCGGGTTGGAGCAGCTTCCTACCACACCCGACAACATAAATGAAATGGTTGAACTGGCTACAGCCTTAGTGGGTGGCTACGAGGTATTAGAGGAAAATGATCTGCTGATTCATGGTACACTGTGGAATCACATAACAATACAATATCATTTCGGCGGGGAAGAGTTGTTCCATACGATGCTTTTTACCACAGTAGATGGAATTGTTTATGTGCTCACCTATGCAGCGTCCTTAGACCAGATGGAAGCCTTACGCGATGACAGAAATATCTTGGTCAGCAGTCTTTGGATTGATCCGGATTTCATAGTCGCAGAAGATGCATCCGCCTCTTTTTATGAGAGACGAGACGAACCCCTCATGCAGTTTGCATACAGATTTATGACGGCGAAAACAGGGGATGCCGTGCCGGATGATTTCTTTGAGACCTTTGATTCGATTGATTTCTTCGGCGAGACGATGCCCTTTTTTGTGTATGAGGATGTCACTTACTTCGTAGTTACAAATGAAATGCCCCGTCCTGATACCGAAGAGACCCATACAAATCTGGCGGTTGTGCGGGAAGATTTATTGTTTGGTGGAATCAACACCAATTTTTCCCCTGTCCAGCCGGGTGTTAGCATTGAGATTCCCTCTGATGCTATCATCGGGCGGACACAGGCCATGGTGGATCTTTTTTCAGACCTCTTGCCGGACTTTAACAATGAGCTGGTTACAGCCGAAGAGTTCAACACAGTAGAGGGCATGGCAGGGCCGTTTTCTATGTTCCAACCCAGCAATTATGCTGTGCGTGAAGATGGGTTTTCGCAGGTTACTTGGAAGATTACCGGAGAGGCGATCACGATAGATTTTACGGTTTTGGTGCTGATCTATGAGGGTGATGATTTGATTGCTGCGATGTTTGTGCCGGGGAATGTGATGTCGTAGGTGTGGTGTGGGGAATTTGATAGAGAGAGGGAGAAAACACCCGTCGCCTGCGGGCGACACCCTCTTTACGAAAGAGGGCAAGGACGAGGGTTAGGGGCGCAGGGGACGCACACTGGGCGTCCCGCGTTCCAAATTTGCACCGCATTCACCACATGCATCGAAACCGAAAGGGCGGGACGCCCGGGGTCGTCGTGCCCTATGCCCTTAGCCCCAGCCCTCTTTCGTAAAGAGGGTGCCGCCCGCAGGCGGCGGGTGTTTTTGTACACCTATTCAATAAAGAATAACACCTACGTTTGTGCCGGGGAATGTGATGTCGTAGGTGTGGTGTTGGGAATGTATACTAAGTGCAGAGCACTTTGTAGGGGCGATTATCAATCGCCCGTGGTTTCAGTGTTGTCGGTAGTAAGGGCGTAAAGGGCGCGGGCGATTGATAATCGCCCCTACAGGTGCATCCAAGATTACACTGTATATGCATTCTGTGTACCATCCCCGCGTCTAAGCACAAGCTGATTCGGCAATGCTTATACTGATATTCAGATGAAACAGAACAGGAGACCAAATACATGGCAACTATTTCAATAGCAGACTACATGCGTGCAGGTAAGCGTGTGCATATGATAGGGATTGGGGGCGTGTCCATGGCGCCCTTGGCGGAGGCGCTCTTGGGTGCAGGGGTGATCGTCACCGGGTCTGATATGGGGGAGAGCCCCACGACAGAGCGGCTTACCTCTATGGGTATCCCTGTGTTGATTGGGCACAGTGCCAAAAACTTGGGGAATGCGGACTGTGTCATACGCACGGCGGCGGCGCGGGGGGATAACCCGGAGGTTTTGGCTGCCCGGGAGCGGGGCGTACCCATTTTTGAACGGGCGGAGGCCTGGGGGCATATTATGCGCCAGTATCAAAACGCCATCTGTATTGCGGGGACGCACGGGAAGACCACCACCACCTCCATGATGACCCATATTTTGCTGGCGGCGGACACAGATCCCACCGTGATGATCGGCGGTACGCTCCCCAAGCTACAAGCGGGACATCGTGTGGGGGGCGGGGAGATGATTGTGCTTGAGAGCTGTGAATACTACAACTCTTTCCACAACTTTTTCCCCACGGTTGCTGTGATCTTAAACGTGGAAGCGGATCATCTGGACTACTTTAAAGACTTAGAGGGCATCCAAGCCTCGTTCCGAAAGTTTGCGAATCTTGTACCGTCTGACGGCTGTATCGTGGCAAATGGGGACGACCAAAATACTATGGACGCGTTGACACCCCTCAATCGTCCGCTCCTTACCTTTGGTATGGGTGCGGGGAATCGTGTGCGGGCTGTGAATATCGCCCGGCAGGAGGCGCATACGAGCTTTGATGTGCTCTATGACGGTACGCTCTATACGCAGATCACCTTGCAAGTGCCGGGGGATCATAATGTGATGAATGCTTTAGCAGCGGTCTCTGTTGCGATCTTTTTGGGGCTTCCGGCTGTGGCTTCTACTGAGGGATTGTCTGACTTTCTCGGTGCAGGGCGGCGGTTTGAGTATAAGGGGACAGTGAATGGCGCTGTGGTGTATGACGACTATGCCCATCATCCCAGTGAGTTACAGGCATTGTTGGACGCGGTGTCGCATCTGGGATATGGCCGTGTGATTGTGGCCTTTCAGCCCCATACCTATACGCGGACAAAGGCCTTGTTTGCTGATTTTGTCCGTGAATTGAAGCGGCCTGATTTGGTCTATGTGGCGGAAATCTTTGCTGCACGGGAACAGAACACCGTGGGGATAGAGGGCTCTGATTTGACAGCGGAAATCCCCGGCGCGGCCTATGTGGCCACACTGCCGCAGATGGCGGACGCGCTGCGGGGGATCGCGCAGGCGGGGGATTTGATTCTAACTGTCGGTGCGGGGGATATTTTCGAGGTTGGTGAAATGTTGGTTGATGGGTGATTGAGGATGGAAGACGGAGTACACGGACGCGCAATGCGCGCCCCTACGGGTGGTTTTTGTTCGGAGATTATCTATTTGGACGAAGTGGATTCCACCAATACTTACTTGAAACAGCTTGCCAATGATGGTGCGCCTCATGGGACAGTTGTCATTGCCAATGCGCAGACAGGCGGTCGGGGGCGTATGGAGCGGGGCTTTGTGTCTGAGGCGGGCAAGGGTTTGTTTTTCAGTCTGTTGCTTCGTCCCACAGGGGATGCGGTGCGGAATCTTACGATGCTGACGTCCTTTGTCGCCGTCTGCGTATGTGAGGCGATTGCCGCTGTGACGGGGATAGAGGCGCAGATCAAATGGGTGAATGATATCTTGGTGGAGGATCGCAAGCTGTGCGGGATTTTGCTTGAGATGAGTGCCGGGTGTGAACCCGGGACGGTGGACTATGTTGTCGTGGGCGTGGGGATTAACGTAGGGTATCAGGCGGCGGATTTCCCTGTAGACTTGCGTGATCGAGTTACCTCTCTTGCTATGCTGACAGATCAGCCCCTTAGTCGTGATCGGCTGGCGGCGGCCTTGATTGATTCTTTGGCGCGGATGTATGCTTCGCTTTCTGACCCGGCGGCGTATCTGGCTGCCTATCGCGCCCGATCTGCTACGGTAGGGCGGGAGGTTTTGGTTTTGCGGGGCGGGGATAGCCGTCCGGCGTTTGCTGAGAGGATAGGGGATGATTGCGGGCTTATTGTGCGATATCCGGATGGGACGCGGGAGACGCTCACCTATGGGGAGACTTCCATTCGGGGTGTGGATGGGTATATTTGAGTGGGATCTGCTGTCTGTTGATGGCGGGTCTTTTCTTTTTTAAAGTCGTCTTCGATCTAGCTGATATGACATCTGTTCGGCCCAGTCGGTGTGTCCGGCTTCTTGCATTTTGCTGATGAGTTCAAGGTAAGACTTTTTACCGAGATTGCGGATTTTCTCCAGTTCCTTATAGGATTTAATACTGAGTATGTCCTGGATTGTGGGGACGTAATTGCGACCGTGTCTACTGAACCAATGATAAAGCGCATTGTATGCGGGGGCAGAGAGATTTAGGCAACGAAGGTCAGCTTGTTCCTCCGAACGAATGACACGAAGGTGATCTGGTACATCGGCTGAGAGGAACAGTTCCTCTGCTTTTTGGTGGGCTTCTTGTAAGATTAAGATAGCGTCGCGCTGGGCGCGGACTAGGGTAAAGTACATTTCTTTGTAGGTTGGCATTTGTTCCTCCTTTTGCTCCGATGATGGAGCAAGTATAGCATGACCCCCAGATATAATCAAGAAGAATTTGCTCCAGCTTATCGGAGCAAAACGGGGTGATGTGGTGGAGCAACGCATCAAGATGGGAAGTTGCCTTGGGCAACGTATTGGTAAAGCCAGAAATGCAAAAGGACTTACGCAAGAACAAGTTGCGGCAAGGTTGCAACTTGTTGGCTGTGATATGTCACGTAGTACATATGGCAAGATAGAAGCTGGGATTCGGCATATTTCCGTGGAGGAACTCAATGCAATTAAAGAAGTTCTGGAAATGCGATACGAAGACTTTTTTGTATCATCTTTTGCACAGCATGAAAGTGAACACGGGAATGTAAATGTACCAAAATAAGTTAGCTTATACTAGGCGCAGAGCACCAAAGCCTCCTTTCGTAAAGGAGGTGGCAGGCGAAGCCTGAGGTCGGATTTGTGACAACCACCCCGGCACGACCTGCCACCACTCCAAGGAGGGGAATTAAGGGCAATCCTCAGTCAGCTACGCTGACAGCTCCTTTACGAAAGGAGCCTAGGGGCGGTCTAAACAAGAGGCAAGAGAGATGGGCTTATCATCTTTCTTGCCTTTTTATACTAGGCGCAGAGCCCCAAAGCCTCCTTTCGTAAAGGAGGTGGCAGGCGAAGCCTGAGGTCGGATTTGTGACAACCACCCCGGCACGACCTGCCACCCCTCCAAGGAGGGGAATGTAAGGGCAATCCTCAGTCAGCTACGCTGACAGCTCCTTTGGAAAAGGAGCCTAGGGCATTTCTTCAAACCCTCGAAACACCGCCAAAACGCCTAATTTTCCGTTCTGCTACGTTGAATTTCCTTGAAATGCGATAGCATTCCTGCGGAAATTCGCCTTACATAATAAAAAATTA
>Ga0131853_10010377_pt1 | contig 17026 bp, 8 predicted proteins | sample TergutLab28metaG_FD_92764 | JGI IMG/M metagenome (GOLD analysis project Ga0131853, IMG submission 92764) | Labiotermes labralis P1 segment gut microbial communities from Petit-Saut dam, French Guiana - Lab288 P1 (version 2) (version 2) | ecosystem: Host-associated > Arthropoda: Insects >... | reverse complement strand
GTGCGGTAATGAACCTTCGGGTTCCATGAAATGCGGGGAATTTCTTGACTAGCTGCAAACCAGTTAGCTTCTCAAGAAGGGCTCTGCACCATGGAGTAAGTAAGTAAGTAAGTAAGTAAGTAAAGGCCCGACCGCTTTGCCCCCGGTAAAGAGACCCAGTAGCCTCTCTATTCTACAGTAGGCTGAACGGTCCTCGGGGCCGGTCTGAAAGGGCACGGGAAGTTTCACCCGGTACTTTTCGTATTTAAAGCTATTGTGAACATTTATTACATTTCTTTTGAAGCACGTACCTGCCACATGCTCACTTTTAAAGCACCTGAATCTAATTCCAACAGAAATGTAACACCCGAGCCCGCATGCAGGTAAACACCGCCTGCTTCATCTTTTGATGACTGCCACATCATTCCTTGTTTACGTTTTGATGAGTAAGCCAGAATTTGTCAGAACAATCACAAGGGGGAGGCCCACTGTACGAAGCATAAAACAAGCTAATTGAATAGACGTTAGCACGGTTTTGAACTCTAGGGACTTAGTCACGTCCGTATTGAAGTCTGGCACATAAACACCCAGGGAAATCTTGTCACATGATGGAACTACGTGACACCGCGTTGAAGTTTACGAAGTTCAGCCTGGGAATGCTGTTACGTCAGAGTGATGGCTTTCTTGCAGGTGGGTTTACTCCAATTGTGTATGTACCTGTTGAAAGGTGGCTAAATGTGTGCGGGGGTAAATTTCTTAGTAAATAAAAATGGTTTTGTGACACGCGTGCTCTTGGTCGTTATTCACGATTCTTTAGATGATTATAACGGATAAGTTGGTGTTATTTTATAAACCATGAACTTGCAATACTTTGCGGCAGCAGGTGCCGGGCTCAGGTGCGTACCTTCATGCGTGTTATTACAGAACAAAGCGCTTCTTATCTTAATCAGTCCTTATCCAGCTAACGTGGAGAATATGGTGAGCTCCTAATAATGCCAGCAAATGGCAGATGGGATTTAATTCAATGTTTAAAATATTATGTTTAGAGACTTATATTTATTGCGGAGAAATAAATAAAATTTTACTCGACTTAGGTTTTCGTGTATATTATTTACTGTGTTTTTTTTCTTTCTTTTCATAACTACTGACTTATTCCGACTTTCCTGCTTTCCTGCCTATTTCCTTCTCTGAATTTTTCCCACTTTCATGCTTTTGTGCCCTCTTCCTTATGTCTCTATTTCCGCACCTCCCATATTTCATGTCTACTTATATCTCTAAAAACCTTCTGTCTTTCCTCCTCCCACTCCTTACTCCTTTCGCTTTGCTGCATTCTTTCCTTCTCTGTCTGCCGTCTTCAGGTGAGATCTTCCACTGTGATTTCTTAACCTGACTGCTAGATTTATGCGTCTCACTTATCTAACATATCCTGCATAAGCTAATAATAGGTTATGTTTATTGCATGAATCATATTTTCTGACAAATCTGAACTACGTGCTGGCCGTGATATTGAAGAATATGTTAAAAACTTGCTATAGTACTGTCACAAATCCAGTTAAAATTAATATCAGCGTTTTATTTCTTAGGGAAATTCTTCAAAAATACTTAACCTCACTAAGCCGAAAATTTCTGGAGATTCAGCAGCACTTGCACGAAAATAATACATTTGATTGACTACGAGTGTGAACTACAAGGTGCTCCAAACCAGACAATACTATTTCTCAGAAAATGTGGGCTCTGCCATTCCTACTTAACCTTTTAAAGACGAAACATAATCTGCTTTATGTAAGGAATCAGACCGTACCGCGCTGTAAACATTTTCCACCGCGGTTATATAAACCAATCAGTTTATGATGTATAAAGCAAAGGTCGCTGCCTGTTCTGAGATCCTTACAAAACACTCAATGCAAAGCGAGCACCATGTAGAATTTTTAAATGTTAAACCTGGTGGTACGTAAAGAAAACGCTAGACTTTAAAACGTTAAGCATAACTTACACGCCTGTCATACTCTGCAAACCATCATACATAATGAAAATTTGTAAGACCTAGGTATAGATGGGAGAATAATATCGAAGAGGATTACACCGACAGGATGGTAAAAATCGCACTCAGTTTATCTGGCTCCGGATAGGATCAAGTGGTATGTCAACATACGTGATCTTTATGAACTGCATGTCGTAGAGATACAATAAAAGGTCACTGAAATTACCACAAGCCTTAAAGAGGAGTGCAAGTGTTCTAGTGCTACCATTAGCGCCAGCTGTAGTGTCGTCTGTGTTAATCTAGTTTACAGTTAAGTTAAATTAAACAACATTTTAATTTAAATTCTACAGGGTGTAGTAATGGTAGGTACAACTACTTAGTAGATTAGTGAGGTTAATCTGCTTGACACATGCAAATCCTGCAGGGATATAGACTACATTTTTTATGGTGCCTATGGGAATGCAGAAACGATTGTGTTTTGTTATTTGCTACCTACAAATTTTGTTTCAAAGTTGCTGGACATTTTATTGCGGTGATGAACTGTCGAGTTCCATAAAACACGGACTTTATCCACATTAGTTGAAGAAATTTTAATTTCTCCATTAGGGCTCTGCTTCATAGAGTTCAGTAAGTTGATTAGTCAGTTAATCCTTTATAACGAACTGGCATAATTGCAAAGCTCAAGTCTTATTCTATTACATACCTAAGAACAATACTGAATGTTACATACCCAGAAATTTTCCTCCCTTTACTAGATCACCGGAAAGGACTATTAGCCCATTGCAGTAGACAGGACAGCATTAAGGAGACAAGAAACTATACACAAATATCTTGGCCATTACTGAACAAGCAAATAGCTACTCTGCCTTCTTGAGTCTAATAGTCAAATTTTTATCACTCTTCTTCCTAAAAAGGTAATTATTTTGTCCGATATTAATTGAATTGCCTCAGTTACTGGCATTTCTTGGGGACTGCGGCGGCACAGTGTTTAAGGTGCTGTGCTACAAATCGGAAGGTCGCTGGTTCGATCCCAGCTGGTGTCAGTGACATAAAATCCTTCCGATCGCATTTTTTTAAAGTCTGTCGAGAAAATTCAAGATTCATTAAAATCTGAAAAGAATAAAGAGTACTTTACGTGTAGACCAATTTGCAGTTTTGTTCATATCTCGCTCAGTTCTTTTTAGAATTAGAAATTTTTCAGACAAATTTGGAGGAAAAATCAGACACACATTTTGTGTTCAGTAAATTTTATTTCTAAAATCGTGCCTTTTATGAGATAATGTAAAAAAATATTGTAGAGCGTGTCAGGTCACAGATGACAATATAGCGCATGCGCAGTGCGTGCTGGGTACATAAGGCTAGAGACACACACTCGCAATATGTAATCCTTATCGCCTTTCTACTTCTACAATGGTTGAACAAACGCTCCTCAATATTACGTTACAGTATATTACCTGTCTTGTTTAAAAATCATATCACCTATGCAGTTTACTTGGCATGCAACACGACCCTGTAATTGTGATCAGCAATTAACTGTAACTTCGCGGTAGACATTTATCAATAGTACTAATTTCGTCCTTGGAGTGATCCTTTGTCCTAAAACGTGTTTGTATTCAGAACTGAACCGTAACTAACGTACTGCAATTTAGGGGGAAATTTGTGAGTCTTTGTGCCGGTACGGTTATTTTCTGATCACAATTACAGGAACGTACTGCTTGCCTGGGAGAACACTAGGGAGATGTCATTTTTGAACAAGTAAGGAGGCTCTATTTAGTGACATTTTACTGCTGATGCGGCATCACGCTTTGTGTTTCATATATTCAAACCAATTCATCAAAACAACTATCTTAAAACTGAATTCGCCCAAAAATTAGGTGACCCTAAAGAACTAGTTAACCACTGAAGGACGGAACGTATCTGGTTTGCATAAAGACTCAGTGCTTACCGCGCAGTAAACACCAACCTGCTAATTATGTAAAAGACAGAAGTTACTATTTGTTACTGAGATCCATACGAAAGAGACAAATGCAATTTAATCAGAATGTAGAATTTTTTAATAATCCCTGTGGTACGTAAATAAACCGGTAGGCTTTAAGAGGTTACCATATATTAAAATATAGTTTAATTGTTAGATTTCTCGAATTATACAAATATTTTTCTTCCACTTCTCTCATTCTATGTACCAAAATTCATGTAACCTTCACTTCACAGTAGTTATGCATAAGTGTCACCAGCGCCAGCATCATTCAGAGCATTGCAGTCTGTTTACACAGCCGGTATTTGTATTGTATGTCACAGTGCAAGCAAAAAAATCGCTGTTTCCACAAACCGCAGTGACTGATTTGTCTTTGTAATGAGGATCCATTGTGTTTACTGTGGACTAGGAATTTAATTTGTGCAATTTTTTTTCTGTGGCGAAATAACTCTATTTGTCTAGGCCGCTCATTATTGAGGTTTCGATATTACACACAGCACTCGACGGGACTCCACCTAGTTCTGAGTGGACGAAGAGAAATGACGAAGCTAATGGTCGCTTTTCGCAAGTTTGCAAACGTGCCTAAATATTATTGACCTTTTAACGAAAGACACTGAACAACAATTAAATTGTTGACTGAATCAAAATACGTGCCAATGTCAGATGTTTTGCTAAATATTATCACGCTACAGACCTTCAGTTCTAACACATTCTTCTTATAATAAAACAAACTAGATGCACTAATTTCTCAAATTTATTTTCGGAATAAAACTCTACACATTTCGGACAGTTCCTCTGTCCATCATCAGGAGTATTTCGCTGTACACATAGCAATGTTATATGTCATATAGGTTTGCTGTGTGTACAGCGAAAAACTCCTGATGATGGACAGAGGAATTGTCCTTAACATGTAGTGTTTTATTCCCAAAATAAATTTGAGAAATTAGTGTATCTAGTTGGTTTTATTGTAAGAATTTATTACGATGAACGGTCACTTGAACATCAAACTCTAACAAACTGCTCTTAATTATATATAACAATGAATATATTTGAAACATAAAAAAATAGTAAACCAGCGAATGTACTTTGCTAAAATGTATTTTATTACATATTGCAAATCACCAACATGTTTCGGTCGTATTCGCGACCATCATCAGGGTTTCTCAATGAATACTACTAAAGTAGACAATAAACTGTTGATCGGCATAGGTGAAAACACTTGATGTTATGATTAATATCTTAGGTACTGCCCGCTGTAATACAGTGTTGGTTTTTATATTGTTAAAAACAGATCAAATTAATATTGTTCTTAAAACAGGTAAAGCAGAGTGATGTTTTGTTTAATGCAGTTTGTATGTACCCTGTAGAATGGATATATGTCTATGTTGTAGGAGGGCTGGCTTCATTCAACTTTCCATTCAGCAGGGTGCATAGAAACTGCATTCATCATCATAAACACATCCTGTTTTAACTGTTTGAAGAACAATTTGAATATTATATGTTTTAACAATACAAAACTCAACGCTCTATTACAACAGAGAGTGCCTAAGCTATTAAACATAACACCATGTGTTTTCACCTGTGCAGATCAACAGTCTATTGTATATTTTGTTACCATTTTTAAAACACCCTCATGATGGTCACGAGTACAACAGAAACATGTTGGCGATTATTAATGTGTAATAAATACATTTTACCAAAGTACATTCGTTGGTTTGTTATATATTAAATTTAATGCGCGAGTGTGGAACATGGTAAATATTTGTAACATTTTAGTTAAAATTAGAAATATACAGGGTTATTCAAAATGATTGTCGGAGTTATAACAACTTGTCATACACAATACACTTGAGATAGGAATATAAGTACTTTTTTATTAATAGAACAACACTTCAAGGTTTTGTTACATACCTTACAGGTGCTCTATATATGCACTCTTTGTGATTCTACAAACATCAACACGATAATCGCGTTCGTTCCGCATGTCAGCGGTGATGGTTTCAATGGCGGTTCTGATTCATACCTTCAGTTCCGAGATAAAAACGCACCCTGTCTCTTGAAACAGTACATAACATCCTCGAATGGAATTGTCAGATGGTGGTTGTTTCCCAAATTTGGTGCTGAATTGCCGCTGGACAATTGTACCCCGACAATCATTTTGAATAATCCTGTATTTCAGGAATTCAGTCTGTAGCCAATGTTTGCAAAAGAATCGTTGAACTGTATCTGAACCTCCGTTTAACGATCTGGTTAAAACTGATTGCAGATAGCATTATGCAGAAAGGATGTACTCGTATATTCAAATTCTACCGAAACGAAGAATAAAATCAAAGATATTTTCGGTTTGAAGGAGAAAAAAGTATATTTTTATATCCTATCACATTCACTCATGTGAAAATAAAGTCTGCTCGAACGGTTTCTCGAATTACATCACCAAATCCCTACTCCTCTGCTGATTTATTCTGAACATTACCTATTTGGTGAACCGGTACGAGCCAGGATCCCAGTTCGAATTAATTCGACCAGAACAAATGTAGAGATTAGCTCACTTGAGTTCTTTCAGATCGGTCGTCTCCTACATAAGAAGTCATGGAAATGAAATATAAAGGGGTCTGTTTACCCGGAATAGCTGCCTGTTGAATGTAAACTGCCGGCTCGAACAGTATGGAGTTTAAATTGAATTGAATTTTACAGCGATTAACAGGAAAAATGCTGTTGAACTGGGGTGTAATTGTTTTGTATTATGATTCTTCGCGTCGTGCTGCGTACAATTGTATTTCTAAAATCTTATAATAAAACCAACTAGATGCACTAATTTCTCAAATGTATTTTTGGAATAAAACTCTATATTTATCTTAGTAATTAACCAAATTGATGCACAAAATTTTTGTTTCACAATATGTTTATTTCATGCCTCTACATGTTTCGAGCACTATGTGCTCATCACCAGGAAGTCAAAATTGTATTATACAGAATCTGGTATCATTACACCTGTAGGTGGCCGTCCCGTGCACAGGTTGAGACAGTCCTCTCTGTCCTGTCTGCACCAAATTTCACTGTCTCATCCCCATTTATTTGTCGGTTATCGCCATCATACTAAAAGTTAAAGAAACTTTTGCTCCCTCTGTCTTATTACTTCACGCACTACACAATATTACCTTACAGAATGTTGCCTATTCTTTCAGTGTGTATCACCATCACATAATTGGAGGACACTAATGTAAGTGGCACTAACTCCGATTCCCCCCCCCCCCCAAAATCATATACTTTACATGTTGTTGCAGCTAATTATTGGAAAAGAAAAAATTCGTCATCAGGGCGTTTATAAATGACGTAATATTCATGCCAAAATTTGTGGAAATCGGTCGACTGGTTCAGAAATTGTGAAGAGGTGTTCCAAAAAGAAAATGGTGATTTCTGAAGACCAGTTCCCCCCACCCCCTCCTTTTAGGGTGAAACTCTGTATCCAGACCACACAGTGCGCTTGTGGTTTCATATAATTTTCAGCATACGCGATAATTATTTCCCTAAACATAATCAACAAGACAGGCAATGTACGTACAGTGTAACTTTGAGGCGCTTCCGTGTAACCATTTTTGCAGTAGAAAAACAAGAAGTATTACATATTCTGAGTGTGTGCTGTATCTTTAGATATTCAGCATAAAATGCCCATGTGCTGCGTTGTTGTCTGTGGCCTGCTCTTACACACAGTATTTTTTCCACATTAGCTCATAAACGGTACGATTTTAGAAAACCAGTTATTGAGCGCAAAATGCGTGTTCTGATTTTATGTACAATTTTATCTGACACCGTTCTTTGTCTAAGAAGAAATGAACGAGGTGCGATAAGAGACGTAAAATACGCTTTATTTTTATCAGATTTTAATTGAACTTGAATTTTCTCAACAGATATTCGACAAATACTAAAATATCGAGTTTAATGAAAATCCGTCCGCAGGGAGCCGAGTTGTTCCATGCGGACGAACGGACGGACGGATAGACCAATATGGCAAGGCTAACATCCGTTTTTCGCAATTTTGCGAACGTGCCTAAACACATATATGTAGGTGAAGGAGATCTTCTTCCTCTTCTCCTTCTTGTTCTTCTCCTTGTTGTTGTTGTTGTTGTTCTTCTTCTTCTTCTTATAAAGCGCTACAACCTATATAAGGTTCCGGCTCGCTCAATCACTTTCTTCCAACTATCTCTGTTCTGTGCTACTTCCTTCCAATTGCTTATGTTTATGCTCTTTATATCTTCCAAAACGTCATCTTCCCAACGTGTTTTAGGTCTTCCAATTGGTCTTTTAGACATTGGTTTCCATCTCTTAATCTTCTGCACAGTATTATCCTCAGCCTTGCTTTCAACATGGCCTAACAAGTTTAATCTTTGTTTTTTAATAAACCCAATTTTACTTCGTCCTTTTAATATATCATTTATTTCTTGATTACTTTTAATCCTCCAGTAACCATCAGCTGTTCTTGTAGGACCAAATATTTTCCTCATGATCCTTCTTTCGAAAATCATCAGTTTATTTATAACATTTTTCTTTCAGTACCCTATGTTTCAGAAGCGCAAGTTACTGTTGGACGAATTAACGTGTTATGAAGTTGTTGTTTGATGTTTCGAGATATTAATTTTGATGTGAATAGTTTTTATGAACATGGTATGCCCTATTTCCTGCTGCTATTCTTTCTTTAATTTCCTCCTCAATGGAGTTGTCAGTTTTCACCATTGCTCCCACATATTTAAATTACTTTACTTGTTCAAACTGTTCTTCTCCTGTATTTAAATAAGTAAGCCGGAATATTTTCCTGGTAAAATATAAATATTTGGTTTTATTATTATTTACTATTAGTCCAGCATTTAGCGCCTCATGTACGTGAAGGAGGTAGAGAACGTTTTCTGTAAGGTAGAAAATGAAATTTTACATATTATTTAAAAAATATGTGAGCTTAAACATTTTGTACGGTTTGTTTATTCCGTACTCAATCACCGACAACCTTTCAGGTAATGCATATCAGCTGTCGACAAGTAGCTGTAACTGTTACAAGGCCAGTGCGAATGCAGCGCCGGCTGTCGGCAGAACTCAGTACCCTCATCGCGCTACGAATATCACACACAACAGCGTGAACTGTGCGCGCGTGCTAATCGCTACCAGACACGCTGAATTTCTTTCAGCACCTATTTATTACCTTGGCTAATAACCTCTTTCACACGTCGTCTAAACACTTCATAGAACAAACTCAGTAACATCGCGTGCTGCAGCAAAACAAAGGACTGACGTAAAAGGAACTTCTTACACTCAGTCTAATAGGTGATACCGTTTTATAGCATTCACACGACATCTAATCCCCAGCTGGTTAGACGAAAGTTTATTAGCTACCATTGAACCGGATGTTTAAACACTAACTCGTGTCTATTAATGAACCAACAATTATTGTCTCAATACGCACGCTTATTTGATTACGTGGTATGTAATAACGTCGCTCCAAATAGCTGTGCGCTCGTGGTAGACCCATCCTTTATTCATTCGCATTAGTGGGAGTGTGCCGTTCGAGTTGAACAGGGGGAGTGTTCTTTATCAAGGGACGTGTTCTTACTGCGGTGACTGTAAACAATGCTTTCTTCTGCGATGTGACGTCGCCCCATGTCCTTAACATCACTTTTAATATTATACTAACATTTATGCGTAGGTTTCACAACTGATGTCTCCTTTTCACGTACTCTTAATTACTTGTGAATTTTTACTTGACATTTAGGACTCTAATGCACTTAACGTTATTACAGAACGCACAATCATTTTCATGTTTTGTAAAACTGACAATTTTTCAGATCTCTGAATAGCGGAAGTGGTTTTGTGAATCGAGAAATCTGAAATATCGAAAGAGTAATTTCCGTAGAGCCAAATGAATGTTGTGACGTCATATTGTTACAGACCGCTTATTACTAGCTAAACGCTGTTTAAAAATAGACATTAATGTATGATGAAGGTGCACTTTCGTTCCCAGTGTATGTGCAGAAAATGTGGGATATTTTTATCACCCAGTAATCAGTAGCGAGAAAAATTTCATGTTACTGTTTACTGACCCCATTGTTTAATAGCAATTGTGTGTTGTCATTCCCGATTGGTTGAAAATAATTTTTTTAATAAAAGGAAGAAAACAAATATAATACGAAACATTTATTACTATAAATTATACCAGTTTAGTGTAAAGTTTTTGGGATTATCCTACACGTTTAATTTGATAAATGAGTAAGAGTTAAAGTGGGCGGAGTACTTGTAATGACGGCATGGGCTAGAACCTGGTACTCGTTGAATAGGAGGCCATTTGAGCTCCACAGGCGATCTTATGGTTTTGGAGACGACAAAAATCCTTTGCTATGATTCTAAACACGTACTCTCCAGCCACTAGCGTGGTCACTGTAGCGGCTACATTACTCCCGCCTTATTTGGCGGCTGATTCCATAGCAAAAATTGCGTTAAAGAAAAAAGGTATGATACAAGCCAACGTTTGGATAATGCTTGGGGTTTCCAACGCGAAGAGAAGCAGACTGTAACTTGAAGTATTACAGTATAGTATCCGTTAAGCTTATTAAATTTCACCCACATTTAAAATTCACGAGACAGACTCTGTGTCACTTTCTTACAAATATATCTTAAGCAGCCTGCTGGTATTGTTCGTATGAGAAAGATCGTACTAAATGCGAATTAGTGATGTGTCTGCGCATGTGTTTTGTGTGTTGCTGCTCGCGCTCATATCATGTTTATGCTAATATGTCTGTACGTGTCATCAGACAATCTGCACAACGCGATACGTCAAATAGTTCATTTTCTGTTATGTCGTTGGTTACTGTCACAATTTGCAGCGCTCAAGTAGACAGATACTGCGTGCTGCACATTCAAACATAAGTCAAAGATTGTCACAGAGCTGACTACGAGATGGCCATGTCGTGGTTCGTGGCGTCATGTGAATTGGGAGACTCTTGATGCCTTCCTCTTCCAAGCTACACTGTTGCACGTACCACGAAAGAGTAGCCTTAATATTCACACGTAAGTTAAACACGTTTGAGGTTGTGGCGATAATGACCTTGAAGGCAAATCTCAGTGCAGTTACTTATCTTCATGGAATGGACAGTCTCAGCTTTTGCTGTTCTGCCAATGCAGTTTTTCCTTTGTGTGTGTGAAATGTGTGCCATCAGATATTTCTATGACTTTGTGTCTTGTGAGTTTATTTAAATATGAGTTTTCAGCTGCATTACCTAATCAGTGTCGACTGGGAGGATATCTGTGTACAATGAAGTGGTAAGTTTTCGGAAGAAAACAGTACCGTGTGTGTGTGAGGATACGGGCCGAAAATATGCCTACACGAAACAAGATCCCACCACAAATCACAGAGAGAATTGCAGATCTCAAGCGGTGAGTCGAATTCGTGTTTCTCCGCAACGTCGGTAGAATTTCCACTCATTCAAATGCGTCCTGTTGAATCTGAGGTCAGTGACTATTAAGATTACTACACTGTGGGATGTGGAACCACGTTTCCGTCTTCAAAGTAGATGTGTCTTAAACCCCGAAGTTTGAAACAGTACGTGACTCCGAAACTTAAGGATATATCTACCAGACTTCACGGTTTCACAATCCACAAACCTGTTTTCTTAATGTAAACTTGTTGTTTAATATCCGGTCAGTTAATATCAGGCATGGAAATTAATCGTTATTAATGCTTAAAAGTTTGAAAAAAAAAAGGTAAAGTGATCCCGTTACAGGCCCGCTGTGGCCCAGAGGGTGGGTAGAGGTATAGCTCTACTCTTCCATGACCGCGGCACTAGAAGGGAGTGAATGGTCAGCAGAACGCCCCGGCCGCACTTTACCCCCGGGAAAGACCCGGTACTCATTTTACAGGAGGCTGGGTGGGTCCCAGGGCCGGTCTGGGAGGGCGGAACATCTCGTCCTAACAGGTATTCGATCCCGGACCGTCCAGCCCGTAGTTCAGTCGCTATACCGACTGAGCTACTCGGCCCACAAAAGTTTGAAAGTACTAGTTGATTAGTAGCCATGTACATAATGGGATAAAGTGCTTGTAATGTGGTCTAGAATACTGATGCTATCACGCGTGACGTTCTGTACGCCTTCTGGTTTTCATATTTGTGAAGGATCGACACAGCTTCTTATCCGATTGTTCTGCCATACTGAATTTTCAAAGTTGAGTTACTTTGATGCAGCAGGCTGAGATCATTTCAGCCCTTTTTGGCGTCTTCTTTTCTGTAAAACTTTTAAGTGGTTCAGAAGAGAGGAGCAACTTATTTTTTGATCTTTTATTCGAACGAAATAATATTCTATGTGAATAAGTCTCTGAATACTCGTTATTTACTCTCTCAATAGAATTTTTACTTTTGTATTGTCAAATAGGATGCATTGTGTTTAAAGATAATCCTTTTTTCTGCATATTTAATGCTGTAATCCAGTTACATGAGCAGAAAGTCTTTGGTGCCTAGAATTGTCCGTATGAAATCTGTATACGAGAAAGGAGTCTGAGCGTTTAGCTTACAAAGTGCCCCACTCTCCATACCCCCACAACTAAATAAACAACTCATTTCTTTTACTGCGCGCTCTCTAGATCTAAGAAGCATGCACGTTCGAGTTAGGACAGTCTGTGTAGGACATGCTTTGTTGTCCTTGGCGGTAATTGCAGAGAAAGCAGCGCAGTAACATCAGAGAATTTGTTTTTTAACTAAATCAAACAAACATGGGACACACAACTTAAGAATTTTTGACAAATGTTTCCGATTGCGAAACAGGTGTTTGGTGCTCACGATTTTAGGTTGGTCCAGAATAGGTGAATGCCGATTTTTACGACTGCGATTACTTCTTTTGTCTGTTTCTCCGTATTTCAGTTTTGCTTATATTCCCGCACATTTGCGCTGTTCATCAATTTTGAATATTTCCCATATATCTGTACTTCTGTGGTGCTCCAATTCTGCGATTCACAGCGGTTGTTTTTAATGTAAATACATAAATCCCCTTGTATATGTATTTACTATGTACTGGCTCGATGAAATATATTCGTCTGTTAGTTCCCGGAGACATTTTGAAAGTGACATTTATTTGATACAGAATGTCGCGGTTTAACCTCGCTTTTTTATTTGCGCGTGCCTTCGGTGCAGATTGTTTGTTCTGCGAACGAATCCCTGTGTTCTTCCGCAGTGTTGTGCAACAAGGCGTCGAACGAACACAAACTTTCTGTAAATACAGGATACTATTTGTACAGTAGTTATTTACGGAACTCCTTGTAATAGTTTTAGGGAGTGATGGATTGAAGCAGCGTCACCATAAACAATGGGGTAGAAAGTTGATGTGTTATGGCAAAAACACGTCAGAGAGTGTGATTTAGATTTATTTATGTTCTTACGGAACAAAGAATTTTGTAATTCAAATCACTGAGATTTATTTTTCTTACTTTTTCTAAAATTGATTTTATTTGCAATTAATATTCTGTTTTATAAATATATGAGCGGTGAAGAATATGCGTGTCATAAGGACCACTTTATCTAGATTGTTATGAAACTAGAAACTGTTTATCGGCCCTACACTGACGACCTGCTTTCTAATTTTGCTCTTGTTAGATCAGTTGTGTACATTGCTATTGTTTCAAGCGGTATAATATTTGTTTATTTATAAGACTACCCCTTTTTTTATAGCTCCACGGCTTCCGGCATTGATGGAAGCGTTTTGATTTTGTAAACACAAGCGGCGTCATGTTTCGGCAAATGTTTCTCTTTTTTAAATCCGCAGCTTGCCGTTCAAACGCACCGTTTTGGGGCAGTTTCAAATTACTTATTAATTCGTTCATCACATATTTACCTATGCTTTAAGTAGCTCATATTTTGTTTATGTTTTACATAATTATATGAATATTTTTGCCTGGAAGAACAGAGAAAAACCAGGAAAGCCCTTTGGTAACGAATTCCGTGAGATGAGGAAGGAAATGATCCCTGCGTAATGTGAGGATTTATCCCGTTACTTGCCTTGGAGGAATGGATGAACACTAGGAAATACTTTGACGTTCAGATGACCGTGCATCGTGATATATTCTTATAATAAAACAGGTTTGCTGACAGCTTGCTGCTCGCAAGCTGTCAGCAAAACTATATGACATAAACTGTTGCTGTGTGTACAGTGAAAAACTCCTATGATGGACAGAGGAACTGTCCGAAACATGTAGAGTTTTATTCCAAGAATAAATTTGTGAAATTAGTGCATCTAGTTGGTTTTGCTATAAGCATATAAGAAGTAGGAAATCCCTTCGTCAGGACAGAAAGTGTTAGGACCCAGTTTTCACCCAGGCAAGCCCCGAACAAAATTCTTCAGAATATTTGCTCTTTATTTTAACAGCCAATTTGCTTAGTGACTGCCAAATTTTATGTTGTGGAACTTTGTTTAGAGCTGATGTATCAAGTGTTCATTTCTGATGAAGGGTTTCTTCTGCTCGGAGTAAAGGACACAGCGTCCTGAGGAAGCCTGTTCTCTCCTGGGCAGAGAAGAAATATTAATTGTCCATGGACCTTGGTTATAACGTTTAAATAAGTTTTATATCGTCTCTGACAAAATGCAGTTGTTAAAACACACTTTCCAAGCACAAGTACTTCCTGACAGCTTGGATATCAGTCCCATTACAGACCCGAGTTGCCCAGAGGTTTCCAGGAAGTTAAGGTTCCCAGATTACGTGACAATGGCCCAGAATGGAGGTAAGGTTGTCAGCCTTAAGCACCGGCCGCTTTTTACCCTCCAAGAAATACTCCTGGTACTCATTTCTGTTACAGGCTGAGTCGACTCCAGGGCCATAGTGCGATCGGAAGGCTTATGTCAATGAAAAATTCTAATGACACCATCTGGAATCGACCCAGCGACCTTCCGATTTGTAGCACAACTCCTTAACCACTGTGCTACCGCGGAGTTGGATATCACAAGAAATGAATTTTGGAAACCGTTAAATCACTTAAGTTCTGTTCTGAGAATGCATAGACAACATTTTAAATTAAGCTATGTACCTGCATGAAATGCTGCTAATGGAAATCCATGTTGTACTTTAAAACTGTTGTTTGAATGTGGCGTTAAGTTTATAGCTACCAATACCTAGTGACGGTCCTTTAGGCCCGAAACATTTTTCATCATTGTGCGCGAGGTAAATTACTTCTGATCTGCAAGTGTTTAGAGGGATATTTTACATGTTGTGGCTTTCAAAATTTCTTTGGGGGACTTAAATATCACGCGTCTACAGAAATTAGAAAATATTTTATGGTGAAATATTTCTATAAAGTTCAGGTATCTAAGAACATTGTGGTTCATGTAGTGTTTTGTCTGTGCCACATAGCATATACAGGGTGTTTCGGGAGGAATAGTAAATAGTTTAGGAGATGGTAATATGGACTATTCCGAGTAAATGAGTTCATATAAACATGTGTCCAATTTTCACAGGGTGTGAAATTACAGCTGTTTGAAGTTGGCGCTTAGAGATAAGATTTTTGTCTGTGGGGATGGATGAAAAGCGAAGTCTACTACGAAAATTAAACGCAAGAGACGAATTGGTCGCTCGCATTGTGAATAGTGATGCCCTCATAAGCAAGAATGCCAAGACGACCTCAGGAGAGCTACATTTACTATTGCCAAGAGGGTTGAAAGGTGCGTTGAATTCGATGGAATTTTTGAACTCTTACTTTAAACCGTTGCGATTTATTGAGATCATTTACATAACCTCTAAATGCAATCAATACGTCATTTGTCTTTCCTTCATACCTTTTGTAAGGCTTTTTATGCGTAACATCTAAACAGCTGTATCTACACACCCATTGAAAATTGGACACATGTTCATATGAATTTATTTACTCGGAATAGTCCATACTACTACTACTACCTCCTAAAATATTTACTATTCCACCTGAAACACCCTGTATATATATATATATATATATATATTACACAGTAATTATGTTACAACTGTGCAGTAAATACAAAACCTTATTTTAGCAAAGTGTTGCGGTAAGATTTTTTCCTAGTGGTCCTCTCCAGTTTTACGACTTTCAGGAATGTACTCTTTTTTCGTGTCCGATGTGGTTGATATGTTGTAGAAATATAGCTGTGGTGAACAAGTAGATGTTGAGCGAAATGTCACTGTCATTGCATCTGTCGGAAGTAGGATATTAAAGTGGAATTCGCAGTTTATATACAATACTGACGGTTACAATATTTTTGGAAGAAAACACCTCAGGGAATTGTGACAGAGGCCATGTATGCTACCTAAACTCTTTGATATATGGAACTTGCCCACTTACAGCACACATTAGTACTCTTTTTTCAGGTGTGCGCAGGAAATTTTCTCTCATTCCATATGCGTTTGTAGAGTATCCACAGTACGAGGATTTCCCATCTACTTTATTAGCTGTGTCAATGAGCCGATGTCTGGAATACTTCACGTTCGTGGTGGGGAGAATAAATGGTGTTTGGTGATGGGTTAATTAGCACCGTATCTGTAGCGCGATGTACGTACTGCGGCAGCACTGATTGTAGCAGATTGCAACTTACGGAATTGGAAAGCACTTTAGTGTCACGATATTCATAGGGAAGGTTCGTGAAAATTAGTCAAGCAGATCATGGGTTGAAATTTCGCACACATGCACACACTGACACTCACACACACGCACACACACTCTCTCTCACACACTCACACTGGGCATGGTGATTTAAGACTTACTTTTTCCGTCCTCGAAAAGAACGGAAGCTTATGAAGTTGACGAAAATGGCAGGCGAAACTATTATAAAAATCGACCAGCCTCGTGGTCTAGTGGTCAGAGTCTCTGACTACTAATCATGAGGTCCCGGGCTCGATTCCCGATCTACCGATGGAGTTTTCCCTGAAGGGGAGGATTCCCGCGGTGACCATGGTCTGGGTAGATTAGTCGAATTTAGGTTTAAGAGCCCTCCTGGCACTACATCCTCCTATATCACCACTCACATCATCGGGACAACGTAACTGCGCCTCATGGGCGTCCCAACCTCAGAAGTCGGTTACACTCCTGCCATGCCCAGGAGGGAGGACC
>Ga0131853_10010376_pt1 | contig 17029 bp, 13 predicted proteins | sample TergutLab28metaG_FD_92764 | JGI IMG/M metagenome (GOLD analysis project Ga0131853, IMG submission 92764) | Labiotermes labralis P1 segment gut microbial communities from Petit-Saut dam, French Guiana - Lab288 P1 (version 2) (version 2) | ecosystem: Host-associated > Arthropoda: Insects >... | reverse complement strand
GTATTTAACCAACTTGATGCACAAAATTCGTTTCACAATAAGTTTTATTTCATGCCTCTAAATGTTTCGAGCACATGTGCTCATCATCAGGAGGTCAAAATTGCACTACACAGCCTCTGGTATCATCACACCTATACGTGTGATGATAAGCACATGTGCTCGAAACATTTAGAGGCATGAAATAAAACTTATTGTGAAACAAATTTTGTGCATAAACTTGTTTAAATACTGAGATACAATGCAGCTTAGTTGGACTCATCCAAGGAAATGTGTAACAAATCTTAACCCCTGAACTACATTACCTGGCAGACTTGTGGTTCTGGCGATGTACTACTTGGCAGAAGCCTAGGTAGGCCCCAGCAACTTTTTGGTTTCGATATCTTTGACAAAATACCCACACCTCCGCCCCCTTACCGGAAATCGAACCCTGACATTTTTGTCCGTGATAAGCGAGTTCACTATCTCAGCTTTCCTGGCTTTGTAGTGTATCATAACAAATCATTTCCTAATTTGAAAGCCATGTAGAAACAAGGTTGAGATAATTCCTTTTTACATACCGCTGCCAGGCTGCGGACGTGGCAATGAAATGTAAATGGCTACAATTTAAATTAGAAGAGGCAGCAGAATATTTTTAAGCTACATAATTATGTAACATGTTACTGTAATAGCATTTACGGCGCTTCCCATTAGAACATTCCCGAGTTTCATGTGTTCTGTTTTGACCTTCCTATTGCATGTCGAAAAATTTGGGTAATGTGAGGGGACGCCTTTACAATTTTTGCACTCACTTACTTTAGTTGTAGGTTTATTTGTTTAGCTGCATAAAACATTTTGCGCTAAGACATCCCACTGTAATAATAATAATAATTATTATTATTATTCAGCTCGGCAAATTAACTATTGAGAAATTGCAAAATAAAAATGAATTTGTTCTTAGAAACTAATGAGACAATCATAAAGCAGGTATCACGTTAACCCATCACACGCATCATATATTACCCGTCATTGCGTAGCAGAGAGGACAGGTAGTGTGGTACCAGCAAGAAGAGTTTCTTTTATAATTGGATTTATTTACGGTAGCCAATGTGCGAGTGCCAAGTTCAGACATTGTGAAGGAAGCTGAGCGAAGGTCAAGGTCACAGTAGCAGCCAGCAGGCTGCTATTTCCGCATGACACCATAAAATTGCCCTGTACACTCACCTCAAGAAGTGTTTATCCGCCTAAACGATAAACTCTTGAACCTGGCTTCAAGACTACCATGGAAAGTCTCAGTAAGTAGTTCAACGTGCAGTGCAAGACACGATATAAATTTGCATAAGTGTCCATGTTGAAACAGGCCATGTTTGAATACAACAAGACAGGCGCTGTAATATAAAAGCAACATCGGAGCACGTTCGTGCAAGCATTGTTGCCATGGTAAAGCAAAAACGGCCACACATTCTGAGTATGTGTCTGTAGTCTTAGTTTTTCCACATTATCTAAAAAAAACAGCACCATTTTCGGACAGAAATTTACTGAACGTAAAACGTGTTTTGATTTTCTCTACAAATTCTATCTAAAACAATCATTCTACGAAGAATTGAGCGAGATGTGATAAAAAAAATATGCGCTGGTCTCGATGCAGAGTGACCGTCATTTTCGTCAGATTTCAATACAACATAAATTTGCACGAAAGAGTTTTAGAAACGTCTCAAATATCAAATTTATCGAAAATTCTTCCAGTGCGAGCTGAGTTGCTCCAAGCGGACAGACAGACAGACACATGTGAAGAAGGTAATAGAGTTTTAGAAAAGTCTCATATATCAAATTTATCGAAAATTCTTCCAGTGCGAGCTGAGTTGCTCCTAGCGGACAGACAGACAGACACATGTGAAGAAGCTAATAGTCTCTTTTTGTAATTTTGCTAAAGCTCCTCTGGCCTATATTCCGAAGAATCAGAATCCAAACACTGGCCCCGAAACCGGTTATACTGACGGCCAATTGTATTCATCTGCCTCCGTTCTTCTAGGCAAATACCGCGGTAGTCCTGAAACTTAGGCCAGGCTTCTTACATCCACATCCGTTTAAATTCATTATTCACGACTTATCCTGCCATTCAACTCTACATGGTGTGAACAACTTTCGACAGCTTAGATAAATAAACTGCAATAAACAAATACATAAATTGAAACAACATTATGCACAACCACAGGGTAAACAATAATCACCGTGATATATTATTTTGTTTATACTGACGATCCGGACGACTTCTCTCTCTCTCTCTCTCTATATATATATATATATATATATATATATATATATATATATATGGCATAAAACTTGAAGAAAGAATGTTGGATAACATTTTCGTATGTAGTTGATAAATGAAATATGCGTCGATACGTAATATTACAGCGAGCTGTATTGCCGTTCTTGGCCGGTGTCCTTCCTAAACGAGGAAAACTAGGCTATTCAGATCAGCAGGCAGCACGTGTATGTGTACTTCCGTCTTTAGACGCTTTCGCAAAACTGTGAAAAACCACGATTATCTCTCCCATGTCCGCTTTTCCTTCCGTCCATCCGCATGGACCAAGTCACCTCCCACTGAACTGATAGTCAAGAAATTTGATATTTCATAATTTTTCCAAAATGTCGAGAAAATTCAAGCTTCATTAAAATGTGACAGGAATGGTGGGTACAATACATAAAGGCTAACATACATTTTTATCATATTGTTCGGACTAAACTTGTAGAGAAAATCAAAACACACAATCTACGTTCAGTAACTTTTTATTTTTATTTTTTGAAAACCGTGGTGTTTATGAGATAATGTAAAAAAAATCATGTAGAGTCGGACAGACCATTGCTGACAATATGGCGCATTCGCATTGCATACTGGACACCTAAGGCTACAAAAGCACACTCAGAATATGTATTATTTATTGCTTTTCCACTGCAACAATAGTTACACGAAAGTACCCCGATATTACCTTACATGTATATTGCCTCCTTGTTCACTTTAGAACCATTCCACCCATTGCCACTAACAATACGCAACTGGTAGACACCTAAATACCAAATACTGTGTATTAGTTAAAGTTATTACAGTCAGACACGCAAGACAGGCGACAGTAACACTGCCGACATTTGCTTTAAGTCCCGAAATTATACGTTCTAAGAAACTTGATTAGTTAAGATCATACCTTTGTGGAAATACCGGAGCTTTGTATGTGAAATTTGATATGGACGTAGACAAACATACATGCATAAGAGCGTGACGAATTAAATGTTGTTTTCAAGCAAACAATTACAAATTGGTGATCACGTAAAGTTCTTGAATTGTATCCGACAAATACAGAGTGTCTACTGTAAGGCGCAACACAAAGAGCTGACATGTAGGAATAACGAAACAAAGCATAGAAGAAGATGCACCCCCCACCCTCCCTCTGTAATGGTCTTTTACAACGTTTCCAGAGTCTTTCAGCTCAAGTTCACTGTCTGCGTTAGGTTTTTGGCCACAAGTTGCGCGTAAATTCTGTAATCGAGAATATGATCTTTTTTGCAAGAAGAACGTGTTTTCATTCTTGAACATTATTTCGCTACTAAATATTTTGCTAAAGTTAATGGAACACTTTAGCGTGTGCATCCTAATAAAGAAATTCCAAATAAGACGACAGCATTCAGAGTAGTGGCAAAATGTAGGGAAAAAGGGAGTGTTTGCAGTGGGTAACATGTTAGGCCTGTGGCAGATTTAACGCACAATACCGTAAGTATTGTTAAAGAAAAGCTAAGCCGGTAGTCAGGAAAATCTTCGAGAACACTGTAAGTTGTTATCGAGTATCAAATCAGCTAAAATTTCGGCTGTTCCAGTAGGTGCATCAGTTTCAAACCCGTGATACTGCTGCATGAATACAGCATTTCCATTGATTTCGTCGTTCTGCGGTCGAGGGAGTTTGTCACACAATTTTTTTTTAAGGAGAAAGAATTATTCCAGTTGAATGGATACATCAATGGTCAAAAGAATAGAGTGTGGAGTGCTAAAAACCCACAAGCACTGCACAAAAATCCTCAGCATTTGTCAACGACTGGTATTTGGTGTGCAGAATCTCGAAGACAAATTGCGGGATCATTGTTCTTTGAAGAGACAATTACTGCGGAAAATTATCAAAATCTTGTGACTCAATTCATTGCTCTGTAGGAAGATAGCTGGTTTCAAAAAGCTGGGGCGAATGCCCATACTGCGAACAGAAAGTCTTTCTTACACGTACAAGCCTTCGGTGATGGCATTACGTGGCTTGCGGTTTTGGCACCAGCATCCTCAAATTTCATACCATCTGACTCCATTCTATGGGAACTTCTTAAAGAAAGAGTCTACAGCAATAACCCAAGAATCCTGGAATATCTTAAAGATAATAATGAACGGTTTGTTGCTGGCACTGACCAACAAATACTTCGAAAGGTGGCAGGAAACACTGTGAAAATGGCGAATGTTTGTCTTCGAGAAGGTATGGAACGTTTTCAGAAGCTCCTACAATTATTCAAATTTGTTTATCATACTTATTACCACATTCTGGATATTTTTAAAAAAGCAAAAATACGAAAATGTAAATGGTTGAGAGTATTGATTTGATTTTTGTACAGGACGTCTTGCATAACATGGGCTCATATACAACAGAATCCAATAAGCTAATAACAACAGTAAAAAGTAAAGCAGACCCCTTACAGGCCTGGAGAGGCCCAGAGGGTTCCAGGAGGTTAAGACTCCCACATTTCAAGACAATCGGCACATGAAGGTGGTAAGGTTGTCAGCCATACGCACCGGCCTCCTTTAGCCCAAGGTAATATTCCTGGTACTCATATCTGTTAGAGTCTGAGTTGACCCCAGGGCCACAGTGCGGCCGGAAGCATTATGTCAATGAAAAATTCCAATGACACAATCGGGAATCGAACCCGCGAATTTCCGCCTTGTAACACAGTGTCTCAATCAGCTGCGCCACCGCGTGCCCCCAGTACCAACAGCAGAATATCTGAAAAAGTAAGAGACCTGCAAATCCTAAGGACAATTATATAACCAGGAGGTACTATAAAATAAGTATTTTGTTCCCGGAACACACGTGTACTTTTAATCTGTAGACTATGTTACGTATCAGGCCATCAGAGCAAATATTTTTCTACGCAGACTGGCACGTCTTCTTGACAATGGTTTAACCAATAACCGAAATGTGCAATGAAGAAATAAGCAGGTATTGTTACACCCGTAAAAGACATCTTTGATGGTGTACAGTTAAATACAGTACAGACCTTGGAATTCCACAGCAGGCGAGGAATTTCTCACGGAGCACAAGATTTATTAGCTTCGAAAGAAGCAGTCTGCTCCATGTAGATGTACACCCAACAATGTCATTATTTATTAAGAGAGACTGCTCTTAATTTCTATGAACTCTTCTTGCCTCATTTCGTATAATACATCAAATTATCAACTATTCTCTTAAAACAGTGGGATTACCTAAAGAAAAATGAGCGAAAGCAAGAACTCCATTGTTTCGCTCAAGACGTAATCAGAATATGCGGCAACCCCCTCTAAGGTAATTTCCTTGTGAACGTATACACAGCTTCCTGTTTGCTGGAACTTTTATGAGCCCACTGTTGTTGAATGATGTGACAGCCTGCTAATAATATCACAAGCCAGTACACATTTTCCCAAGTATTACGCTATAGAAACAATCTATCTACTTTCCCTTTCAGCAACATGAAATCTCACGGAACTTTACCACAGAATAAAGCATGAGCGCCTTAACATCCGTGGGTCCTAAGCAAATTAGGACCAGAGGAAAAAGAAGAGCCAGAATAAAGTTAAAGCCATGAAAAAAAAAATAAATCTTTTTCATATTTTTAGTGATAAACGACGTCATTCATGAAAGAATCAATAAACATCACAACAACCTGGAAGCCCATCCCAATCCATTATTAGAGCCACTACTACAACAACCTATAAAAACAGGAGACTAAAAAGATGCTTTAGACTTACAAGGCACGTGAGGTGACATCGCTGGACGAATACCCTACCACGTCATAGCAATACATGGTATCTTAGCGTACTTTGTATGATCATCACATTAACTTATAGATTTATTCTTTCTGATTGCTAATAAAAATAAATAAAAAATTATTAATACATGAGGCTCTGCAGAATACAAGTCCAATAATACAGGATAATGACGGAGTAAAGGGAGCAAATGAGTTTCGTCTAGGGGAATTAAGTTAGAAGTACCTCATCAATATTCACGAGATCAGAACCTACCATTTTTATGTGAAGTTGTATCAACTAACTGTTAAGGAATATCTTCAAGAATGTATCTGGTTCGATAGTATAACTTTTGTAATTTATCTTGTAGGTACAGATTTCAAGGAGCACCGACTTCAGGAAACCCTCTTTACGTGAAGTGAACACAACCGCATTGTGACAGGTCTAAATTGGATTTACCAAAATCACTTACCCCTCGTACAAATAAGTAAAAGGCATGGTGTTGAAATCCCATACAAATAGGGCGATTACTCTCCCTTAAACATCATGTCATTCGGGAAACTAGATGAATAGTAATATTTAATTTTCCATCGAGTGTCGAAGTTTCAGCTGGATCAGATAAAACTGTTATTTCGTAGTCGGGAGGTTCGGGTCTTATTTTCTGTCACGAAGCCCGATATTCTTAGGTTTTCTGACTCTCCATACTCTTCCAACGCAAATACTATGATAACAGCTCAAACAGCCCTCGGACGATTTCTTCTAATTCCTTTACAGTCAATTACCACACAAACATTCAATGCTACGTGGCCCATCATTTTGAGAAGAAGTCGCTAAATTCTGCAAAAATAAGTAAATCGTCATGACGTGCTGAAGGCTGAGGATACGTAGCAGATACAGTTCGACAACAAATACCAAGAAACCTGTCTGACAGCCCTTTCGTTTCGGACATGCAAGAGATAGGAAGGGCAAAGTGTTTTTTTTCTATATATGCATTTCTCTCTCTTTATCAATATGATTTTCATCCGTTACTATCTTTCCAAAATATTTGAACATCGTCATCTCTACGAAACATTCTCAAGCTATATTCATTTTATAATTTTGTCCTGAATTCTGATGAAGAGATACTACACACTTCATTTCCTTTGTGTTCAATTCAGAACCAAAGTCCTTGCTAGTGTTTCAGAGTTTCTGTTAAATTCTTAGCTATATTGACGGCATATACGAGTATAATCGAACGCTGAACTTGTACAGAAACAGGAACTTCCAGTGTCAACAAACCGTCATGCACACGGTTTGTCTCACGTTTCTGAGATGCGTCACATTGAAACCAGTCAGCAAGAACAATAACACGTACTGAATGAATGCGGTGTTGTCCCCAAATAACAAGCAACATTTCAAGGTAAATCTAATTCGAGGCAAACATCTGAGGAAAACCACTACTGCGTGATTAGAAATGTGCACTAAATTTGCGATTGCATTAAATGGGATGCGTATCTTATGAAACAACGTTCGTTGCACTGAATCGCTGAGGAGACATTGGGTAGCAAAGGAAAGGCTGTTCTGTTCTCGAAATTCCTAAAACAAAATTAATTACCCATCTATCTAACTCCATGAAGCAGAGTCCTTCTTGAGACGCTAATCTTTCTTCAGGTAGTAAATAAATTCCCCACATTCCATGAAACCCGAAGGTTTATTACCGTGTTCACTAGAGCTCATCACTTGAGCCAGATAATTTAGTTCCACGCACCCCCGAAACTCCATTTTAATATTATTTAAAAACAACAATAGCAATGTTAAATAATTGCGTCTTCTTTACTTTAAGAACACGGAGAAAGATACTGGAGGACAACCTTAAGGCGGAACTTAGAAAGATGAACTGTGAAGTTGGGAGATAGCTGAAAATGGTTTAGGATCGTGCCAAATGGTAGGCATAGCTATGAACGGTACTGAAAGTTCAGATTGTTCTAACACTGCGTTTGGTAGCTAGTCTACATGCTACTGAGAATATGTAATAGGTATTAGATTAGTTCCTACGTCAATCGATAGTTTCAATGAACTGCTATGAATGAAAATTAATTTTACCCACCTATTATGTAAACCCATACTTCACCTACATGAGGCTGTTTAGGATATGAAACAAGTTATTGGGTTGCCAGCCGGGCATTACATGTCCCCATTACGTGCCCACTTTAGAAACCAACTGCAAGCAGCACAAAGACATATCGTTTTCGATTATGTCCGTTAGGTTGGAACAGAAAAGAATGTTGTCCTGTAACGAGATTTGTAGTGACAGTAGTCAAGAAATCCTTTGATTGGCCACACAGAAGGATGGCGTGCCGGAAATCATGCAGACAGTTTGTCGTGTAAATAGATGTAGATAAATGCAACGTACTTCTAGAGAAAAATATTAACTCTGACGTCAGAGGATGAATTCGAGACATATTTTCTTTTCGAGGAAGAAATCTAATGTATTCGAGCGTGTACGCATGCTCCTACCCAATCCAGATAAAAACTCTACTTTCCGAAGTTTCAAAAAGCAAACATCCTGACGTCAGAAACAGATTCGCTTTTGTTAGACACCGCAGGATTCCTGGATTTCTTCCCATGTTGGACAAGGAAACACATGGTTCAGTGCTGCACGTATAACACAGCAGCGCATCTGAAAGATAACAACAAATTTCAACCGAACACATTCGTCAAAAACGTCATACGAGTTTCATATTCTCTCGTGGCTGGTTTTTAGCCATTGCATCATGACACGTTCTCAGGTTTCTGATGGAGCAGACGGCTTCCAGATATGGTGTGTAGTTGAGAACATACTGAATAAGTAGTGGCGAACATCAGGCAAGTAAATGATCCTAGAGGGGGGGGGGGGTACAGCGTAGAGTTAACAGTATTTTGGCGTAAAACAATCCGTAACAATATTTCGAAAACTCATACTACTGGTAGGCTTCGACATTATCGGCCTAGTTTCTTAGTATTCTGCTGTCCCTGTATCAGCCTTTCAGTCAAATCATCACCTGTTTGTGGTTACGACTCACTAACCAATACTGGATAAGTGCAATCAATCATAGCGGTATTTCAAGTGAACAGCGTAAAACTGACGAATGGGTGAATCTTTCGCATTCATAAACGGCAAGTTTCGGCTGCACAAATCGCATACGATTTCTCAAGGTAAAACAAAAACGCTGCTGAAATACACTTCCATATTAAATCACGCAGGCTACGACAGAACTATATTTGAGGGAATGCCGTGCTATAAGTCGGCAACTATACCAAAGGAGAGCCTTATGTGTCTAACGAGATCTCCTGAACGGTGAACCAGCTAACCCCCATTTCAATATCTCGTAAATTCATGGCAACGCTGTAATTTTGGGCGAATTTGGAACTACTGGCCCAAAGACAGGGTGTCACGCTTCAGACAACGTGCATCTTCAGCAGCACCTCTGTGAGAAGGTCAAATCTCGCAGCTTTAAATAACATCACGAAATCAATAAAATGCTTACACTCGTATATTTGTGAATAATGTCAGACACTGTCACACAAATAAGAAAAAACGTAAAAATACTACGATTACAAGAAATCATGGATGAAATAAAAAGTAGGTCGAATTTTCCTTCAATTCTCACAACCACAGCTCGCTCCTGTGACTTTCCTTTTTGCTGTTTTCGTGGCAGAAACATGGTGGGATTCGAACCCACAATCTCAGCAGGCGAGCAGCCGCACACCTACGCCTTAGACTGCGCGGGCACTGGGACCGGCCAAGTTTATGTTATAATATTCAATTAAAATATCTTAAAATTGCGAAACCAAAAACAGTTGTATGATAACCGTAATTTTAATACACACGTACCAACTAAACACGCGTCAGCATCAGTGATTTATTTTAAAACTATCCTACATGCTTCGGTGTTTCATGACAATAATACAAAAATAACCAGTACTATAATATATGGAAAGCACTAAAGCTTTTACAACCTATTATGAAAAATAAATTATTTATACTAATTTGTGCTAAGATACATTAAACTTACAGGTTACATAGTTACTGCACGGTATTAAATGAATAATTTCAGGTTGTAGGATAGTTTTGGAATATTACCTCGTCGTCTAATTTTAATTCAATTTGTAACAGTTTTCTGTCACTTATGTTGCACCTTCGTTTAGATACTGAATGGGGCTTACAATTGCCAGTTGTGGATATCTGTAAATCATAACGCGAGATTTTTTTTATTCGATACAATTTATAGACACAATAATGTCATATTATAACGCTGATAATTTTGTTTTTATGCACGTATTCAGTTTCGTTGATCGGAGGTTCTAGACCGCCGTCCTTTGTACGGTGTGGTGTTACACCACGTCATATCACATACAACGTTAGGCAAAAGAATTTATGAACCCAAAACATTTGAATTTCCCACCGGCATATGAATACCGGAAGCGTGATGAAAACAATCTAGTAACTTTCTAATCATGACGCAATGGTCTACGTCACTACCCTATGACGACACACCCTCAACAACGGTCTGCACAGCGCCCACAACATAGGTTTCGCATTCCACATGCACAGAGTTTGTGCATCGGTTAGGGATATGCTACACAGTCCCGTAGGTTTATAGAATTTATTCGATCACATCATGTGCCTTCCGGGTTGGGTTTGTAATACTGACTGCATGGAATGACGTTCAGATTGATAAAATGGCAGTAGGCGGGTATAAAGTTTAGTATGTTTGGTGGAACCCGAAGATTCATTACTGTGTTTACTACCGTCAGCTACTCGACTCTATCCCACGCCTTCACCCTCCATTTTCTTACGATGTAGTTTAATATTATGCTCAAGATTATGTCTAGGTCTGAGGACTAGTCCCCTCATCTTATCCGGCAAAAGCATCTACACCTGTATATTTACGATGCTCCTGACGCACGTCATAGCGTAGTCGGCACAGAGGCTAGGCTACGGGCTGGATGGTTTGGGGTTTGAATTCCAGCATGTGTAAGACATTTTTCTGTTCCCCAGGACGACAAGACCAGCTCTGGGACACACCCAACCTCGTATTCAATGGGTACAGCAGTTCTCTCACGGGCATAAAGCGGCTGTGGTGTCATGTTGACCACTCAGTGTCTAGCACCGAGGTTAAGAATTAGTGGAGTTCCACTTCTACTCCCCACATACGCCTTCGTGGTATAGACAGGCGCAACCTTACCAACGTTTCTGGTTACTTGTTCTGGTCGTTATACCCTCTTCGATATGATCACACTAAATAATAATAATTAAAGAGAAAAGCTCCTCATTATGCAACGTCCTGGATTCTATTAATAACTATGCCCTGTATCGTAAGGTGATTTACAATACCTGCTCCACCCTTTTCCTCCTAAAACTGAAAACTTTGTTCTTGTTTAAGGTGGAAGGAAAACTTTACATTTGATAAAAAGAAGAAATCTTCCACTTTTATTAGTCTACATTCTACCACTAAAGCGAGTCGAACTTCTGCTATATCATCGAGAATATTCTAATTATGCTGAATTTAAAAAAATGTTATTTTAATAATATTTCTTCAATACCGGTGAAGTAAAAGTAAAAGTAAAGTCGTCCATTACAAGGCTGAAGACCTACTGAGGATTTTAAGTACAGTTCTAATCTTTCTTAAACTTAGCATTAGATGGAGGAGAGGATCAGCTTCACACCTCCGGCCATTTTACCCCATGGGAAGAACCACCGCTAACCGTTGACTAGGACATTTGGTGGCATCAACAGCCGGACTTTACGCTTCGTGTAAAAGAATAACCTCTTTTCCTTACCGGGAATCGTCCTACGACTTCTCACAAGCTGCGTCGATGGTCTAATAAGCACACCAACTGAGCTTTCAGGACTGATCTTGAAAACAGACTAGAACAATTCATAGTTTTTTTTTTGGTAGTTTAAGTACTTCTTCTGGCTATAAATAACCTGAACATTAAGCTATTTTGATGTATAAACTTCTGGTTCAAACGTCTGTGCGCATCACATCAGTGATCGATTAAGGGGGGACGAAGAAGACCCGAGAAGGGGTAACCTACTAGGTGAGGCGCAGTGACAAATTCTTACCATAATGTAACCTGTAAAAAGAAATAAAGCTATACTAGCCATTTAATTTTTCCATGGCGCGACTCCCCCCCAGAGGGACAGGGCCTTCCCTTTGCCGAAGCTTCATGACCACACTCTGTTAGACACACCACAATCGGTAGAACTCCTCTGGACGAGTGATCGGCCCGTCGCAGAAACCTCTACCTGACAACACACATAAGAGAAAGACATCCATGCCACCGGCGGGATTCGAATCCGTAAACCCAACAAGCGATTGGCCGCAGACACACGCCTTAGACCGCGAGGCTAATGAGGTAACCTATAATTGCCAATATGCTTAATCAGTCACAAATTAATGAAGCCATAAAGGGAAATGTAAGTATGAGAGTACACTCCATGCTTTCTTGACCCTCAGTCGTAGATGGAGGTGAGAAACTAACAGACCACTGCAGTTTTCTTCCCGGGTAAAGAGTTCCATTGGTGTGGGATGCACAGCCGGTCTGAAGGGTGAGATAATTATTTTCCTTCGACAGATAATTTTCACAGCAGGAAGTCGGAAACTTAGACCGCACTTGTTATTCAGATTAACAAGGATACTCGAAACTGCAAATTATACGAACTTGGGAAGAATCTTCGTATATACCAAGTTGCAAGTTACTGGGTTAATTAAGTGCAGTGGGCAAGGCGTATGTCACATCACTGCCAACGGCTCAATTCGACTGTTGTAATGCCAAAGACTAAATAAATGAGACAGAAGTACACGAGTTATTACTGTGTGGACATCAAGTAAATTACTCTAATCTGGGCCTTGAGCGGTTTGACATAAACTGACAGACAGACTTGTTACCCAGTCGTGGGCAAATGTCACATCTTGCTTCTAAGACTGCCTGAAGTAAACACTAGCAAGTATTTTTCGGCAGCTGACAAGATGTTCTGCAGTTAACCAGATACTCAATCAATCAGCTCAACATTTTTTAGAGCAATTCAAGTTGCTGTTACCCCCCCCCCACTTTTTTTGGCGTTGTGGCCCAACCTCAGAAAGTTTGGCTCTGCATCTGAAATCGATTGACAGCTGTCAGCTTACCATACAACCAAGAGCCAACATGAACACCTCTCAACACTATATATGTTTTCGGTCTCCCAAGATGGGTATTTTTCAGACAATAGTATTCTAAGTTTTGACGCATACGTTTCTGAGAACGTTGTGTTCCATCTCTAAGTATGGTTCAATATTAGCCCCCTCTTCCATTTCTGCGTTTCCGTTGGCCACATTCTTTGTTATCCCACTTTATTCTCCTAATTTTGTGTCTGTCTGCACACAGTTTCGTCACCCTGAAGACGGAGGCACCAGGTACCTCTGAAACAGCGATATTAACCTACATAAATAGGTGGTATCAAAACCCAAAAGACTTCTCTCCGAACAGTTACTCCGCTTTTGGGGGGGGTTCGTAAGGTAACAAAGAGACCGACTAGTTAGTTCTCGGAACAGTTTTGTATACGTGGCCTATATCAATACTCTAGTAATCACAGTATTAGTTTCTTTGTAGATACATTCTGTCTGCACAACCTATGTTGTATTTAAGTAGATACGTACGGCAGAATCCTTAACAAACGGACAGTCTCTTAACCTGCCAAATACGCGCCTTTACTGTATCATATCCCGAGCTAGTTTAATCCAATCCACGCTATCATGTGCCGTCAAAGTTGGCTCGGACGGTAATAATGCATATGGTTTGTACTCAGTACGCGCCCGATTTGAGTTTGGCTTGTACGATGACAAGCACAGATGATAATCTTCGCGGCTTTACTTAGTAAATCCAGCCAACTGCATTAACAGTAACTTCATGTGGGCCGCGACTCCTTTTTTTCGTATTCTCTTCAGTTCACTGTCTTTCCACCAAAGGTTACATTCTATTTAGTCTGAGTCACTGACGGTGTGCTATATATGTTACAAATAAACGGTAAACATCCTCACACTGCACTCCCTTCATGTATTTTATAAGGTGAGGTAAATTCAGTCAAAAACACAGCTATAAATATATGGCTAAATGATGGTGTTTATTAGCAATGGAAAAACTACATGTTTCGGCCTATAGCAGCCATCTTCAGGTTTTGACAACTTCTTGCTATCATTTAGCCATATATTTATAGTTGTGTTTTTGACTGAATTTACCTCACCTCATAGTTTAAACACACAACGGGGATGGCACACCTCAGAGGATGGCACACCTCAGAACCCTTCATGTATATTATAATTAATTAATCTTCCTTAACCCACTACACATTTCTCGTCCCCTTTGTGCGTGTTACGTCTAAGTATGAAGCAAATAGCTATTGAGCATAAACAGGCGATAAACTGCGCGTAAGACTGAAAGCCACTTCTTCATCTGGGAATACCGAAGACAATGTCATGAATTAACCGTGCGTCACAACCATGACTATCAACACTAATATCTTATTGGTTGTGACACTGTGTACTTGGTAGAAATTTTTCGACGGTCCGAAGGAACTGGCTGCTTCTAACCTAAAGGGCCCACCTCAGTGACTGTAAAATTCTACCAGACTATACGTCGTCACGCCACAGAGGGCAGAAATCTTCCTTCAACCACTTGCTTAGTCCTTCTGAAGTGCTCCTGAATGATAGGCTACCGGTAAGTGCAATGTCATTCTCGAAACTGTGCAGCGTGTAACGGCACTCTCACTGTCAGAGGAACTGAAAGTAAAACTGACTAGAGTCTTCCGACAACAATGACAACGGAATCCCCTGACTTCACTTACGAATTCTTTTTCGGCATTCATATTCTGTTTGCTATTAACCTAAAGGTGAACTATCACATATACGACGTTACGTGTCTGTGGCAAGATTAAAGTAATTACTAGATTTTCATGAATAAGAATATTAATGTTCCAGACAGTAGATCACGGTGGCCGTGCGGTCTGAGGCGGAGGTCTGCAAGAGCTCGAATGCTGGGATTGCTGATTCGAATGCGGCTTAGCGCAAGGATGTTCGTCTCTTGTGTTTTTTGGTGTGTTTTGTAGGTGTGGACCTCTGCGACTAGCTGCTCACTCGTTCCGAGCAGTCCTAACAGGTACGTATGCGTGTTCGTGCACACGTGTGTGTGTGTGTCTAATTCAGCGTAATCTGGCAACATCGAAACACGAGGCGGCCTAGGCCTGACTTGAGACATCGCGCCACAGCACAAATATGATCACGTTTATAACGACACACACTATGGGGCTCTGTATACATTGGATTTCACTTTCACAATTGAATATTTTTGTTTCGTGTATTTTACAAATTAATTCCAAAGACTTTCCCTCAGTCTCAATGCTAATCTGTCTCTATGTATTCATCAGAATACTCACACAACTCCGGTAATCGTTTCTGCAATTATTCGCCATACAACATAAATATGAGTTGTATTAAAAGAGCTAGAATGAAACGTTTACATTTCTTAATATTATAATTGCATGCGTACAAGTACGATAAAAAAATACAGGTATGGGATGATATTAAAAAGCATAGGTAAATTAAGCAAACAGAAAGAAGGTGGTAGATTTTCTGAAAATGCTTTCGATGACGTGCGTCAGTAAGTTATATATCAGTTTCTCGAAATCAATACGTTTTACAGAGCTTACGGGTGGGTTTACTGACTATGCAACCATATAAAAAAGCTTTATGGAGCACAGGCTTCATCAGAAGTTACGAGTAGCGCAAATGGTTGACACGTTTTTGAATATTTGCACAGCCTGGGGATTCAATATCATGTTCCAAACAGCCTACTAGTGGGCTCCAACTTAAGCCTCTTGAATCCAGTCCACACATAATAATCGGTTTATATAAAATTAATGTTATTATTATCATCCTATCTACGTCTTTATTCCTCTAGTATTCTTTGTCTTGTAGATTTCCCGACTAAAATGTAAGAATTTATATTCTTTGTTCATGCTACTTGTGTCTCCCAACTATCCCTCTTGTTATCACTCAAATAGTACTTTGTGAAGCTCTATAGGACATAATTCTTTATTCTGTCACGTCCTATTTCTACGGCACAGGTTTCTTAAGCCATGCATATTTCCATTATTTGTAATATTTGCATCGAAACGCACGGTACTTGCATATCCCGGGAAAAAAAATGCAAGTTGTAACTCTTTCATGTAAGCTGTAACAACTTTCAAAGTTTTCGATAAACACTCAAAACTGAAGTCTTACATAGAATTGTGCTGAGAAAGTGTTATTATTATTATTATTATTATTATCATCATCATCATCATCATTATTATATATGTTGGTGTTTATTCCACTTGTTGATGGAAAACGCTGTGACGCTGTCGGGGTCTTTGAAAGTGGTGAAGTGGTCCATATGGCAAAATATAATCCGCCTTAAATGAAAGAGATACTTTCATTGATCCCAGTTCGTTGATATGGTGATTCAAGATTCCACGCACGTAAAACAATTACAGCCGCTATAATTGCCAAGTCTCTTACAGAGGCTGTCGGGGCAAAGAAGGAAGTGCGCAGGTCCAACACATTAGACACGCAAAATAACTAACGTTTCTAGGGCCGAAAACTTTTTTCTTAAATTTAACTGAAGTACATCTAACTTCCCACTTACAGTTCTGTGTTCGTACATTCTCCTGTTCAGACTGCTCATACAGCGACCCCAACTAGCACTCTATATTTCAATATCTTAACAAAATTAAAGGACCTCTAGATATACATTGTGCTCTCCCGTTATGCAAGCCTAAATATTGTAAGTAGTAGTAGTAGCAGCAGTACAGTAGTAGTAGTAGTAGTAGAAGTAGTAGTAGTAGTAGTAGCAGTAGTAATAGTAGTAGTATAGTAGTAGTAGTAGCAGCAGTAGTAGTTGTAGTAGTAGCAGTAGTAGTAGTAGTAGCAGTAGTAGTAGCAGCAGCAATAGTAGTAGCAGTAGTAGCAGTAGTAGCAGCAGTAGTAG
>Ga0131853_10010374_pt1 | contig 17029 bp, 14 predicted proteins | sample TergutLab28metaG_FD_92764 | JGI IMG/M metagenome (GOLD analysis project Ga0131853, IMG submission 92764) | Labiotermes labralis P1 segment gut microbial communities from Petit-Saut dam, French Guiana - Lab288 P1 (version 2) (version 2) | ecosystem: Host-associated > Arthropoda: Insects >... | reverse complement strand
TTAATGATTTTGTGAGTGCGTATGCTTGCGCTTTATGGTCGTAGAGAATGATTTTTCCACCTTCAGTACGGATGATGTCCACTTTGTTAGGGTCAATTAAAAATACTTTATCATCTTTTTTTGCAACCAAAAGGTGAGATTTATCTTGGGTGGAATGGTCATTTATATCCTCTAACATTTCCACGATTGCCATTAATTCTGACGTCATTTTAGGAACACGAAGAATGGCGGTTTCTTCTGTTATGTCTGGATTGACTTCAATTTCTACTCTCATACCTATTCCTCGTTTCTTAATCGACGCGCCATCAGGACACGTTCATATTATAACACAAATTATCGTTGTTACTCAATTCTTTTAACCCTCAAAAACGGGCACTTAAACTTCGAAAGCGGGCAGTTAGCGAAATTGCGACGACATGAGTGAATTTATCCTGTATAATAACCGCATATTGCAAAGCGAAATGGAGGAATGCAACAATGATACAAATTGAAAATGTAAAGAAAAGTTATGGCAATAAAAAAGTGCTAAAAGGCATCAATTTATCTATAGAAAAAGGTTCTTGTACAGCATTGGTCGGAAGAAATGGATCCGGAAAGTCAACCCTTGTAGATATTATTTGTAAATCGACGAAAGCACACGATGGTACGATTCGTTATGGGTTTGAGGAAAAGAGTATTTTTGATTATATCGGTGTGCAAATTCAAGATGCACAATTTGATAAGCGGTTGAAAGTGAAAGATATCATTAATTTGTGGAAGTCAATTTACGGTGATGCTAAAGTTGATATAGATGAACTGATTGATATTCTAGAGTTAGAAACCATTATGAACAACCGTTCTGACAGACTTTCAGGTGGACAAAGGCAGAAATTGAGTATTTTACTTTCTCTTTTTCACGATCCAGAATTGCTGATTTTTGACGAGCTCACGACTGGTTTGGATGCCACATCACGAGATGATGTTCAGCAGTATTTAAGAATGCTCAACCAGAAAAGAGGGAAGACGATTTTTATTGTCAGTCATTATATGGATGAGGTGGAAGCCTTGTGCGACATGGTTTATTTCTTAAAAGACGGGGTCATTTTTGAAAGTGGCTCGCCTTGTGAAATTAAAGAAAAATATGCATGTGAAAGTCTACAAGAATTTGTAAAAAACCACATGAGAAAGGTGGAAATGTAAGATGTTGTTAGGAATGATTAAGTACCATTTATTAATGCTTATAAGGGAGCCAGCCAATGTATTTTTTGGTTTAGCCTTGCCGTTTTTAATGATGTTTATTATGGCTAGTGGAGCAGAAGATGTCTCTATCATTATGAATTTTGCCTTTCCTGTGTACATTACCATTGCCATATTGGCATTGAGCATTACAGATTCAGCTTTAACTCACGCCTATTCACGGCAAATCAAATTCTTGCGAAGACTCAAAATGACACCAGTCAGCCCTACCACTTATCTTATAAGTAGTATCATCACAAGAATGGGTGTATTGTTTGTTTTTGTGGCAACATTTTTAATCTTCAACGTTGTGTTTTTCGATTTAAGTCTAGCGAATCGAGCTTGGTTTGCCATCATTGTCGCGCTAATTTTGATATTTGGGATGTGTTATTTTATCGGCATGTTTTTAGCGAATATTTTGAAGAATACAAGAACGACGCAAAATATTTTGCATATTACATTTTGGACGCTTCTTCTTTTAAGCAATGGCTTTTTCCACGGAGAAGCTTTGCCAAATGTCTTACAAATCATTATCGAAAATACACCAACAGTTTATGCGTTAGAGCTACTTCAGTCTGCTTGGTTGGGAACAGGTTTATTTGATGGACATAGTTTTGTTGTGGTTGTTGGAATTACATTTGTTTTCGGAGCGTTATCATTAAAGTTTTTCAAATATGAATAAGCCCTTGTGTAAAAAACTTGATGGTATAAGAAAGTTTTGAGGGTTTTGAATTTAATTCCTTTCATCTGGGCACATGCCTTTCCAAAAGACACGATCCACTAATATACTACTTGGGTATAAGTCATTTAGGCACTGGTCTAGATGGTAAGTAGTAGAAAGGAGTTTTTTATATGTTTCAAGGTATGTGTCCCCAAAATAACAGACCTAGGATGAATTGTGGGCCAGATCCACGTATGGCAAATGCACGTGCAGCCGCAGTGGCTTGTGCGAATATTAGAAGCGGACAATGTCTGGACGTTTTTGATTCGCAGACAGAAGTGATTATCGAGCCAGCAGTGGTGACTGAACCAAATATTATTAATCATCACAGAAGAATTGAACACATTGTTCCAGTGATCACAGAGGATATTCACCGTCATCATAATCATCACCAATTTGTCGCTCGACCTGAGCCAAGAATGCGTCAAACTTTCGATGCTGATTTTACTGTTGGAAGACCACTTCCAGCACAACCATTTATGCAACAAGCACCAATGATGCAGGCTCCAGTCATGCCAGTTCAGCAACAACAACTAGTTCCGGTAGAGATTGATGTGATTGAAAAGTTCGGTATTGCGAATCAAGCACCTAATTGGAATGGTGGATTTGTCGGACAAGCGCAAGCAGTACCATTTAATCAGGTAGCTCAACAAGTGCCAGGGATGGGATTGAGCAATCAAGTTGTTCCAGGAATGGGCTTAGGAAATCAAGCTTTTGGACAGGGATTTTTTGGCTAAATCGTCTTTTGAAAATGAGAAAAAGTAGTGGCTCATCAAATTGTGAGTTCACTACTTTTTGTGTGGAACCATTTTTGAATCAACGTTATCATCTCGTCCGTCTAATTTTTTATCTCTCATTATTTAGGTTTTCTTCTTATATCGTATATCACTCTATTGTAACTGTGCTTAAAAATATAGCTAAAATACTTATAACGTATACCAAGATAACGATTAAAAATAATAGTAGCCACTTCTTCCTAGTCATTTCACACCTCTTAAAACCAACAAGTCACTTAATACTAATATTATCCCAGTTTCGACTTTAACTGTCAATATTCATTCATATAAAAATATACAAATTTTCACTTTACAGTCGATTCATTTCCTCGTTACAACAGTTCTATAACTTAACCCATCTATCAGCCTTCTCAGCCAATTCTAAATCATGAGTGACATAAACGACAGCCTTTCATAAACAAAGAAAACAGCACAATGCTGTTTTCGAAATATTAGATATTAGTTTGGCACTAGGACGAATTTCAAATCCCACTAACAAAAGTAGCATTCACATAATCATAATTGATATTTTATTCTTCACCTAAGTAGTGATTAATAAATCTTATTTCATCCACTTTTAGATATTCTCCATTTTCGTAACGCCTTTTCGTAATTTCAAAGCTACCTACTTCATTTTCTACTATAAATTCAACCGTTAAATAAAATATTGCTCTATCAATCAACCAACCATTATCACTGATCCATTCATTATCTTGGAAACGATTCGTATCATCAGCTACAATCATTTCTTGTGTGATTTGATAAATTTGAAATTCTACGACTTCTCCTTGTTTTATGTAAGCTGGCCTCCCAGGTACCGTGAAACTAACTTCACCGATCTCAGCATTGTAAAGTTGCCAATGAGCACCACTTCTTCCAAAGCCTTGTCTTTGGGTACTCGTATGAAAGCTTGAAAATTCAAATCTATTTACATAGTCAAATTCGATACCTTCCTCCACTGTGATTTCGAAAAACAGTGAAATTTCTGGAAAATCATTTTTTTCTTCAATGCTTTGACAGCTAATCATGAGCATTCCAAAAAATATAATTAATAAACTAAAACCTAATGTGAAAGTATTCTTTTTTCTAGTATTGCTCATAGCTTTTCCTCGTTTTTCCATCAGATAACCTCCACATTAGTTTAACTCTAGCTTTGAAAACAAAATACCTAGAACATTCTTTTTATAGATCTAAGTTATTACAAAGACATTTAAGGTCTTAGAACAAGACGAGCTTCACTAGTTCTCAAAGTATTAGTTCTATGGTTTTGCAAAAAAGTCCACGGGCCATTAGCAGAAACATTGCTAGTATAAAGTCGATACTCACGTCGTTCTATTTCATTTCTAACTTGCGGCCTCACACGCCGTCCAACTTGCGCAGAGCTTGGTTCTGTCAATATACCTCCGGTTGATACAACACTTCCTGAAGATACACTTATACTCGCTGGTCCCCAAGAAAACCCTACGGATACACTAACGCTTGAACCACCGTAAGGATTAATTCGCAACGATTGACCAGAGTTCAAAATATAACCAGCAGTCCCAACATATCTCCAAGGCGTCCACGCTCTTCCGCTATTTTGAAGTACTGCATTTCCAAATTCAGGTACATTCCAAGTCCTTGCTCGTTCGTCATCAGTTAATGCAACTGCCTTAACGATTATATCTCCCTCGAAATCATTCATGATTTCTTCTATTGCTTCTTGAAGTTGACGATTATGCTCATCTTCAATTTCTTCTTCAGTAAATTCCTGAATAAAGAATACCTCTCCCATACCAGCCACATTTCTCTCAAGCACTTCTATTTCAGTAAAATTATTATCTTCTTCATTTAACATGTAGTCATACAGTATAGCAAAATCACTTGCATGTGCCACTAACCCCAATGCCACCGATAATCCTAATATTACTATCCCTGTCGTTAGAAATTTTTTCATTTTGATCTTCCTTTCTATTCTGAAATGATTTTTTGAAACAAGTAAACCTAACTTCGTCATGCTTAGGTGTAAATATCTTGGCTAGATTTGAGTAGTTTTATGACTTACCATAGCCGAATTTTAAACAACTGTTCGGGCATATCAATTTTCCTACGAAAAGAAAATTGTTTGAAACTATGATACAATATTGTAATATCGAATTTCGCGAAATACACTATTTCAAACTTACATGAGCAAGTTTGTCAGAACTAAGAAGAAAAATGGTTGATCAGACCAAAAACAATCTCTGCTAGTTCAATAAGTACATTATAAAGGATCCGATTCTAAAGCACAAGTAACAAAAAGGTATAGAAATATGTTACCTTTTGTTGCTTTTACTACCTTTTACGCAAAAATCATACACCAACACCAAATAATAAAAAAGAATGTCAAAAAAAGGAGAAATTTTGTTTTCACGATAGACAAGCCTTTTAAAGTGTGGTACAATCAAAATTAAGACGCTTTCACGAAAGCTGTTTCATCAAGATCGGGAGTTGAATAACTTGAAAACAAAACGTAAAGCTTTAATTATTGAATATATATCATTTTGCTCAAAAAAAATTCGTGAACAAGTAATCAAAGATGGTTTCCATATTGTCGGGATCACTGGTAAGGTGTATGAGGCAATTGATTTAGTTTATATACATGACCTCGATCTTATCACTATAAATTTGACATTAGAAGATGGTATGGGATTAACTATAATAGAAAGTATTGTTGCCAATATGCAAAGATTGAAGAAAAGACCTTTTGTTGCTGTGATTTCTAAAAACATTAGTGATTGTGATAAAAATTATATTACTGACCGATTAACTAAATGTAAAATAAATTTTTCTTTCTATGATAAGGCATCGGCAACTTTTCTCCAGCGTTTTTCTAATGATATATTAAAATTAGACGGCTATTTCTACAATAATGGAAACCCATATTTTGAGATTGTTGAAGAAAAAGAGTTAACGATGGTTTCCTTTGAAAATATCATTCGAGGAAAATTGCGAAGTCATCCTATTATTGAAAGTTCAACACCGTTTGATCATTATGCATACCTCATTCTAGTAAACTACGAAAATTCGGCAAAAAAACTTACATTACCAGAGCTTTGTGAAATAGTCCATAAGAGATTTAATCAAGCAGATACTGATAGTATCCTTACCTCTATAAAGCGAGTTAAACTACCTTTGACCCCAAAAAAATTCATTACACGCATAACGCAAGAACTTAAGGAAGAATATGCTGATTTTGACATTGATTTTTAAATATTCCTATTCATAATTAGAAAATGAGTCAAAAGGTCAATTTCAACTTGTCAGTTTGAGATAAATTCATGATTTTTGAAAATACAAATCCTAAACAAATCATCTAGAAAAAGTAGTGGCTCATCAAATTGTGAGTTCACTACTTTTTCATATTACAGGCAAATCCATAATTCTAATGGGCATGCTCCTGCCTAAACTGCCCTGGTGTAATTCCCTCAATTTTTCTAAATGACCTAATAAAATTCTGTGAGTTAGTGTATTGCAGTTTCTCAGAAATTTCCTTAATGGTCATGGTCGTTTCTAAAAGCCAGTGGCGGGCCATGGCGTGACGGTGGCGGGCTAGGTATTCACTAAATGGCAGGTTGAAGCTTTTTTTGAAGATGACGCTGAGATAGTTTGGATGGTAATGAAGCCTTGTTGCAATGCCTTCGAGGGTGAGGTCTGTGTCGTATTCTTTTTGAATGATGTCGAGCATTTCTTCGGAAATACTTTGATAGTCATTCTTTTTGCGATCGCTGATGGTTTGGGTGATGACGTTGATGATTTTATCTTTAATAAAGAATTCCATTTCTTCTGGTTTTTTAAATTCGGAAATGGTTGCGTAAAAGTCGTGTTGCATTTGGGCACCAAAATGATCGATGCGTAGGAAATTCATCAGATTGAAAAGGTCGTTTAGTAATCTCAAAATGCTTAGTTGGAAAGATACTAAGGTCTTGTTTTTGGAGTAAATTTCTGAGAAAATACGGTTCAGATCTTGATAGGCTGTTTCTGAATCATCATTTTTCAAATGTTCTAGTAAGGTGCTGGTTAATTTGGTTGGGTAATAAAAACTTTGTTCTTCTTGATTTTCTTCGAGAATGTCGTCGTGGAAAATAAGCTGCCCCTGCCCTCTTTTAAGGCGATGCTTAAGAGCTTCGCGGCTTTCTTTGAAAGCTTGTCTTGTTTTTGAAATTTCGATGAATGGTGAGCTGATGCCGATACTGATGATCACGTTTAATTGTTCTTTAACTGCTGATTGAATGGTTGTAAAGATCTCGGTGATCATTTCTTCTAATTCAGAAGACTCTTCTCGGTGTAATAGGATGGTTGCTTGGGTTCTTGAATCAATGATGGTTGGAGGCATGCACGCTTCGTCTGGGATAAGTTCTGTTACCAAAGCATTGATGGTGAATAACAGGGATTCCATATTTTCGCCTTCTCCGTCATCGATTTCTACCGTGCAGACACTTAAATATTTCCAGTTGTATGGGAGAGAAAATTGATTGATTTTCTCGTGGGCTTCTTCTTCGCTTAGGATGCCATAAAATAGATTGGTCATAAATAGGTTTTCTAATTGCTCTGTTTGGTGCGACACGGTTTCTTGGAGGGTATTCCGAGCAACGATGATTTCTTTTACCGTTTCATTGATGCGTTTGAAGTCTCCTTTTGAATTGTCTGTTACCAAGTTGGACAGGGTTGCTACTGGTGCGGAATAGTGATAGGCAACTAGGTAGCCGATGATAAGTAGGAAGATAAGGAAAATGATGCTTGAAATGATAGTAGGGAGCATGGTTGCTGAAAGCATGTCATGATATAAATTCCAATCTAGTGTGAAAAAGTAATGGAAGCCGTAGTTAAAAGACCTGATATAGGCAAGGGTTTCTTCACCACCGCCTATGTCAAAATTAAAACTTCCAGAGCGATTGCTTAAATAATATGCCAGCTCCGTGCCTAAAGGAATTTCTACAAAAAGTGAGTTTCGAAAAATAAGTTCTTGTTGGTTATTAGCGATAAATAAGAATCTACTTTGATCTGCATTTCGTGCGATTAGGTTGTTAATTGCTGTAATTGGAATTCTAATGAGAAGCACACCATCCGGATCGGTTGCATCTTGAGGAATCGGTATCATAAAGGCTAAATATTCGGCGTCTAAGTCTGTTGATTGATGCCAGGTTCGAGGGATTTCTGAAAAAGTTGATTGAATGGTTGCAACTTCTTGATATGATAAGCGATGAAAAGCACTATTGGCCACATTCCAAACTCCTGCAAAACTGATTAAGTCAACATGAGTCAACATCGGTCCTACGGCAGAAATCGAGTCCAATCTTGAGATGATATCTTGAAAGGCACGAGGGTCATGGGGATTGAGGGGAGATGCAACCATGTCCTCGATGGCGATATCTGTACTGGTCGCAAAAGCTGCTCTGTCGAGAGATTGAAGGTGTTGTTCAATGCTATTAGAGATTTGATGCAAACTTTCTTGAGTTTGGCTGATCAGTGCGTCTTCTAGCAAATTGCGAGTGTGGGTATAGGTGAAAAAGGAAAACAAAAAAACACCAGTTGTCCCTAGAAGGAAGAACAGGATGAAGATCCGGTAAAAAATAGTTGGTTTGTTTTTCATACTGATGACCTCCTCAAGCATTGTGGCGAATTTTATCAAAATGCGCAAAAATAGAGTTCCACTTATTTTACCATTTTTTGAGGTAAAAGTGTAGCTCTATTTTATTTTATACAACAAAGCATATAAGCAATTCTCCTTATACACTGGTTTTTGGAATTTAGGTTCTGCGAGTTTTTTTTCGCAGGTTCTGAATTCCAAAAACCAGGCCAGTAAGCGGTAGCGCGCTCAGATTGAGAGTACTGAAGTATAGTCAAAGGCAATCTTCATTAAGAGAATACACCCATGTCGTTCATAGCACTTTGCAATTATCCCTTTACCGACCCCATCAGTGACCCTTTTACGAAATGACGCTGGACAAATGGGTATAATAGAAGCATTGGAACGGTCGCAATAACAATAACCGCCATTTGTAGGGTTTGTGCTGGTGGTACTACGTCTACTACATCTAAATCACCTTGAATCCCACTTGCGACGATAACCAATTGACGTAGGACGAATTGGAGTGGCCACATGGTATGGTCGTCAATGTAAAGAAGTGCACCCATAAAGGAGTTCCAGTAACTTACGGCGTAGAAGAGGGAAATGGTGGCGAAAGAAGCCATTGAAAGTGGTACAATGATTTTCAAGAAGATCATGAAATCATTACAACCATCAATTTTAGCTGATTCTTCCAGGCTGTCTGGCAACCCTTGGAAAAAGTTTTTCATAATGATCAGGTTAAACGCGCTGATGGCTCCTGGGAGGATCATGGACCAGTATGAATTTCGTAAGCCTAACGCACTTACAACGAGGAATGTTGGAATCATCCCACCACTGAATAACATGGTAAATAAAACCATAAAGTTAATGAGTTTACGACCAGCAAGGTATTTTCTTGATAAGCCGTATGCCATGAATGAGGTTAGAATAATACTAACAAGTGTTCCAACAACAGTAACACCTATTGAAACTGCTGTTGCCCTAAAAATGGTCGGTGTTGATAAAACAAATCGATAAGCATCTAGGGAGAAGGTTCGCGGAATTAAAATAAAATTGCGAGCTGTGAATTCATCAATGGTTACAAATGAGCTTGAAATTATATTGATGAATGGAATTAAACAGGTTAATGCTAACAAAATTAAACCGAGGCCATTTAGTGCATCAAAAATGCGATTTCCAATTGATTTAGATTTCTGCATGGTTAATACGTCCTTTCTTGCAAAACTTTTTTGCGTTTTGATACTATACATAATGTTTTGGTACAATACGTTTGTGCTTGATGTTAAACATTATGCTTCATACAATAATTGCGGGGACGGCGCAATTGAAGTATAGGGATATGATACCTCAAATATCAAATAACGTCTATAATCATTTGATTAGGTTATAGAGATTTGGTCAAAAAAACGGGGATAATCAATTGGTGATGTGGTGTCAATATACAGTTTTGATTTTCGGAAAAGCACTGATACTACAACGTTTTCGGGGCGATATGAGAAAATGATTATATACGGAACTAAGAAAAGTCTGTATAATATGCCTTGTACTTGGCAGTGATTTCAATTACTTGAAGTTAATTGCACATTTAATAATTAGGTTAATTTGAAAATCAGTCCTAGGGGGACAAACTGCAAAAACAATGTAGACATTAGTGGCGGTGCAAGGCATTGCCTGTGGAGTGTAAACATTGTTGGCATTGCAAAACAGTGCCTAAATGCATTGCCTAGGACATTTCAAAGTGAACCTTTTGTACGAAAGCGAGGTGAAGCTTGTCAGTGAAGATTGACAGGCGTTCAGGTGGAAGCTATTGATTCTTCTTTTGTGATTGATAAGAAACTTGCCCGCAAGCGAAAATGGCTTGGGGTGGCGAGAAATCGATATTTATATTTGATGATTATACCAGGTGTTATTTTCTTTATTATCTTCCGGTATATTCCGATGGGGTGGTTGGTTATTGCTTTTCAGAATTATCAACCATTTTGGGGCATTAGAGGGAGTGACTGGGTCGGGTTGCAGCATTTTAGTAGGCTGTTTCTAGAGGGTAACTTCACCATGTTGCTGAGGAACACGTTAGCCTTATTCGGGCTTGGATTGTTGACATTCCCGCTGCCGATTGTCTTGGCATTATCCTTAAATGCTGTTAAGAACAAGGTTTTCAAAAGTATTGTTCAAACCATTGTTTATATTCCTCATTTTATGTCTTGGGTTATTGTGGTTTCGATGTTTATGATTATCCTTGCAATTGATGGTGGATTGATTAACGAAAGTCTTGCATTCTTTGGTTTTGATCGGATTCCTTTTCTAATCAGTCCTCAGTGGGCAAGAATTGTGTATATTGTTCAGGATACTTGGAAGGGGATTGGCTGGTCTTCGATTATTTATTTGGCTGCTATCACTAATGTTGATACAACCCTTTATGAGGCGGCTTCTATGGATGGTGCGAGTCGTTGGAGGCAGACTTGGCATGTTACTTTGCCAGCTATCAGGCCTACCATTGTGACATTGCTTATCTTGCGCGTGGGGAGTACGTTAGATATTGGGTTCGAGCATGTGTTCTTGTTGACAAATGCCATGAATCGTCAAGTGTTGGATATTTTTGATACTTTCGTGTTTAGGTTGGGGATTCAAGGTGGACAATTTAGTTACGCCACTGCGGTTGGTCTGTTTAGAGGGGTTGTGGGACTTATCTTGGTGGTTGGGGCGAATAAGCTTGCTAAGAAGCTTGGGGAAGATGGTATTTATTAATGAAGTGAGGGATGCAAGATGAAGGTTTCATTGTCTGAGAAGTGGTATCGTTTCTGTATGATTGTGTTGAAGCAGTTTTATGTCAATATCCTTTGGATTGGCTTCACCTTGCTGGGATTTGTTGTTGTTGGTATTGGGCCTGCTACGGTAGGTATGTTGGCTGTTCAGAAAGAGTTTGTTCTTGGAAATGATGATGTGAAAGTTTTTTCAACCTTTATGACTAGTTTTAAAGAACATTTTAAGGAGGCAGCCATCTTAGGCTTGGGATATTTGTTTGCAGGGGTTGTGCTCGCAACGAATATGATTGCAATTCCCAATTTTTTCTCGCGGGTGTTGTTTGGTACCATTGGCTTTTTCTATCTGATTTCGCTGATATATATTGGGCCAGTCTGTGTTCAATTAGGTATTGATGGCATTAGGGGAAAAGTGAAGGCTTCTCTTATTCTTGGCTTTTCTTATCTCCAGTATACATTGGTGATGATGGTCGTACTGGTCATTGCTTATGCAGCTGTTTTGCTTCATTTTGGCGTCGCCTTTTTCTTCGGTGTTGCTGTTGGTGGCTTTATTGTCACAAAATTTACGAGTATGGTGTTTAACCGTGCTAGGAATCATATTCAGGAAATGGAAATATGAGGGTGAGTTTTGCGCATTTTAGTGAGTTACAAGACATTCGCAACTCATGTAAGTTACTAGATGTAAGTCGTACTTCCCTGGTTTTACCAATTGTGAATCTTGCGCCTGATGAGCCTAGGCGTTAAGTTTTGCATGGTGTCTTTCTATAAACTCGAATGACTTTATAGAAAGACGCTAAAAAAATATAATTGTGTATAAGGACACAAGGAGGAAATTTTATGAAAAAGAAGCTCTTATTATTGGTAGCGTGTTTGCTCACTTTTGCACTCGTGCTAACGGCATGTGGTGATGACTCAGGTTCGGGCACTGCAACAGATAACAACGACAATGATGTTGTTGACAATGGTGGTACAGATGCGACTGATGCAGATGATGCTCCAGATAACGGTGAGTTAGATTGGGATCCAGATTCTCATTTAGAGTTAACTTGGATGACTATCTTACACACGCCTAATCCACCAACGAATGTGGCTTATAGTTTAATTGAAGCTGCAACAAATACGACCATTGACTGGATTTGGATTCCTGATGCGACGCGTAATGAGCGTATTACGACAGCATTGGCTTCTGGAGAATTGGCAACCATTGTCACATTCACTGATTTACAAAATCCAACGGTTCGTAATGCAATGAACGCTGGGGTATTCTGGGAATTATCACCATTTCTTGATTATTTCCCGAATTTAAGTCAAATTTCTGAAGCGCGTCGTCGTTCTGCTTCAATTGAAGGTCAGTTATATGGGATTCCTTTAGAGCGTTGGGCAACGCGTCGTGGATTTACAGTGCGTCAAGACTGGTTAGATAATTTAGGTCTTGATACGCCGACAACAATGGATGAGCTGTTCGAGGTTGCTTATCAGTTCACGCATAATGATCCAAATGGCGATGGGTCAGAAACTTTCGGATTCATTGGTCGTACTGAATGGATCATGATGAGCTTCTCTAACACTTTAGCCTTTATGGGTGGGCCAAACCGCTGGCGTGTTGAAGATGATGGAAGCTTCACCCATGCTTTTGAAACTGATGAGTGGATTGAAAATATGCAATGGTGGCGTCGTGTTGTAGATTATGGTTTAATTAACCCTGATTTCCTTGTAACGCCAACAGCTGATCAAAACCAGCTATTTGCTCAAGGTCGTGGTGGTTTATATCCTAACTTAACAAATATCGGTGCATTGCGTAATTTGGCTGAAGGTTTGCATGATGATGAGTTTGCATTGGCACCAATTAATAGAGTTTCAAATGGTGATGGTGTTTATCGTGTAATCGGTGAGGGTGCCAATGGGGTTGGTGGTGTCTTCTCAATTCCAAAGTCTGAGGTTGCAACGGAAGCAGAGTTAATGCGTGTTTTAAGTTTTATTGATCGTTTATTTGACCGTGATATTCATATGTACATCACTGGTGGTATTGAGGGTGAGCATTATCAATTCAATGATGATGGGTCATTTGAAGTGATCGATACTGATGCTTGGACTGTTGATGTACAGCCATTAGGACAGAACATGGCGTCTGTTGTACGTATTGTTCATCCACAAGCACATCCAGAGTTACAAGCGCGTGATGAGTTTATCCTTGAAAATGAGGGATTGTCAGTCTTTAACCCAACATTCGGTCTTGATTCTGAAACCTTTAATCAACGAGGTGCAGATTTAGATATGATGATGCATGATGCAACGACGCAATATGTGATGGGTGCGATTGATATGGATGCATTCTTAGCTGTGTTGGAAGACTGGAGAAATTCTGGTGGAAGGCAAATGGCAGAAGAGTTTGCTGCGTCTTATGCTCGAATGAATCAGTAGTAGTAAATAATCAAAATTGATGGCCTGTTGCAGATTTTGTGACAGGCTTGTTTGTTAAGTGGGATGGTTTTGTGAGTGTTCTTTTGGTGGGTTTTAATATTAATCATTCATTAAAAACACATTTGTTTGTCACATTTGTTCATTCTTGGTTGTTATCTTAATCTCGTTTACCCCTAGGTAAACCACGATCTTCGCTTTCTGCTAAGAATGGAATGTTTTCAAAAGGTGATTAGTATGAATTAAGTAGGGTTGGTCTTTTGGACGCCCTTTCGGGTTGCCGTTTTATGCGTCGTTTTAGTTTGTTTGAGGATTGCTTTGTTTGTTCTCTTTTAAGCTGAACGCGCCTTTCGGCTTGTCGGAGTAGTGTTTAATCATTGGCAAAAAAGACTGCCAATGATTAAACACTACTTTATAAGGGGGATTTCTTGGTGGCTTGGTGGTATTATTAAAATTATTCAGTGAGGTGTAGTGTAGCAATGAACAAAATTCAAAATCCAATTTTAACAGGTTTTAATCCAGATCCTTGTATGATTCGGGTCGGGGATGATTATTATATCATTACTTCTACTTTTGAATGGGTGCCTGGTATTCCGGTTTATCATTCGAAAGATTTGAGGAATTGGCGACTTTTAACCCATATTTTACCGAATGCTGATTTCCGTGGTAATCCCGATTCTTGTGGTATTTGGGCACCTGCGATCAGTTATGCGGATGGGCTTTTCCATGTGGTTTATACAGATGTGACGAGAAGTCAGTATCCGTTTAAGGATGGGTATAATTATTTGATAACGGCCGAGAATATTGAGGGGCCTTGGTCGGATCCGATTTTCTTGAATCGTAGTAGTTTTGATCCGTCTATTTTCCATGATGATGATGGGCGTAAGTGGTATATGGATGTGGATTGGGACTTCCGTACCTGTGGTCGTAATAAGTCTAATGGGATTAAGATGCAGGAGTATTGTCCTAAGCAGGAGAAGCTTGTTGGACCGATTTACTGGATTTTTAAGGGGACTGATTTGAAGAAAACGGAGGCTTCTCATATTTATAAGCGGAATGGGTATTATTATTTGATGACGGCTGAGGGGGGGACTGGTGTGACTCATGCGGTGACCATTGCTAGGTCTAAGTCTGTGACGGGGCCTTATGAGGTGGATCCTGAGAATCCGATGTTGACTGCTGCCCATGATCCGACTATTTATTTGCAGAAGGCGGGGCATGCTAGTTTGGTGAATACGCAGAATGATGAGTGGTATATTGCTCATTTGTGTAGTCGACCTGTTGCGGGCAAGTATTCTATTTTGGGGCGGGAGACTGCTTTGCAGAAAGTTAGGTGGACTGAGGATGGGTGGTTGCGTTTGGCTTGTGGTGGGAATTCGCCTGAGGTTTTGGTTGATGCGCCTGATTTGCCTGAATGTTTGTGGCCTGTGGTTGATGACTCTAAGGAAGACTTTAATGAGGATGTTTTGGGGATGGCTTGGTGTAGTCTTCGTCGGGCGCAGGATGATTCATGGATGACTTTGAGTGAGCGACCTGGCTATTTGCGTCTGCGTGGGGGAGAGTCGATTCATTCTTTGTCGGATCAACATCTTATTGCTAGGCGTCAGCAACATTTCAAGTGTACCGTTGAAACGAAAATCGATTTTAATCCAAAAAATTACCTCCATATGGCAGGTCTAGTCTTATACTACAACACATCTAAATACACCTATCTGTATCTGTCCCACGATGAAGAAAAAGGCCGTGTTCTCAATATTATGCATTCAAAATTAGGAGACTGGGAAATTGAAAATCTATGGCTTGAACTTCCGGAGGGGGAAATCAAATTGAAGGCGGTTATCAATCATGCAAATGTTGCATTTTACTATGCTGGCGATGGGGAAGGTTGGACTCCAGTAGGCGGTGACATTCACATTGGACACCTTGCTGATGAGGGCATGGGCTTCACTGGGAACTTTGTTGGCATTTGCGCCCAGGATTTACAAGGTGCAGGTGTCGGTGCTGACTTTGATTATTTCTATTACGAAGGAGGTGATGAATAATGTGGTCACAAAAAATGGCAGACTCCGTTATCAAACGGACACCTGTTTTATCGGAAACACCTATCCATCGCGACAAATGGTCATATGATTATGGCGTTGTCTTAAAAGGAATGGAATTGGTATGGCAAAGTACAGGCGACAAAAAATATTTCGATTATATCTATAGCAATATGGATCCTTTTATTGCTGAGGATGGTACCATTTCAGGTTACACTTTTGATGCTTTCAATATCGACTATGTCAATAATGGAAAAGTTTTGCTAACCCTCTACAAAGAAACATTGGAAGAGCGATTCAAAAAAGCCGCTGACATCTTAAGGGACCAACTTCGCTACCATCCACAAACGAGAGAAAATGTCTTCTGGCACAAAAAAGTCTACCCACATCAAGTCTGGCTCGACGGCCTCTACATGGGTGCCCCTTTCTACGCAGAATACGTGAAAGAATTTGGCCTTGAGGGGGAATTTGATCACATCGCCAACCAATACATCACCTGTGTCAAAAATGCCAAAGACCCAGTCACAGGCCTCCTCTACCACGCCTACGATGAAATGCGCATCCAACCATGGTGTGATCCAGAAACAGGCTTGTCCAAAAATTTCTGGGGCCGTTCAGTAGGCTGGTTCGTCATGGGACTCGTCGACACCCTATCCTTCATGCCGACCCACCATGTCGATTTCAACATCCTAAAAGACCTCCTAGAATCCACCTTGCAAGCCTTAAAAAACGTCCAAGACGACACAGGCTGCTGGTACCAAGTCCTCGATAAAGGTCACCTCAAAGGCAACTACCTAGAAGCATCCGGCTCATCCATGAACCTCTACGCTATCGCTAAAGGCATCCGTTTAAACCTCCTTGACGACACTTGGATCAAAACTGCCCTGCAAGCCTACAAAGGCATCATTGCCGAATTCATCCTAACCACCGACACAGGCTTAGTCAACCTTAACAAAACCTGTCAAGTAGCAGGTCTCGGTGGACCAGACGGCCGTGATGGAACATACACCTACTACATCAGCGAACCCATCATCGTCAACGACCAAAAAGGCATCGGTGCCTTCATCTTGGCCATGGCTGAAATGGAGCAACTCGCCTCAGAAAGAAACATCACACTTTAAAATCTCAGAAGCTGACAGCTAAACAAAAAGCTTCAGTTTCTTTTAGTTCGACTCACAATCCACGGACAGAAAAAATGGCTCAACCTCAAAACTATCTCGAAGCAACCTAAAAAGCGAGAGCTGAGACAGTTATGGATCAACTTTATCAGAAAACTGTCTCGAAGCAGGCTAAAAATCAGGATTCAAGACAGTTATGGACCAACTTCATCAGAAAACTGTCTCGAATCAAGCTAAAAATCAGGATTCAAGACAGTTGTGAGCCTAAAATAGGTAGTGTCAATAATTATGTGTAAATAGAATATCCAACCGTCGAAAAATGAATCTTCGAGCATAAACTGTGTTACCCTTGTGCGTTAAACAAATCTTTAATGTCATTTAGGCATTGTTTCA
>Ga0131853_10010373_pt1 | contig 17029 bp, 10 predicted proteins | sample TergutLab28metaG_FD_92764 | JGI IMG/M metagenome (GOLD analysis project Ga0131853, IMG submission 92764) | Labiotermes labralis P1 segment gut microbial communities from Petit-Saut dam, French Guiana - Lab288 P1 (version 2) (version 2) | ecosystem: Host-associated > Arthropoda: Insects >... | reverse complement strand
TGCCATCTAATTTCTTGTAGGGCTACAAGATCTATTCCTAGTTTTAAGACTTCATCGGCTATCTCCATCATCTTCCCTGGCTGCAGCATGGTCTGAACGTTCCATGTGCCAAATGTCAAATCCATAGTCCTTTGTCTTCGTCGGGTATTCATTACATTCCGAGGCTTATCGTAAGGTTTCGTAACAATTGGTTTTTTTTACGGGGTGAGGTTGTTAGCCTCACGCCCAACCCCCAACCTGGAGGACCAGGGTATCCCCTTTCATCTGGGCCATCACCTTTGACCTCTCCAGGGTGGCCCTACCAGTAGCTAATGCTACCACTGGCATAGCTCTTAGGATCATTTGTCCACACAAGCCCTCTCATCCAGCGTTAGCCTTCGACAAGGTAGGGATACCATGGAGAGGGACAGTCATCAGGAGGCTTATTATTTCCTTTATTTATTAGCAGGCTGTACAATGTTTCCACATCTTCCTGGGCCCATTTAACAATTATATTATCTTCTTCCTCCAGTTGCTCCTGTCATTCCAGTCTTCTTCTGTTAATCCCTTTTCTCCCATCGGTCCTCTAATCCCTTCTGCCAAGGTAAATTTAGGTCTACCCCATTTTCTTCTTTCTGGTGGATACCATTTCATAACTTCTTTTGGCAGTCTGTCCTCTTCCATTCTTTGAACATGTCCATACCATTGAAGTTGTTTGGTTTTAATATTGTCTAAAAGCAACCTTACTACATTCATTTTTTGTTTAATATGTAGCGTATGTCGTCGTAGGTTGCATCTATCCAGAGTATCTCCAATGGGCTTTTTAGCAATTTTCTTTTTCCGATGAGCAGGGAGCTGGCCTGCTGCATCAACCCCCAACCTAGAGGAACAGGTGATTTTTGATCAAGGTTTTCTTCCTCTAGCCCTTGACACGCCAGTATATCAAAGGCTGCAAGGCAGCAGTGCTAATTTTGGTCTGCCCCGTTTATTTTATTTCCCTGGTACCCCGCCATATCCGGTGAACATTCTCCTATCCGCTACCAGGGGAGGCACCCAATGGAAGACTAGCAACTCCTCACGGGCTTATTATTTCCTTGCTGAAACAAAAAGTATCAACATTTCCTTGTTAAATTCATAGAGCTCAGCTGACACTTGTAGTTACTGAAATGTCTAACAAATAGGCTGTCTTAGACTGAAGTGCTTTGAAACATAAAACACATTGCACTAAAATCATTGCCCTGCTATTTATAAAATACATTAAACGACTGGTCACTTGGGTTCATATGTCATTCTGTATAAAGTTCAAGAAGTGTCTTGTCATTGTATGTTATCATAGATGGTAATGCTTATATGTTGTATGAAACTTTACTTCAAGACTTCACCCCATTCGCTGTTTGTGTGTCTTCATATGGTAGTACCACTGTCAAGGGAGGTTATATGCAGCTTTGTAATTTATTTTGGTGTATCTTACTGTATTGTAGTGTGCAGATTTCCTCTGGATTTGTTTACTTTTTATGCGCCACTTACTTTTTGTGTTCTAATCAAGATAACTGTAAAAGTTATTGGTTATTATCTGTACCAGGTTAACATAGTGTCTCAAAACTCTAGATGATAATGAAGATGTCAGTAAGAATATTTGGAAAAGTGTTGGTTACAATATCAAAATTTCAGCCAGAGATCATTTATCTCAGTTATTATGGTTGATGGCTGATTAAATTGGTTTGGAGGATGTGTGCCAGGCAGAAGAAAACTTGTCACAGGAGAGGAACGTCTGATTTTAAATACATTTTAACGGTGTTAAAGGAAGTGAGATAGCACAGGCATTTTAGTGACAAGCTACATGCTGGTGAGCAAGGGAATGTGGTTTGAGTTCTGGCGGGTTAAGACTTTGCTTTCTCTTCTCCATAGTATCCAGATGAGCTCTGTGGCAAGCTAGTCTCTTCACTGGTACATGGGTTGCTTTGGATGTTTCATATAATCCTTCATGTGTCTGCTGTCCTATGCAGCATTTCATGTTATGACATTCTTTTTTATGGTGAAAAGGTACAGTCACCTACCCAAACCTAAAGTTGGAGGACCACCCTATTTAGGCTGTCCACAGCTATACATTCACTATAATTATTGCTTCTGTGACACATGAGGGCATGCTGTGTCTTGGTGAGGTGGGACCAACGTGTGACAGAGTAGTCAATAAAATTCTAAAGTTTTTCAAGCTGGTGTGTTTTTGAGGTGACATGTGTGTTTGACCTTCCATCATATAATTCTTGTTAGAGAAACCCCACTTGTGTTTGCCTCTTTCATCAGATAAAATGCAAAGTTATGTAACCAACTGTGTTGGGTCCAGATGTAGGGGTTCACTGCTTTCTGTTAACCATCAGAGGCTTGGTTTCATAATTTCTATATTGTATTTCTTGGTGGAAGCGGAACAAGCTTTTGAAGCATTGTGTTTTTTGGGTCAAAAATGTATTTGATTGCTTGTGTCTCATGTGTCATAATTCTTTCAGGTTACACGAATAAAGAAGACCTTAAACCAGTGTATCATGTAGATATTTATAGATGTTTCTCCAATGAATCAGATTGGCTAGGGTACACCACAACTGAAAAGAGCAGTTGTCCTGGATGTTTCAGAAGGAAGTGATTCCATTCCTGCAGCAAGTTTTCATGCCAATTGTGAATGCCATCTTCTCTACTCTGTCATTGCCTGTAGAAGAAAATGATGAGCAAGGGAAACGGGAAAAACAGCTACTTCAACGCAACTACTTCCAGTTCATTGCTGCCATTGTTACCAACAACATTTCAGAAGTGCTAAATGCACAGGACAGTCAGTTCCTCGAGCAAGTGATGATGAGTATTATTCGTGGAGCTGTGGATTTTCCAGATCCAGTGGTGAGTTAGCTCAAATGGTAATGTGGTGGATGTGTTGTTTGTTTTGAGCCTTAATCATGGTGCCAGCTGCCTTCACTCTAGCTTTTCATTATTTTGCTTGATTTCTCAGGGCAAATTACATGATAGAACCACAGGTAATTACATAATAGTTCCTCCTCAGGCCTTGTCAGTTCACCGGCTTTGCAAGCAGAGAATATTGAGTTGCAATCAAGAAAACAGACTCTTGTCATCATCTTGAACATTGCTATATTTTGGTCTTGAACTTTAAGAATTGCCAGATAACTGTGCTAAGTTGAGATTCTCACAGAAGTGCATGAAGAGAACTTTCTTCTGTGTTATGATGCTGTGTAGTCTGGTAGCTAATGACCAGTGTTTCAGAGGAACCTGCTGTCTATTTCTTCAGGGCAGGAGACTCATTTATCAAAGTTGCATATGTAGTATAATTCTCAGTGAATTGCTTCAGCATAAGTGAATGTAAGCAAGCATCTGCATGAAGTTGGGTGTTAAACATGTTGAAGAGATCACAAGGGAGTTAAAGGCTACTAAGTCAGCCGAATAATCTCCCCTCTGGGATTAATCTGTGCTTCATTTATAAAGCAGTAATGCAGAAAACAAGAGTGCTGTTGGTCTCAGCAGGTACCCATCCACATGCTAACAAGAGAATAAATAATATGTCTGAGTCACACAACATTATTTAGGGATACCAGCAACCTAGCATTGCCACCATTGATGTCTTTGGTGAGAAAGCCTGATAGTGAACGTTTTGAAAATGTTGAATTTCTTTGTGGAGAATATACAGATTAACTTGGTATGTACATGACACTTCACTTTGTGTTGTCTGGCTGCAGTATGTGAGATGAATAGCATGCAGGATTTGTAGTGTGTTTCTGTTTGGCAATTTCTCATTCAGCCAGTTGCGTGAAAGAACCTGACTGGAAGCCACAGTTTTTGGTGCCATGAATTGTGAGGAAGAATCTGAAATCTACACATTTAACCAGTGGAGAGAAAGGACATATGCCTAGAATTGAATTTGTGTTAGATTAATTTGTTAGAAATCATCATTCAAAGATGATGGCATGTCAAAAGGGGTTGAGTAATATGCTTGAGTGCATTACGAAGGTGTGGCAAATTTTACAGATTCTGATTACAGTGAAAAAAATTGGTCCAATGGAGAAATTAAGACACAGGCTCTAAATATTGTTGTTCCTTATTGAAAATCTTAAGTGAATTTTGTTGAACCTATATCAGTAATTGTCTGATGCACTGCAAATATTAAAAAATGTTAAGATTATAAATTTCCAGCAGGCAACAGCAACCCATATGTACAAGAATACAGGCAGGTCACATTTTACACCAGGGTAATGTTCCTGAAAATCATCACACAAATGGAGTACAAAATTCTCATTTAAAACAGTGTATTTCCTGGATTTTAGGGGACTGACAACCTCATCCTATAAAGTGTATGACTATACTACTAATGGATGTACGGACCTGTGGAATATATATGTGCTGTATATACAGTATATAAACATTTCTATTCAGTATGTTTATTTATATGTAATGCAATAAAATGTAAGAGACTCACATAGTGTTTGGTATGGTGGATTCCGGTAGGACTGTGGTAGTCTGACTAACTACACAAACAAACACACACTTCAGTTCCTGACTTAGCACTTTCTGTAGTTCTATCAGCATTATCACAAATTGTACAAATCCTGCCATCATCAAGTCTGACATTATGGCATATGTCAACAATTTGGTCACCTTTTTCAAGTTGACATTTTGTGTCTAATTTTTCTTCAGTACTGGTTGTCTGTCACCAGTTGTATTGCATTTGTATTGCATGAAGTGATGTAGATTTACATTTCTCACTCAATTCAAATGCCGTTGAAGAGTAAACTAAGTGAGAAGCATGACTGTATCTCCAATGCAGTCATTTCATACACATTTGACTGATGGCATGAGAGTGACCTCTCTTTCAGCTGGCCTTTTACAGAATATAAGTGCGTCCATGGATCGCCTATGGCAAATTGCATTGAAACAAATTCATTCAAAAAGAAATCACATAAAAATGAGATCTGCTGGAAAAAATTATTGATATACAAGTTCATTTTGTTGGACTTACATTGGTGGCAGCGGCGATCGTGGTGGTGCGCTTAATAAAACACAGTTCATAACGATTATTAAAACTCCTACATGTTTTGGCACCAGTGTGTTATCTTCAAGGAGTAATAAGATTAAGGAATATTAGCCCACCACATTAGTCTGAGTGTTACAATGCTCATATTGACATGTTTAAAATGGCAAAGTTCTAAAATATATAAAAATAGATAAGTCTAACCTAAAAATTACAGTATTGTGATATTAAAATTGTACAATAGTGATCAGTTTCAAACAAAAGTCTGTAGTTGTTTAAGTTCCGTATGGAGTATGCCTACAGTCACGTGTAGTGCACCATCCTGTGATTATTAACTTCTCTAAAACATCAGTGGGCGAACCATTCTTGGTTTTCCATTTGCTGTAGACAGATGCTGGGTAATTACTCTGAAATGGACCACACACTTTTAATACCACTGTAGTTGCAGAATGACCTTCAATAGCACTAACACCCTCTCATCTCATTGATTGCTAAATAACTATTGAAGTTTGTACAGCATTGTTTAAGTAACAAATCATAAGTCTTGTACACACAAACTGTTCAAGATATTTACATGTGTTTTTATTTTCAGGCTCAGAAAACATGCTTCTCAATCCTTAGGAAGCTGGTGGATTTATGGGGTGGGAAAGAGCAGCCTGATGGCTTCACACAGTTTATATACAAGAACATAGTTCCTGCATGCTTCATGGCACCTCTCAAGTCCACATTTGACCTCTCTGATGCTCAGACATCGCTGGCATTGGCAGAGAGTGCCATGTGCCTGAAGGCTATCTTGCAGAGACGTGTGAGTTGTGTAGTAAATGTACATTCAGCTAAATATGATAGAAAAGTACAGCTGAAATTGGATGTAAAAGCGCGATAAGGATGTGCAGACTCTGAAATTCTTTAAAAAGTTTGGTTCAAGTTACAGCTTTCAGTTTGTAATGGGAAGCCACAAAATCACGTCACATGTCTGCCATCTGGTATTTAGGAATTGCACTCCTTTTTTGGTCTGTTGCAATGAAAAGTTGCAAAAATGTGCTTGCTACTTTCTCCTTGTCTGTGTGTCCACCCATCTGCATATCACAGTCTGGAAATGGTGGCTGGATTTTCATGAAGTTTGGTGTTGGGGGAGGTTGACCAAGTTTAAGATACACTTGTTTAACACTAACAACACTTTTCATGAAGACCTGCATGCATGCCTACGTACATTTTGAGAATAACTTGCTACACATGTATTAAAGGGATAAAATATTTGGAACAGAAATTCTAGAGAAAAGTGATAAACACATGCACAGTAACTTTCTTTGTGCAAGTCTCATGGTTTTTGGGGTAATCATGCAGAGGACAGAATGTGCCAGAATTCTTCTGTTGTGTGTACATTTCACAGCCTGTTAATTGTCCAGAAAATTTCAGCTGTCATTCATTTTGATATACAGGGGTGCTGATAAGTCCTTAGTCTGACCAGGAAGGAAACAAGCTTGGAAGCATGTCTGGGACGCGAGCTGTCATCAGGTTTTTTTTCCTGCAAGGCAAGGTGCCGAAGGAAATTCACGCCATTCTGACAGAAATATTAGCTTGTGTCCTTCCTGGTCGGGCTAAGGACTTGTCAGCACCCCTGTAGGTTCAGTTCTTGTCTGTGGTGAGAGTGGAAGTAAGGCATGAACTGTAGGATGAACAGTGTTAGTATGGTGCAGAGTATCATATATAGGTTTGATTGAACATTTAGAAAGCATATTTTCATTTGGTAAATGAAATGATCCCTAAGGCATTGCAGTCTGGCTAAACCTATGAAACCTTCAGTCACTTCTTTTTATTCCCAGTAAATGCACATATAAGTTAAATATGTATATTTATCACCATTTACCTCCTACGTGTTTTGTAGTTTGTTACACCATCTTCAGGGGGATAATTGCATTACTTGCTCAAAAACTACACGCTCTTTGCAATGTCGTTACACAGGTTGTGCTATGAAATGTACAATATACCTTGTTTTTCTTTAATTTGCAATACTGTTACAGTGTTTAAAACAATATGTATTTCATCCTTATGTATCTTAATAATCTTAAAAATATTAGTTGAAATCTTTAGGTGTGGCACATTAATGTCTCTTGGCTCCTGCAGTTTATTCATATGTTGGCAACGTATGTGTTCACTGTATTAACCTGTGTTTGGGTCTGTACTGGTGCAGAGATCTTGAGAGGGCCCCATTCTTATTGTTATGTTTTTCCTTTATCACTACTCAGCAGCACTCAAAGGTAGGGGAATAACGTAACAACGAGATCTGTACACCATTACAGACCCAAACACAGCTGGAATCATTGACCACATATATTGCCAACATACATAATAATTAGCAGGAGCTAACAGACATTAATGCGCTACAACTAAGGATTTTTAACTAACATTTTTAAGATTTTTAAAATACATAAGGATGAAAAACATATTGTTTTAGACACTGTAACAGCATTGCAAATTAAAGAAAAACAAGGTATATTGTACATTAAATAGCACAACCTGTGTAACAACATTGCAAAAAGCATGTACTTTTTGAGCAAGTAATGCCGTGGTCTCCTTGAAGATGGTGTAACAAACAACAAAACATGTAGGAGGGAACTAGAGATAAATATATGTATTTAACATATTATGTGCATTTAGTTGGAATAAAGAGAAGTGATTGACTGCAAGAATGCACGGTGTGGAAAGCTTAAAAAACTATGACACCATGTTTCAATTCTAACCATGCCTCAGTAATAAAAATTGGAATTCTCATAAATTTCAAATTATTTTTTTATTTTCTCCATGTTAGCTCTAACTTGTGAAGGCAAACTAAGACATTTAAATTCATGTTTGAAGGGTCAAACGTATCATGTGTCATGCTGTGAGGGGTGGTATTTAGGCACTTCGTATGTTGCAGTGAACAAAAAATTTATCTCTGAACTTTATGATTTGATTTTGAGAAGTTACCGACACTTTGCAAGTGTTGTTCATTGTGAATAGCAACATCAAGAGCTGTGGAGGTAATATGGTGTGCAGAATAATTTGAATGCAACTTTTCCAATAACTGTGTGGCAACTTTTAAAGCCTAAAATATTATCACAGGAATAGTTTCTGAGCAAGAGACTTCTTAATGCCTGGCAGCAGTCATCATCTCATATGGTTCCTCCCTGCATTCATTAATATGAATTTACATGCAGCTACCCCACACATATACTCTGTTGTAGTTGTGCACAGTGTGGTTTAAGTGTGTTTGTTGCTGATTTCATGTTAACCATGGAATGAAAAAATGTATAAAATATATGAGGTTTGGAATCATATCTGTTGTGAAGCTTGAAAATCTCTGTGTTCACACATCCTGATCATAATGCAACTGTGAGTGTGTGTGTGCATGCATGCATATGTTTGTGTGCATGCACACAAGCATGGTTTCGTGTATTTGAAAACTTCTGAATTACAAGACATTACTTTCATTTCCAACTAGTGCACAAGGCTTAGCTTTTGCACTCCTATATGTTTTGGTAACCTATGTAGCCATCATCAGGGAGCTGAACTTTAAGTCTGAGGGAACAACATAAACCAAAATGTGATATGTGGTTAAGGTAAGATAAGAATGAAGCTTAGAGTGGCCTGTTTTTATGCAGTTCATAAACTTTAACAGCCCATCCAAATGATGTAGAATCAAATTATGTATTTTTGCTATCTGTTTTTTATGGCTTTGATGTCTGGTTTCTTACATCAAGGAGAGAACATGTTTCAAACAGACTGCTTAGGAAAATATTTGGATATAGGAGGGCCAAAAGTAAATTGCCAGTTTTTATGCTGTTATATGACAAACCACTTGTTAATTTACATAAGATATAGGATGTTATTGAAATACTGGTAGGAAGGAGGTTGTGATGGTTTCTGTGTGGGAGACATGAAATGAATTTAGTGGGCAGGTGGAATACAGAGATGGTGGGAAAGGAACATCAAGATGAATCTTAGAGAAAAGGTTGTAAGGATGTATGGCACTGGCTTTTGGTTTTGTCCATTGGTAGGCTTTTACTTTATTGACATTGAACCTTCATGTTCTGCTAAAAGAGAATAACATACTTATTTAGTGTGTGTTTTAGGGATGCATTCCTGAAAGGTTATGGTAAGAAATTCATGTTAGCTCATTGATGAGAGTGTGATGATTATTTGCTCATTTTTATCACTGGTTAACAAAACCATTGTGATATGTGTATATGTCATCAAAAACACAACTATATTTATTGGTAGGATAATAAGGTATCTACTACATTAGGCACAACTACATGTTTCAGCTGCTAATGTTGGCCATCTTCAGGTTGTACATGGACTTATCAAGTAGCTATACAACACATATGGGGTGTTTTTTTAGGTGTGGGGAAGGGGTTTGTGTGGGACCAAGATCTTGTTTGTGTCGGTTGGTGCACGGTCTGGAACAGTATCACTAGTTTATTCATGCCTTATTTCTAGCTATGTCTAGAATGGGGTTCATTATATTACATCCTTAGTTATCTTTGGTAGCTCTGTGCTAAGTCTAGGATGTTATGTCTGTCCACTGTCTTTTACTTTTATCTTTTCACATTGGAAATTGTGGTACGGTCTGTATCCCATTATACAGGTGCAGTTGCCATTAATTGTTGTTTATCATATTTCTCTGTTTATGTCACAAATATAGATAAATGTACTAAAATTAACATGTATACTTTATTAGTGTCTGTAGTGAAAAAAGAATAGTATTACAATTGTTTGTGAAATAAACGAAGAAATATGATAAGCAGCAATTAATGTAATGACACTGTACCTATAATTGGGATAAACAACAATTAATGGCAACTGCACCTGTATAATAGGATACAGACCGTACCACAGTTTCCAATGTGAAAAGATAAAAGTAAAAGACAGTGAACAGACATAACATCCTACACTTAGCACAGAGCTACCAAAGATAACTAAGGATGTAATATAATGAATCCCATTCTAGACATAGCTAGAAATAAGGCATGAATAAACTAGTGATACTGTTCCAGACCGTGCACCCACTGACACAAACAAGATCTTGGTCCCACACAAACCCTTTTCCCACACCCTAAAAAACACCCCACATATGTTGTATAGCTACTTGATAAGTCCATGTACAACCTGAAGATGGCCAACATTAGCGGCTGAAACATGTAGTTGTGCCTAATGTAGTAGATACCCTATTATCCTACCAATAAATATAGTTGTGTTTTTGATGGTATATACACATATCACAATGGTTTTGTTATTCCAATGACACAGCGGGGATGACGCTCAAAATTAGCACTGGTTATATATCCTATAAGAGTTTCTTAAGCTTTCACACACATATTGTGGTTGAGTGGTGAATAAACCAAAATTTTATCATCTGTCCTATGATGGTGGGACTAGAGATGGTTCTTGGAATGTTGGTTTACTTGCTGTTCAACCACCTGATGCAGTTACTACCCCAAGAAATTTCTGTTGAATTCAGTTGTCATGAAAGGTATAGATTCCATACTGGTAGTATGTGATTCTTTCTGTGTTGTGCTTTCTGTAGTACTGAGGTTCTTCAAACTTTAAATGTTTCAGTTTTCTTTTGTTGTCAGATTATTGTGATTTTATGAAACATGCATAGTTATCACTGAATATTACGTTATTTATCTAACAATTGCTCAAACAATAGGCACATATAATGATTTAAAAAAATTCTTGTACAGTCAAACTGCATTCCAACATGTTTCAATGATGAATTCCACCATCATCAGGGCATTCCCACCTGCACGAACCAAAACACTGCTATTGCAAACTTTCTACCATATCTTGCACACACAGATTCACTCTGTGTCCCCAACAGCACAGATGCACAGCACTCCTGAATCTGCTGGGCACCTTGGGAATCCCGAAAGTAGGAGTTGGCTTATGCATGATAGTTGGTGTGTATCGTGTGTGTTTTGTTTATGTTATGCATACCACATATGGACACTGTGTCTAACAAAAACCAAGTGGCCTGAAATGTTGTACATCCTGCTCCAGGAGTGATGTGATGTACAGTTACCATCATAATTTGAGTTGTTTTTTTTTTTTACTTTCCCCATATTTGTGCATTTGGGGCGTTTTTGTTGTCCATTCATTATGAACAGTCACACCATGTATATATTAACCAAAGACACCAATATGTTTGCTTAATTTGAAGCTAAAATATGAGTTAAAATGCACATTTTTAAAAATGTGTTGTTGTCTACTAGGACCCACAGAAGAACAATTATGAATTTGTTTGGCAAGCTAAAATTGGAACTGTTCCTGTTACAACAGTACTTCACTCTCCCACCCCACCCCTGTAACTGGGGCAAGAGTAAGCCCACCCTCGCTCCAGATTCCTCCCAAGCGCACCCATCATATGCTCAACAGTTTCATTCTATAAATTTTTCCAATCATTTAGCCCATCATATCTCTTGGCCCACTGCAGCCTGCAAGCACCAAGGAGTTTCACATTTGAACATGAACCCTCTAAATCAGGATACTAGAAAATGGGGGGGGGGGACTACAGAAAAATAACAGAAATAACTGCATCATTCACATTTCTAGCTGTGCCATTGGAGCACAGATAACTTTTGAAATGTATAATTCAATAAGAGTTTAATTTAGTGTTTGTGAGAATAAAACATATCAAAAAAAAAAAGTGCCAATACGGGCTTGAACCAACATAGTTGGTCTCTGAAGAGTACTGGTGTGGTGCCTTAAGTGGTTTGGCTACAACAGACTACAGCAGAAACCAGCCCTGTTTGCAGCATCCATCCTTTGCAGTAGAGCTAGCTAGTCACATGTCTCGGAAAATTAATGAACTTTGAATCATGTTTTAACTTCAAATTAAGCAAATGTATTGGTGTCTTTGGTTAATATATATGTGATGTGATTGATTGATTGGTTGATTGATTGTAATGGGTGGAAGACAGAAAAGTGCCACGAATGTACAAATATGGGGAGATTAAAATAACTTGAATTATGTTGGCAACTGTACATCATGTCACTTCCAGAGCGGCACATACAAAATTTCAGGCTGCTTGATTTTTGTTGGACAGAAGGCATGGGGACGTGAAGTGAACCTGTGTTTGCATGATAAGATAGACAGTTTACAGTAATGGTGCTTGGTGTCATTGAGGTGGGACTGTCCTAATGATGGTGATGGCCAGCACTGAAACATGTTGGAATGTAGTTTGTGTAAGAAACACACACACATGCGTATGTACTCACTCATGTAAGCATGCACACTCACTCATTAATGCATGCGTGCACATGTGCGCACACGCTCACATACACACACACACACCGATACATGCTAACTATTGTGCATATGCCAACTCCTGCTTGCTGGATTTCCATTGTGCCAGACAGCTTCAGGAGTGCTGTGCATCTGTGCTCACCGAGTACTGTGCTTATGGGGACACAAAGTGAATCTGTTTGTGCCTGATACATTAGACGGTTGACAATAGCAATGGTTTGGTTCTTGGAGGTGGGACTGCCCTGATGATGGTGGAGTCCACCACTCAAACATGTTGGAATGTAATTTTACTGTATAAGAATTCCTAACATCGTTATATGTGCATATTGTTGGAACAGTTTTTAGATGAAGAACTTGATACGCACGGTACAAGCAATATTGTGAAGTTTACTGAATGTTATGTTTACTAGGGTGATGAGTTTGTCAACTACCTCCATGCAGAATACCTCCCAACTCTTCAGATCTCCCCACAGCTTATAGATGAGTATTGCCAGGCCCTCAAAGCTGAAAACAAGGTCTTCAAAAATTATGTTAAAGTAAGTGGAAGAATTTTTTCATATTTCGAGTTAATTAGTCAAATTCTGAAAATGTATTATTCTTGCTGGCCTGTTTATATGTGTTGTGATACAAATTCAGTTTTGAAGCAGGGAATATTTGGGCATGGGGTGGGATGACTTGAGTGGTGAGTCACTGCTTTGTTTCAAGACATTAGTTCTGTATGGTAACCCAACACAACAGCCGTGCATGCCAGTTTGCTTTCAGGCTGCATAACTGCAAGGAATTTCTTGACCACCTGCAGTGTTATATCAGTTTTTGAAGAGAGGTATTGGAGCATGTTGGTACAGGCAGCCACAGATTTTCATACATAATTTGTTCTTGAAAATGTGTATGAAAGTAAAAAAATATGGAAGTTGAGCAAGAGACTTACATGTTAAAAGGTCCTTTCTGTTCCCATTGCTGAAGAGTACATAGAAGTCCCTATGTATGGGCAACAAATGCAACCATTGTACCAGTTATTATGGTACATTCATGAAGTATTTATCCAGAGGTAAGTAGCTGATTTTAATGCTGAGAAGCTGTACTTGTTGACAGCATCTTATCCATTTTCTTGAAGAACTTTCAAGAGAAAGTGAACACATGCCATCTTCTCTTGATACAGGCATCTATAGCAAGCTATATCCCTGTCAAAAGATCTATGTACTTGTGAACTTCTCTGTGCATTCAGATCACATTTCAGTTTTACATAAGAATTCTTCAGGGTGATTGGAGGCTGCTTTCATTTCTTTCACTGCAAAAATCTTAGTTACAGGACTTTGACAGTCATCATCTTTGGCTTTAGGTGGTATCTTACTGCAGTATATCAGTGGGATCTTGATTTGACATCAGCTGTGAATGAGTTGCATTCAAAACATCCACATCTTCAAAGCTGATGCATAAGTTCAGTTAATTCACAAGATAAACAGCTTCCTTTGTGGCATCTGTAGGAGTCTCCTCGGGGCACACAGTGGTGCAGTTGGTTAAGGCACTACACTACAAGCCAGAAGATCAAGGGTTCGATTCCTGATGATGTCGTTGGAATTTTTCATTGATGTAATCCTTCCAGCCGCAGTATGGTCCTGGGATCGACTCAGCTTGTAAAGCAAATGAGTACCAGGAATATTTCCTGGGGTGTAAATGCGGCCAGTGCGTAGGGCCGACAACCTTACCACCTTCATGTGCTGATTTTCTTGAAATCTGGGAGCCTCAACCTCCTGGAACCCTCAGGGCCTGTCCAGGTCTGTAATGGGGTTGCTTTACCTTTAGGAGTCTCCTCAAAACCTTTAAAATCCTGCCCCAAATCTGGGCATAACCTCGCCCAGCATCCATTCATTGTGGATACCTGTATTTCAGTCCAGGAGTCATCAATGTTGTTCAGTGCTTGAACACTACTGTATGAACACAGACAACGTTGCAAACACCATGCAGAGACTGACGTGTTGGCTTGGCTGACAGCCAATGCCACTGTGTGACGGCTTGAAATGTTTGTTCATCAACTGTGAACAAAAGTTGGATTGGGGAGTGAAAATTTATGAATTGTGAAAGTGCAGGTTGTACGAAAGTTGAACATGTGAAAGCCGAGGACTGCCTGTATTTATTACAGGTGCTGGGATAGAACAAGCTGGCAGTGTATGATGTAATAACTATGCATCACTGAATTCATAACTATCACAAAATACAGACTTCTGCTTTTTTTCTGTTCCAGGTATTTTTCCAACAAGCAAGATCATGACAAACAAGGACAGTTATGACCGAAAGCATTTGAATGATGCCTAAAAGTAGAACCAATACCAAGATATTTTTTTCTTATAATTGATATTTCTGTAAATATTTCTTTGTAAATATTTAATTTTATACTGTTATAAATTTCTCTGAGGTAGTGCATCTTTCTGTGCTCCCAGCACAGTTGTGATTAAGGTGAGTGTTTGTTTGTTTGTTGTAATATTATTGAAGTAGGAAAAATTGAGCAGGCTCTTATGTTGGCTGTATGTTTTTTTTTTACACGTAAGACTGACTCTGTTTCATACCCTTCACTGATATTACTGAATTGAGTGGTTATATCCTTAAATCATTGCAGTATATAATGTCAGTTTTTTGAATAAGAATCTCTACAGATTTTGCTGAGCTCTTTATGTTTTAAGAAATGATCACAAGAGCAAAGTTCCACTGGTACATCACACACACTGGGGGTAGGTGATTTGTATAAAAATATTGTTATTTATTTCACATGTATTATAAGTTAAATTTAATATTTTGATATAATTTGTGGTCTTAATTTCAATCTCTTGACTGTAAGCTGTTACATTTAATAATGTGGTGTTTTCAATTTGTATAATTTATTTTTTAATATTGTTGAACATTTGTCTCATCTTCTGTATTGTTAAACTTTTGTTGGTTGAATTCCCAAGGTGTTTTGGGTATGTATATGAACTGAGCCCTTTTGTATGCACTTAACTTTCCTACCAGAAGTGGGTATTTTCAAATTGTTGAGCAGTCATGGGATTAATTAAGATCTTGTAGTATACTGGGGCTGACTGTCACATGACTGCCTGTGATTATGTGTGTTGTGCCATTAGTGTACATGTAGTGAACTGTCATAACACTGCCTAATTCCATTGTATTTGGTTACTGAATATTGTTTAATGCTTTGCAGATTCCCTGGTATAATTTTAATTTTTATAATGTTCCTGTTATTGCTTGCTGAATTTAAGAAAAAGGTTAGTGAATGTGTGGGACACATGAATAAGGAAATCTGTACTGTTATTGGGCACAAGTTACTGCAGTGTAGAGGTTTGTTGCATTGATGCATATCCTCTTTTCTTTTTCTTTAAACCATATTGCACATGTTGCAGAGAAATTTATATTAATAGTTAACGTGATTACCACTGTACCAGTGGTACTGTGAATTTAGTGTAAATGAGTCTTTTTAAAAACCTTTTGCTACCGACTCATGACCTCCTGTCATCTGTCTGATGTCACTTAGGTTTTCTGGAGCATGTGAGACATTGTGTAGAATTAATGCTAGGACTTTTTTTATTAATTTGTCCAAGGAAGACTTTTGTTGATGGGTGACATGATTTCGTTTATGAACCAGTGATTGAGGATTATGGTGGTGTTTTGATTGCTTGGTTTAAATCCGTATGGCTTGTATTTGTGGTGTATGCCAACACACAGTGTCAGTGTGAACAAATTCTGCCCCTTTGCAAGACCTGAAAGACAGTATCTGGCAAGAAACTTTTGTTGTCCTCGGACAGCACATTAGCCATGTGTGCAGATATTTCTGAAGGTGTGAGGCCTGCACACCAGCAAAAGATTGGCATTTTGAGACCACTGTAAGGTGAACTACAAATCCGGAGACAAGTGGGCCATGATATCTTAGCAGTTTATATACTGGTAAGCAGGAAAGTTGCTATGTTTTTTTGAATGCACATCCATTTTTCATTAGTATTTACAGAAATTTATAATTTCCTTGAAATTAATAATTCAACACCATAGCGGAATGCAGACTTTTGAGGCTGTTTTTTTAAATTTTGCTTGTTCATGTAACAAAATATTTCCCTGTCATGTCCTCAAATATTGGCCTCTCAAAAATCATGTAGGCCTCTGTTTATAATGTGTCTTAATCAGGTCATCCCAGAAAAAAAAAACCTGGGTTTCAAGGAGGCTGTGTATAACAAAGAGCCCAGTTTTTATGGTAAAAGTTATGTTAGACTTTGTAGCCACAAAGAGAAAAGTGGTTGATAGATGGAAGAAGAGAGAAGGAAGAGCGGGAATATGACCATAAAAAGAAACGAAGCTCACAAAATAATTAGGAATAAGAAAAAAAACATACGTGAAAAATGTAATAGAATCAATAGAAGAAGATCAGAAGCATAATAACACAAGGAAAATATATCAAATAATAAACCAATTTAAGAAAGGATATCAACATAAATTTAGCATAATTAGGAACAAAAAAGGAGAATTGGCAATGAATAAAAAGGAGAAAACAGAAATATGGAAAGAATATTTTGACAAATTACTGAACACAGAAGAACCAAGGGAATTAATCAAAAGAAGAAATAAATTAGTGAAGTTGAAGTTGAAGTAGAAGAACTCACTATAGAAGATGTACAAAAGGCAATAAGAAACTTAAAAAATAACAAAGCAGCTGGAACTGATGGAATACATCTGGAATTAATAAAATACGGAAGAAATAAACT
>Ga0131853_10010371_pt1 | contig 17031 bp, 7 predicted proteins | sample TergutLab28metaG_FD_92764 | JGI IMG/M metagenome (GOLD analysis project Ga0131853, IMG submission 92764) | Labiotermes labralis P1 segment gut microbial communities from Petit-Saut dam, French Guiana - Lab288 P1 (version 2) (version 2) | ecosystem: Host-associated > Arthropoda: Insects >... | reverse complement strand
TTTAGTAATCAATAAGTGTGTAACAGCTGTCAAAGTTTCAAACTTCTCTGGCCATTATCTCCGTAACCGTTCAACTTTGGACATAGGTGTTTTGGGTTATATCGGTATACTTTAACATAAGGAGCACCCTCTCGAAGTCTGGCACATTCCTCCTGGGACACCCAGTATATATGCAGGAAGATAGGTGTCTCTTATCCATGAAGATGGTTCTGTTGCCTGACATAAGGCACTGTGTAGTAAGTGATCTCACATACTGCTTGGTTTGAGCCACTCTAGTGGTTGAGGCTCTTTCCTGTCACTTGCTATCATTTCTTCTCTTCTATATGCCATCTGTTCATTATTGTTTTATCTTATTGTCCCTGTAACTTTTCTACTCACCCAGTCACTGGCTACAATAACCGTACATGTTCATTCATCTACCTGTTCTTTGGCATTCTAATTGGAAATATCAGCTGCTGAAGATGAACAAATACATTGTCTTGAGGTCAGGAAAAAATACCCACTCCACTGACTTGGTATGATTTTTTTTCATGGTGCAACAGCCCCTAGTGGGCCAGGGTCTCCTCATTATCAAGGGTTCATGATCACATTCAAACACACCACACTCAGTAGGACTCCTCTGGATGAGTGGCCAGCCCAACGCAGAGACCTGTATCTGACAACACACAACACTCATAAGACACAGACATTCATGCCTCTGGTGTGACTCAAACCCGCAGTCCCAGCAAGTGAGTGGCCACAGACATACACCTTAGACTGTGTGGCCATTGGGATCAGTGACTTAGTATGATGTCCCAGGAAAGTGGGTACCTCATCAACAATGCTGCAAAAACCTAAAAATTCCCATAGCCTAATGTTGCTTTCACTCTTGCTTTCCCTTTTCCTTATTTCTTTCCATACACCTTATGCCTCATTTAACATCGCTGAGCTGTGACGGTAGGTCACATGTGGGGAGGTTTATTGACAGGATTTGCAGTTTTCATGAAAGTGCAGTGTTTGGTGTGTTTTTATGGATTGTGACTGTGTATTGTGTGTTGCATGCTTTTTGGTTTGGGGGAACGTGCTGAGTAGAACTGGGTACTTTATACAGGAGGGTGAAGATAGTGTAGGAGCATCAAGGATGGGGAACAAGTGACTGTAACAAGACCACAGGCAGAGGAAAAGCATTCTGATACTTCTCTTTATAAATATCCTCATCTTATTCATTCAACACGTGAGGATTTTGTGAACTGCACTGTGAGAAACCAGCTCACTCTGGCAGATGGAGCAGAGCATCATGGAAGCAATATAGAGACTGAGTGTAGTTGCTGAAAGTATCAGCATGACAACGAATGTGCAGTAAAGCCTTGATAATATGTGCAATAACAGATGAAAGCAATTATTTGTTAAGTGTGGAGAATTTGAACATCGGCATTCTGCTTGGTAAGTTCTACCCCGGTCGTGCGTATGCAACAGTTGCTGTGTGAAGTTAAACAAAGTTTGGTCCTTGATGTGTCACTTCTTGCTGCTGCTTTGCACGTTGCTTTAACACCCAGTGTGACATCATAATGTGAAATGGCGCTGAAGACAAGAGAAGACAGAAGGTTATGACATCAGAGAAGGGAAGGTTTGGGGGGGAGGGAAGAGAAACAAAGGAAAAATTAAAAGTAAAAAGATAATTTCCATTATGTTTTTATTTCATATGCATTATAGGTAGCACTGTGTGTGTGTGTGTGTGTGTGTGTCAGCATATTCAGGTACTAGTGGGGGACTTGTAGCCCTTTCACATATCCCCATCAAACCCATATGGTATTAAGTATGTTCAACACAATTTTATCTAATGCACCATTTTCAAGGAACCTATCTACCACAATGTAGTTTCTTTACTTTTATTTTTGTCCCCTTCTGTTCTCCATTCCCTTTGCTCTGCCCAAGGGCTTTTCTCCTTGGTCTGATCCGTAGCTCTTATTGGCTTGTCTTCTTGCTGTCTACGGCTCATTCCCCCACTTGTCTCTCTTTAACCTAATCATTTTCAACTAGTTCAATTCTGCCCTGAAGAAGAAGGGAGTTTATTCCTATGCAACATTTGTAACTGCTTACCACACTGCATGGTGTAATCCATAAGAACAAATTGTGTCATCCACTAGCTGTGAAGGACTGAATAATAGTAGGCTGTTGGTGTGATTCATATCCACATCGGACATATTAGAACAACCATTGTGATATGAAAATTAGCACTGGAAGTGCAGTTACAGTAGTTGATGTACTAAACTTTAACCCTTTAAAGACTACAAGTGTCTGTTTTATATAAGTACTCAGCCCGTACAGTGCAGTAAACACTTTCACTGTCGGTTATACAAAACCAATCTGCTAAGCTTGTGTAAGGCATAAGTCGCAGTTTGTTGTAAGATTGTACAAAACACATACACGCAATGTGAGCACAATGTAGAATTCTTGAATGTTAAACCTGGTGGTACATAAAGTAATCCCTAGAATTTAAAAGTTTAATGGTACAGCAAACTGTTGGTTTCTGTTTTGATGTTTTGCTGACCATGCACTTCAGTATAATCTTAGTAATTAACCAACTTAATGCACAAATTCTTGTTTTATGATAAGTTTATTATATGCCTCTACATGTATCGAGCACAAAGTTTATTATATGCCTCTACATGTATCGAGCACTATGTGCTCATCATCAGGAGGTCAAAATTGTATTATACAGCATCTGGTATCATCACACCTGTAGGTGGCCATCCCATGCACAGGTTGAAAGAGGACTGGTTTCTCTGTTAGCCATCAGATGTGAATGGAATTTTGTGACGTTTACACAGAGAATCTGTGTTGCTGTAAAGATCAACGATGGAGAACCCAAAAGACAGCAAGATAGACAATGTATATACAGTGTTACATTCATTGTATGTATACCGTTACATTGTGGCATGTTTGCATAACCACTGTTGCCATGGAAACAACAGTATGTTATCTTTTTCTTGTTGTTGGCATAGATGTGGCTGTTGACAATATAAAAGTGTTCAGTGTGGCCATGGAAATGCAACAGTGGAATTGCTTTGCACTGTTGTAAAGCTACAAAATATTTCATACTGCTGTTAACAATAATACTTATTAAATATTATGAGTGTGTGTCTGTATACTCTGGTTATCCAACATGCAAATTTCATATTTTCTGCACTGTATTATGTAATCTCTGGCCTGTCTGGCTGCACCTATTTTTCCCACATTATTTCATAAATGGTACAATTTTCCAAAACAAAAGTTATTGTGCAGAGAATGTGTATTTTCATTTTCTCTACAATTTTTGTCTATAACATTTCTCATTCTGAGAACAATTTTGCAAGATATTATAAATGTAACATACCTGTTATTCTTGTCAGATTTTAATAAAACTTGAATTTTACCAACATGATTTCAAATAGTCCTCCTATATCTTATCTCATGAAAATGCATCCAGTGGGAACTGAGTCATTCCATGAGGACAGACAGGTGTACAAACATGACAAAGCTAACAGTTCCTTTTGCAATTTTGTGAATGCACCTAGAAATTGATATATTAGAGAGAAAACAAAAACTATTGCAAGAGTTTCATTAGATTTGAATCCCAATGACTCATAAAGTTTGGACATTGTTGATAGCTGTTTTTTGATGAATGGTGTTTGGTAAAGTATTTTTTATCTGAATGTGTTGAAGGATCTGCGTGCAGGATTCTTCTTCCTTCTCTGTTTAATGTGCTGTTGGGTGTATGAGAAACTTGGTTTATTATTTTACAGGTACATACGGCTGTGTGATAATATCTGCAGGGATGCCAACAGTGAACAAAAGTATTCTGCAAACCAATTTCAGTCTGCATGTTTTTAGTGGTTCTGTGATTTCAAAACCACTGAAAATTCCTTTTTTGCCTGCGGTATATGTTCACAGCAAGCAGGTGAACCTGAGTGATGCCAGAATGTCAACTTATTTCACCGTTTATGGCAGACCTGATGTCTTAAGACAACTTGAAGTAAGTTGAAACACACCTTATAGTGTAAACATATTTATTGCCATCACAATTGTACATTGCCAGGTTCGCATTACTGCAGAACTGAATTAAACATGCAGCTGATGTCATAAATCTACTAGTTATTCATGATTTTGTTGTACTTGCTTTTGTGTGGATCTTCTCTGAGCATTTACTGTTTACAGTTACAGTTTTTACAGACAGATGAAACAGAACAATGTATGTCTACTGCCAGCTGAAACTTTATCTGACAGATCTTTGGCAGGCTGTTGGTATTTGTGGCTGATCATTCATTTGTGGTATCAGGGAATATTATGAAACCTTTTTGCTGGACACAACCCTGAAAGTTCATCTGCAAAAATTTATGATTGCAAATTAAGCAAGGCATATAGAATGTTGAAAGCATATTTGGTACCCTATCGTTTAAATTCAAAGTGTTTTTAAAACTGATCTTCCTTCATCCCAAAAAAGGTGGAGCTGTAATTGTGGCATTCGTATATGTACATATTTTCATACATAGAAAATTTCTGTTCAGCACATAGTACATTTGATTCAGAAGACTTGACATTTATACATTCATCCCAGAATCTTGGAGATCATACAATGAAGGTTAATGTATAAAGAAGATCGTAGTATGTAGCACAAAATATGGGAGGGTGTTTTGAGAATATTACCACCGAAGGATCAGTTTCATGACCATATGTATATGCATAAAACTTGTCATCCATAATGTAACTTAAAACTGTAAACAGAAAGAAGTAATATGGTGTTTGAAATGTACTGTTATATCATCTGTATTGCAAGTGCCTCTGGATTAATTTCCATGAAATAGAAACATAAACTGTGAAACCACACCAGCCTTCTTTGGATAACGCCTGTTTCTCTTGAAAGCCACCAATTTCCTGTGTTGCCTGCAAAACTATGGTTTCAGTCCCCCTGTTTTCTTCTCTGTCTCAATAACAGTAAATACTGTATTTGTAAGCCAGGGTGTCATAAGTATGACCATTTTCATTGCAGTTTCTATAATCCATTGATTGTACATCTCACAAACTGTGCAGTGAATGTATGTCTTAATTAAGCTTCAGTGTATTCTTGTTTGTCCACATTCTGAGCTGCCTCAGCAGTAACACACAGTGGAGTGATGACATGTTTGCAAACTGTATCTTATTTTCCATTTCTAACAGGAAACTAGGCACTGGATATTTTTGTTTGTGGACTTCCCGTGAACAGACTGGGAACAGTCCACAAACCCAGATTAAACTTGTCTGCAAACATTGCTTGCATGCATATTATGATCCCATAACAAACAGGGACTTTGAATGTACCACTTCTGTGAAGCTGGTGCCATGCTAATGCTATTAACATTTAACAAATGCAACATTCATCCAGCTGGGGAGTGCACATTTCCAATAATGCATTGAACTCTCAATCTGTAAATAACAGTAACTATAAAAAACCCTTGGTTATCTGACATTTGATCATCTGTTCCTCAAATTAATTGACTTGCCTTTTCAACCCAATGAAGAAAACTGACTTGAGTACAAGTCCAGCTTTAAGTGGTGGAAGCTCCTGACGCATGTTTAGCTGTTAAAATATGATTTTATGACTTAGTTTTTTATTCTGTATCAAACTTATACTAAAATGCATTACTTTTTGTGCTGAACATTACATAGGTTTGGTTACTGGGCTTCTTAACTTCACATATATGGCCTAGGAAGTGACCCTGGAAAAGTGACATCTGCTTTTATTGTCCATCCTCCCTCCTTACCACCCCAACAATGAGATGGGATGACCAAGGGTTTAGTGTATTTGGTGTTAGTTTTCTAACATTATATGACGTGTACAGGTTAGTCCACATGATGGAGAGGACTTCTTGACTGTGAGAGGACCACAGAGCACAGACACATCTAAAGCACAATATGAAGTTTGGCTTACAGAAAAATACTGGAGGGAGGCAGATCTAACCACTCCAATGTCTGTAATTGTTAATTCTAAGCTGACATTCCAAAATATAGAGGTATGGTGTTCACCTTTTTTGTCTTCACATAAAAAATACTTCTGTCCTTGGTAAGGTAAAAGAGGTAAGTGCACCCTTGTACAGGCACTGAGGCTCTGTACAGGCCATATGGCCCATAGGGGGAGTAGAGGTATAGCTCTACTCTTTCTTGGCCACGGCACTAGAAGGGGGTGAGTGGTCAGTGTCACGCCCCAGCCGCTCTTTACCCCTGGAAAATACCCAGTACCCATTCTACAGGGGTTTCTCTTCTTGACTTGGCATAGAAATGGTGTCATTATAAAGTTTTTATTCATGCCAGTGGTTGTTTCTGTTACACAGAATGAGATCTAAAAGGTGCTTCCTTCATTAACACTGCTCTTATCTCTGTTATGGATACCTGAATTGTAAAGGTTGGGTAACTTGAAAATGCTACTAGCTTATCTCCATATTGCTGAGAATGGATGCCGTCTTGCCTGGTGTCTGAGAGTCAGTGTTTCAGTGCCAACAGTTGATGTCCATTAATGATCAGGATGTTTAAATTTTCCAATTTCACAGTCTATCAGATGGGTGTGGAAGATACAGCCTATCTGGTTGTTCAGAGAAAGGCAACAGTAGAAACTGCAAGGAGATGTCTGAGAGTTTAACCTCTAGTAACCCAAATAAGTGAGTTGGTCTGTAATATAGTCAGTAGAGTGACTATGCTACAGGCTGGAGGACCAAGCAGTATGGATTAAATTTGCAGCAGAAGCAGATGTTTCTTTTCTCCAAACTGCCCAGGCTGGCTGTGGGAATCACTTGTCTTATTCTTGGGGTACCAGGGAACTCTTTCCTTAGGGCATCAAGCTGATTGCTTATATCCATCTTGTGCCAAATTAAGAGTGTATGAAGCTGTAACTTTTCCTTCTCACCTGCCTTCATGGTGTGGTTCTTAAACACAGAGACTCTTCTGTATTGCAAGTGTCTTGTAGCCTGTTGAATTTTTTTAGGATATGTAGGGACATTCCTGTTAATTTCAAATGTTACAACTATGTTGTAATCTGGCATTAAATGCCTTCTCTGCAAAGTACACAGCCTTTGCTGCTTTGCTTAAAGATTCAAGTCCATACCATTGTATGGTTAAACTTGTACATCCATGTATATCATTCTCTGTGTCCCTGTGTTGCTGTTACATGAATAGCAAACTCACTGCTTGAGAAAATTCCAAACTACCACTAATGCTAGGATATGGGGAAAAACTATCATGTGGGGAAAAATCCAAATTATGACTGTTTCTGGCCTGTCGGAAACCTCAGGGAAAAGCCAGTTCTTGTTTATAGTGCTGTTACTAGGATATGTGGATTCCTCCCCCCCCCCCTCTCAAATTAAGCACAGATTTTTCTGGATTTGCACAATGGTGCGTGATCTTCAGATGCAGTTGCACACACACTGAAACTCTCTTAAGACTTTTATGAAAAAAGTTAACAGTTTAGGGTCATTAAGCAGGAAAACTTCTTAAAATGGTAAGCCTGAGAATGTTACTATTTTGTAAATTATATTGACAAAAATATTTTTCCATATAAATTCTGCATTAATTAAACTTTTTGTGTTCTATGTCTGTGCATTAAGGTATGTTGTTTACTTATGTGATAAACCAGTAGATGCATTTATAAATATGTTCAGTCATGTATTATTGGTTTTCACCAACATGTTATGGTCACCTATGTGACTATTATTAGGGTGTCTTATAACAAGAATACAATTCATATACAATAATATAAAATGTATGATAACATATGAACCATTGAGTGGTTTTATCATACATTTATGTACTATTATTGTATATTCATTGTATTCTCATTATAAGATATCCTGATGATGGTCACAGATGTGATTGCAACATGTTGGTGAAGCGTAATAATATGCGATTGAACATAATTATAAATGTACATTTGTTGGTTTATCACATGAGTAAATCTGCATTAAATGATTCATTTGCACCATCAAACCACATTTTAAGTCATAAATTTAGTGATTTTGACTCTCTCTTAAACATTCTTACAAGCACAACTGGTAGATGAAGAGCTCTTTTTTTGAAACTGTTGTATAAACAACAGTTCTGTTCATGCCTTATTATATTTTGCTGTTTTCATCTTTTTCCCAGCTTAGCTGTTCACTTAGAAACCAAGTACTGTGTCTCTTATTTCAGGTTTACAGAGGAATTGCCAAGTAATTCAATAATTGTTTTACAAGAAGCATTTTTAGTACAGTCATGCGATGCTTAATGACAGGGATACATTCTGAGAAATGCGTCATTAGGAGATTCCATCGTTGTGCGAACGTCATATAGTGTACATTCACAAACCACGAAACCTGGCATTAACTTGGTCTCCTTTTGGATGAAAGTCCTTTCAGGCATCTATTTCCAGAATAGGGAGGTTTCATCCCTATTGAAGGTTTGCTCTGGCAAGTAATTTTCCTCCATAATTAGCTTATCTAAAGTTTCCAAAAATTCTTACCACCGTTGTATATGTGGTCCATCTTTAACCAAAACGTCATTATGCGGTGCATGACTAGTATCCACTTTGCTCATGATGGCCAGCATTTCTTGAATTGAAAGTAGTGTTTTTTATAGAACAGCCTGTGTTTTTTTTTATGTAACTGCCATTGTAATCACATATTTGTTATTTACAGGCTGTACAGGACAAAAACTGTACACCCATGCACACCTTGAAATGAAAGGAAAATATACAGGGTGGAAAACTATGGGTGTTAGTTATTGCCATGTATGTGCCTACAGTTATAGTTCTCCAGTGTTTTGTCATATGTTGTTACCCCTGAAGTGTTCCTGCAGATTAAGTTATTATGAAGGCCCCCACCCTAGTAAAGACCAAAAAAATTTTGGCATGAAAAAGAGTGATTTATCAGAACTTTCTGAAACTCAGCCTTTGGAAACACCATATCCTTGTTTCTTGAGTGTACATTTAAAAAGAAAAGGTATAGCAGTGCAGGATATTAGTCATTTATATATATAGGGGACCACTGTCATTGAGCTGATAAAGTGAAAAATGGAAAAGGGCAAGTCTGGTCTGGACATTAAGCCAAAAGTAGTCTTAATTACACCTCAGAGACATGCTTTTAGATTCTTAACCCTCCCACATTTCTGTCCATACATGTGTAGGGCTTATCCATTCTAAGTCTAGAGGACAGCAGCAAGAGATTTAGTGTGAACTAATTAAACAGTCAGTATCTGAATATAGACTACACCAATCCCTTGCTTTATGGTTGAAAGCCACTTTACAAACACTGCCTGTAAAGCAAAAATCTATAAAACAAAAACCCTTTTGCTATTAATTTAAATGGGAAAAATGTGCTTTTCTGACCTGCAATACAGGCAATTTGTCAGTAAAAGTGGAAAAAGTAGGCCTTAAAACAAACAACATACAGATTATAATTGTGCATTAAAGTGAAAGTGTGTAAAGCAAGTGCTCTTAAATTATTGGATGCTTATAATTGGATGCAAGGATGATCAAATACATTTTGAAGTCACTAACCAGTCAGTGTCTGAATTTTACAGATGAATTGAGGTGAGGACGATCAGGTACAGTTTTCATATGCTTTTTTTTGTCAGCTCTTTTGACACTTCAACTGAGACATCACCCCTTGCAGTTTCCAAAGCAGGTTGAGTGAAGCCTTCACATAACTGAAGCACCACGGTAGACTGACGTAGTCCAGTTAACTGCAGTTTGTGTACCACTGCTTAATATAAAATATAGTAATTTAAGAACAGTATTTTGAGGCACTATTTCTTGCACAGGCATATTTAGTTCATGCAGCATAAATGCCTTTGGTTTTACTGCTATTGCAATATATATTAAAAGATTTATCTAAAGCCTAAGCTTGAGTTTATTTAATTGTCTAATAATGAAAATTAAAAGTTGCCTTAAAACTGTAAAAATCTTAGAATGTGCATAACTCTTAACCGAAAACAATGCCCAAATATTCTGATATTTGGACATTCTTATATGAGCTTCATAATTTATACTCTTCACAAAATATTTAGATGAGATCAGCATATAGTGTAGCACATATGGGTCACATGAGGTCAACACATAGTGTAGCATATGTGGGAGATGTGCAATCAGCACATCATGTAGCACAAATGGGACACATGCGATCAGCACATCATGTAACATATGTGGGGCACATGAGAAATGCATACACTATGCATATTGGTCATTGAACTTCAAGGAACAAGACCACTTGGAAGAATATGATAATATTAAAATACCTATCGATATGATTGGGGCAGTGTGTACTGAATTTACATGCTTCACGGTAGGCACTAGTGGCAGGCTGTTGTCAGTATGGCACTAACCGTTGGTTTCCACAAGGACAGAGAATTTCTTCACTAGTAAGGCAACTGTTAGTTTGCAAAGAACCTTGGATGTGGAGTTAATCAGTAGAATGTTTCTTTGAAACATATTTAATATGGTCACCAGTGATACAATTTCACACATTTGTGAGTGTGCGCTGTGAAACTGCATGTTGCAGAATATAACAATGGAAACAAATGAAATGAATGTTGTATTTTTAATTACAGGTTCCAGTTAAGGTACGTGTGATTGGAGAATCAGGATGGAATCATGGACCATGCATAGTGTCAAAATTTGATATGTCTCTTAGTGACATTGTCTACTACTATCGTCACACATTTACTGTCATAGGATCACTCATTGTCATCATCACTGTTCCATTGTATGGTAATATTCTATGCATTTTTGTACCATTTCTTGTCTTAAGAAGTGACCTCTATCATTATATGAAGATAATAATAAATGGATGTTAACTGGAGTGGATTGAAGTTTAGGACAGGGTCAGATGACACTGTGATGTAGATGTTATGATGACTAGGTTAGTTATGTGATTTTCCTAAAAGCTGAATGCATGGAGTGCTAATGCAGATTGGACTGTGGGCAATTGTTCCTTTCTGCCTTATGTCCAGGATGGCTCCAGGGGTTTCCAGACATTCTGTGTACAGTGTTAATGTTTGTAGTATGTATATTCCCTTCTTGAGTATGTTATGATGCTTGGGAAGAGTGGTACTTTATCCTTGTATGTGTTATCATTTAATATGATGTAGTTTATTTGTATTTTACACTAGCAGAAATACCTGTTCTTTGCTAAGCATGTGGCTGATTTTCCTTCTCATTATCACAAATTATATAGATGGAATCACACTCAGATGAAAAAATCAAATTTGACTCATGTAAATGGAAAAGGACTGGGACACTTTTTAACAGCTATGGCTACTGTACATATTAGTAAGGTACAGAGTAAATTCTGCAATATTGATGGTGTTTTCTGTTAAGTCTGTGGCAGGAATTAGAATGTAACTTATTAGAAAATGAAAAACTGCTCTGCTTAATTTATTGGGTTAGGATTATATAAAAAATGTGGAATTTAAGATGCTGATGATAGAAACTGTGAAGATCTTCATCTGCTAGGATGTGACACAGTGCTTTTGGATGGAAAGGTACCAAAATTTTGGAGTAACATACAACCTTAATCTTCAGGATAAAAGTGTATGTTCACCAAAAAAGTCAGTAAATTTATTGTGCACTACACGGTGTCACATCCCACCAGGTGATAACCTTCTTGATGGTGATCCTGATTTCACGTTGTCATCTTAATTGCATTAACATTTTCCCACTACTGTATTCAGAAAAAATGGAAGCATATGACATTAAAAAAAATAAATGTGTTGTTTCCAGCATACCTGCACTACATCCACCCCATGCTGCAAGCTGCCCTATTGCAGCAAATGCCATCAGTTCGAGCTTCCAGTGGGATGATGTCCTCCAGTAAGTCACTTTTTTCCTTTATTACTGCTTTGGGCGTACTTTCCTGGCTTAAATTCCCAAGTGTACTCATTCCCATGTGATGTACCTGCAAAGTTTTCAAGTATCTCCTGCATTTCTTGTATGAATGACTAAACTGTTGTGTATGTGTGTGTGCAGTTAGAAAATGAAGCTGTTTGTGTTATCACAGAGTGAGGTAAAACAGTAATAGGTTGGGGCTGGGACATAAGGTTTCAGACAGGGATGAATAAGCATCCATTACTGTCCTGAATAATGATTTGTTCGAATGTTATGTTTATTCTTTCCACAGCTGTGTTTCGTTACCAGTCCAAATTGTGACTTGTCCTGTAGATTAAGTCTGTAAAGTACTGATTTTTGTGAATAAATATTACTGTCAAGACATATCTGCCTCAACATCGAATGTCATCACTGATTTGTCATAAAAGTTTGTTAAATTTTATGTTGAAAACTTTGAACTGGGAGTGGAGGTATATTTTGACATTTTGAGCTATTCAGGACACTAGTGTTTTTGAATGCCGGTATTATTTTATAGCATCATTTGTGATTTATATGAGCCCATGGACAAAGGTCTCCAACCTCTTCCATCTTCTGACATCGTATTTGGTTTCTTTCTAGTATCATGCAAATAATAGTTTGTGTGTATATTGTTAACTGCATTAACTAAATTAAGAAAGGGGTACTTGTCCATTGATGAAATAAATTAATATTATGTCCTACATTTAACCCCTATTCCCATATCATGTAAGATACATGTATTCCACACGCAAGACTTTCCTTGTGTGTCACTGCAAAAATGCACATCCTCCTGCCCTGGGTCACATACAGCATAGTCCACAATCTGCCATTTATTGATATTTCTGTTTTAGATTTTATGAATGATTATAAAATGGCAGAAGTACCTCTTTAGCTGTACTCAGGTAATATGGGTGACAAAAAATACAACAACTTTCAAATTTTGCTTGAAAAAAAAAAAGAAATGCAACTTAGGAATGTTGGTAAAGTTTGCAACATGGGAAGACAGTAATGAGGTAAAGCAAGGAATTAGACATTACCTTACTGTGAAAGCACAGAACAGTGAAGAATGTGTCATGAGAGGGTTCATTCACTGCAAAATAATTGTATGGCATTCTGCATTTCTTCTCAGCATCTGTGGCAGAAACTACTGCAGGATCACAGTCAATGTATCATTCAAGCTCAACTCTTAGACCTCAGCCTTCAGTCCAGTCTCCAGGGCTGCGTTCCTCCACAGATCCTGTGTATGGAGACCCACAGCTGTATTACCAGCCATCAGAACTGCATAATGTTCGGAGTCGAAGACTATTCTGATGTGTTCATTTTTTGTATAAGGTGACTGTACTTATGTGATTTTTTTTTTAAGTGCCAAAACAAAGTGTGACCGTTGTTTGCAGTGGCCTCTTATGAATGGTTGTGAGAATGAAAGCGGTGACAAAAGTCTTCTTCTGTGAAATTTCATAGAGATGTTTGCATTTTGTGAATCCAAAACTGTGAAGTACAAACACTGTATTTTATCTTTGTATATCTTCTCAGGTATTGGAAGTTTGATAACAAAAACATTTTTATGCCACAAGAGCAAGAAGTAATTATATTTGCCATTTTGAAAGTTATATTGCGTCTTTAAAACCACATTCAAACACACAAATAATATTTGTCTCAAATGTTTGTTGCAACTTCAGATACACTACTAATGAGCCTGACACATGGGCACATAGTGAAATGCCAAAGAGGTACCTCTTCTCAGTCAACCTTTTCCAAGTTCTTTTAACCATTTTGGGCATTTAAATGTGATTATAAGGTCATGAAATGGTCACATAAAGAAGGTGTCAAAGAGTTAAGGAATTCTGAAGAAACAGTGAAATCGATGTACTGCCTATAATATGAGGGCCATACTGAAAGTAAAGAGTACATTTATGTTAAAATAAATGTAAATGTACAAAAAACAAGTATTATCCTCAACAACAGGAGATGATGTGTTGCTCTTCCAGAAACTCCCAAGTCATTCCACACATTTCTGCCTGTGGTGAATGACCTTAAGTATGCTGCTACATTATAAGTCCAATGTAGTCTTCTGCAACTTGTACTCACAGCTTCCTGGATTACCATAATGTTCTTGTAATGCCATCTCCTCACATGATCATTCAAGGTCCCAGCCACATGTAATCTGAAGGGGTGAGCTTCACAGTACTACTTCTGAATTGGCCCTGACATCAGGTATGCAGTGAGGTCATGCATGTTGAAAGATGATGTATTTCTTCATGCAGCCCTGGTTACACTGTGACATAAGTTTCTGTAGCATATGAATGTAGCAACAAGAATGGTCTCCCCTCTGAGCAGACAATCAATCAGTGTACATTTCTCAGATCCCTCAAGATAGTTCCCATGACTTTACTGGCTGAAGGCACTGTTCTGACCTTCTTTGAAGGTGTGATGTGATGTCACTCCACACTTCATTGTTTGTTCTGGGGTTAAATGGCAGAACCAGTTTTCGTCAACATTCTCTGTGTTCAGTAGGAAATCATTGCTGTTAACATCACCCTATTCAAGAGGCTGTGCAGTGACATAAGTATGTGCCTTTTGGTGTTCGTCCATTAGCAAGTGGGAAACCCAATGGCCACAACTATCGTATCCCAAAGTCAGTATCAGTTCCTGCACAGCATTGTGTTCAATCATAAGGTGTGTTGTGATTTCCCTATCCATTGCTCACTGGTCACTTTGAAGAGCACATGAACTCTCTGCTTGTTGCATTCAGTGCCACTATTGCTTTGTCAGATCAGTGATGTTCATATTGCCATCTTTGAAGTGTTTCACATATCACACACTGCTGGCAACCATGCAGCCATCTGCATACAAACACTAAAGACAGCAGACAGTGCGTGCAGCCAAACTGGTCTCATTTGAAAAATTCAGCCACAGGATGCTGAAGAAAGAAAATATAATTTATAGCCATTCCAATGCAGTGGTGTGGGTATGTTTTGGTCCACATGTGCTGTATTCATGTTTCAAGTTGTAGATAAGAATGCGACTGTTTGCCATACAGTTCCAGGTATACAGTGTCACTAATATGTATGTATTATAACAATGCTTATGAGACCAATGCTTTTTGTAGGCAGTGGATGTGAAAATTCAAACAGTATATAATTTTTTTATTATGACAATGCAAGAAAGGAAACTTCTGTCTAAATCCTACTTTTGCATAAAAGATAATGAATACATAGTCTATTCTCATTACTATAGGCAGACACATCAGTCATGCACCTCAAAGTTGGCAAGATTTTTTTTCTATGTGAATATGAATAAAAATAATTTTCCAGGAAATGAGAAGTTACCAACTTTTTGCACTGGACTATGCATTATTTCTCACAGAAAGAAAATGTAAATATTGTTTTTTCACTAACGGCACTTAATAGAAGTAAAAGTTCTAGAATGTTGAAGACCTCCTCCACTGGATGCTGGCTATTTACTAAATAAAAATTCATCAAATGAAGGAAAATAATTGTTTGTATTTGCCTTTGGCTAGGACCATAAAACACATTAAATATCTGATTTCACTAAATGCAGGAACACTGAGGTATGACTCTTAAGTGTGGGGTGAAGCTACGCTTCCGCATTCTGTAAAACACAAACTAATGGCAACTCCTTGATTTTTTTTGGGGGGGGGGGGGCTGTCAGACAATGTCAAATTGCTTGTTTTTGCTTATTTTAACAGTGTGTCATCTCTTGTGCTCTGTCTCAAATGTACCTTTTTATCACAGTTCTTGAATTAACCATTCTACTGTGTAATTAAATTTCAGGATAATTTACCAACCCTTGTCAATTCTTTGCAAGTGCTTTTCCGTATCTTCAGCAACCATACGTTTGGTGTGTCACATAAATATTCCCAGGTATGAAACATTAATAAACATGCAGGGGGGGTGGAGAAAAAGGATTTTGTACATAATATCTTCCAGATAAGTCTGCAATGCAACCTTTATTTTTAAAACTGCTAGTGGTATTACAAAACTTAATATTAGTTATTTTATTAAGTTCTCATATATCTTTATTTATTTGATCCCTTATATCAGTGGTTTTACTGTTGATCATAGATGGCAGCACCTGCTGGCTTCTGAAAAGGATGCAAATATTTTCAACTGTTCACTAAAATCATATGTTTTTCTGAAGCTTTAGGGTAAATCCACTTGCCACACCTAACAGTAATAATATACAGGGCAGATATGTTTGCTTATAACACCAGAAGGGTTAACACTAGTTAAAACACTGATCAACCAGCAACTTCAATTCCAATGGACTCATCTTTCATATGATGACTTGTGTGTGAACCTCATATGAATATGATGAAATTATACCACGTTTCCATTCAGTGCACTGGTAGTTTCAGCTTCACATCTTATCACAGCAGTGTCTGTAGGCCTGTCACTAAAGTTGCAAAGCTGTTAACAGAAAGGAACAGAACCAGACGATGGCAGCAACAAATGGCAGTGAAACATGCCAATGCTTCAGTCAACACCACAGTCTCAATGTTTGTTGAAGAAACTTCAATAAAACCATGATTTCAGAGTGTCTGTATCATGCAAGAAAGGGTCAATGGAATGGTTACTTGTGGATTCTGTAGCTAGAGATGGGAGTTGTGAATTTATCAATGGCATATCCAGCAAAATTCCTTTAACCTTTACGCAACGGGATTTAAATTGCTAGTCAACCTTCACGTACGACATTATTTTCGCTAGGCATTTAAATTTTAGTACATGGTTTACAAAAAACTTTATTATTCCAGGAACCAAAAAAGATTTAATAATGGATTAAATGGCATTTTTTGGGAAATAAGACACAGCCATATCTGCGTGTGTTCAAGAAATCGGTAATAATTTTAGTTAATGAATTGACAAAAAAATTTTATGGAATATGCAAAAATTTCAGTTTCCTTTACTTACATATTGGCTTGATTCCACAGTTTTTCTTAAGGAGGTCGCACGTGATGTTGTTAGAACTGTGCTTTTGTGTGGTAATCTTCAAAACAAGTATTCTTAAGGCACAGTCCCACTTCACAATTACGGCACTTCCAGAACACTTTTTTTGTCACACCTCTAGCCTTACAGACACGACACCTCAGTTGCGTCTCAGATGGGGTAGGCCAATGTTTGCTGCCGCAGACTTCAAGCCTAGCGACACGC
>Ga0131853_10010370_pt1 | contig 17032 bp, 15 predicted proteins | sample TergutLab28metaG_FD_92764 | JGI IMG/M metagenome (GOLD analysis project Ga0131853, IMG submission 92764) | Labiotermes labralis P1 segment gut microbial communities from Petit-Saut dam, French Guiana - Lab288 P1 (version 2) (version 2) | ecosystem: Host-associated > Arthropoda: Insects >... | reverse complement strand
TCCCCCGCGTACCGATGAACAAATAGGCATGGCTAACCCGCCCACTCTCCAGCTGGCGTTTCAACGTCTCCGTAATATGCGGCTGCCCGATCACATCCTCAAACGTCCGCGGCCGCCACTTGCGATAAAGTGCTTGGTACATGGTGGATCTCCTTCGGAGGGATTAGTTTTTTAACATAGCATGAACTACTTATGAAGCAAAATGGGGGCTAGAATGCGTAGCAAATGCTTATTCGGTGCGGGCTCTTACCGAGTTTCGGTAACCGTAACTTCGCTTAATTCAGAAACAAATTGAAACGCCTCAAAGATTTGGTCTTCCTCTAAGCCACGCACAGGCGTTTGTAAAGTAACCGGAAGTACTACTAAAATATCATGATACTCCCGATTTCCTGTATCCAGCCTTGTGGGCGTAATACAACCCACCAAAAAAACATAAACAAACAGACTAGAATCAGCCCACTCATTTTTTTGTACAATTAGTAAACTTCATGATTATATCTCCCATCTTTTTCTTTAGTATGAAACCCAGTTTTAGGATTTTGCAATAACAATCCTATCGTTAGGTAAAAAAGATGAAGATACTTGCAAATTGGTAATTAAATACTCACCACTCTGGGGTACCTCAAAAGTACCTGCCGGATAGAGTACCTTTGTCACAGTCCTATTGTGTCCAAATCCACCATTGACAAAGGGAACTTGCTTGTTTGTCGCCACTTGTGTAACTGAAAAATTTACTCTGTCAGAGAAAAGACTTGCACTAAACTGTGCTTTGAGACGCGCCTCAAAAGCTCCGCTCGCCCCATGTCGCTCAATCCAAATTTTATATCTTCCCGCTTTTGGGAGAGTAACCGTTTCTTGAATAATAGAAGCGTCGTATTCATGTATTCTGCGTTGAACGGTAGCCTTTTTGAAAATGAATACAATCAGAATAATCGGAAGAATAAAAAATACAGCAATTGCGAATGATATAACCATAAAAAATATTTCCAAAAGTCTCGCCCTCCTCTAATATACATTCTCTACATTGTCCTATCTTACCACACTCCAAGCTTAATTTCCATATTTTCAACACAAAACCACCCGGAAAACTCCGGGTGGCGCTCTCCATCCCAAACCGCCCCTCGCCTCCCCCGTCCTTTTCGCTACGCGAAAAGCTTTTTCGCCGTCGGAGTGCGCGCCAGTGTGCGACAAAGGCGAAAAAATAAAATCCAAAGGGCATTTGGAATTCACTTCCAAATGCCCTTTCACAACTTCTACCCAGATTGAATGCTTGCATTCAATCTGAGCGTTCAACGCTCGGCAAGACCGCACACCGACTGTTGACTACATCGTATGCCCGTTACCCAGACAGCCTGCTCAAAACCGGCGCCCTCACGGCACCCGAGAGGCCCTGCTTAATGCTGCTTGGTTCCCCACCTGACATGGTTCACAGGTTCCCGTCGCGTAAGACCGATCTCTCAACGCCGCTTATCTGGGGCAGACAACACACGATACAGCCGCCAGCCGGGATTCATCCCCGCTGTAGCGGATTGCGAGTGACAGGGCACCGCTAACTCCCCAACTAGTGCGGTCTTGCCCAGCGTCGAATGTCGCGCAAATTATTGTACTACACTTTCGCCGCAGAATCAAGGTAAAAAAGTTCACAAGTAAAAACTTCAGGCCCCCGCTTTTGGCGGGAGCCTGAAAAACACGATTTCGTCTCTTATGTCGTGGCTGGAAACTGCTCTACAAACCGCGTGAGAATCGCCGCTGCCTGCGCCCTCGTCGCAGTCCCGCCCGGGCCGATGTTTGTCGCCGACAGGCCGTTGATAATTCCGTGGTAGTTCGTCCAAATCAGCGCATCTACCGCCCACGCGCTGATCTGGTTGCGGTCTGCAAAGTTCGCCCAGTCCGCACTCTCCACCACCGGTTCATCCCACCCGTGATAGACAGCCAGACGATAGATCATCGTCGCAAAAGCCTCTCGCGAGATAGCCGCGTTCGGCGCAAACTGATTGTGGATAATATCCGTCAACAATCCAATGTCATAGGCCCAAGCCACATAGGGCGCAAACCACGCGGTCGCTGGAACATCAGAGAATATCTGCCGATTATGCGCATACGGAATCTCACTCGCCGCTCCGCCGTGGATAATCCGATACAGGGTCGCTACTGCCATATTGCGGGCAAAGCTCGTATCCGGCGAAAACTCTGTCACCGTTGTCCCGAGCATAACGTTACGATCCGCAACAAAGATAACATAGCGATGTGCCCAATTGCGGGGCGACACGTCCGTAAACCGCCACGGCTCTTCCACCGTGAGCGTCGAAACCCGGCTGACATCGCGGAACACCCGCACACCGCCCATATATGTATAGGCCACAAGCGTCCATTGCCCACCGGCGTTCGCGTCCACATTCGCAAGGGTCAATGAGACGCGGTTGGTCGGGCTGGCCAGATCCGCCGCGTTGATCGGGGCGCCAAAGGTCAGCCCGTTTCTCATCCATTGGAACATCACTCTGTCATATTCCTGCAACGCAACTTGAAACTCGATATGATACCGCTGCGTCGTCCCTCTCTGCACGGTCACATTCTGACTAAACTCTCCCGGCGGATATTGGAACCAAACAGCCCCGGCTTGCAGCGTAATCCGCTCCCACTGCGCAAACAGCGCCCGATGCCCCACGTTAGTCGCCGGATCATTCTCTCTCACGCGAAGACCGCTGGAAACCGCTGTCCACCAACCAGTGAAGGTATAGCCCGGTCTGACCGGAATGTCAACCTGCTCAAAGGCCAAGCCATACGGCTCTCCGCCGCGGATTGTAGCGGTCTGTATGTCCGGTGTGCCGCCGTTGCCCCGGAAGGTCACAGTCTGCTCTACAACATAGCTAGGTGCCCAGCGCGCATAGAGGTTCCGAATTGGGACATCCGTCACCACATCCATCGGACCGATCGTGGCATCTACGGTTCCGGCGGGCTCTAAGAACCAGCCTAAAAAGAGATATCCCGCCCGAACCGGGCGCGGAACAGCAAGCTGGCTAAATGCCCGCGCATAGGTGTCTCCGATGCGCACTGTAGCCACCTGCAACACAGGAGCACCGCCGACCCCATGGAAGCGGACGGACTGATATCCCTCCGGAATGGCCGTGTCCTCCGGAAGGTTCGGAATATTCGGCCACCCTGTGCCCGGAAATCCTGGCAACCCTGGAAGCCCAGGGAACCCCGGGACCCCCGGAATCCCTACCCCCGGAAACCCCGGAAGTCCTGGAAAGCCCGGCATCGCAAACAGCGGTTCAATCTCTTCCGTCTCTTCGACCGCCATCGCCATAGGCGCCAGCAGGCCAAACAGCATCACAACGGCCAGTAGCAAGCATAACCCTTTTCTAAAACGCTTCATCTTTTTTACCTCTCCAGAAGTAGCATACGTTTCTGTTCCAAAGGAGCGCTAATCCGGCAAGCGGAAGCTTACCTCGCCCATGATGAGACAGAGAGCCATCCAGCACGCCGCCGGATGGCTCCCGTAATTAGAATCTCTTGTTCTTTTTCTTTCTCGCCGCTTCAGACTTCTTACGGCGCTTGACGCTGGGACTCTGGAAATATTCCTTCTTTCTCAGATCCGAGAGCACACCGGCTTTGGCGCAGTTTCTCTTAAACCGTTTCAGCGCACTGTCTAAAGACTCATTATCCTTAATGCGGACTTCCGACACTTATATCCCTCCCTCCAAATACGCCGCCCTATATGCGACGCTGTAAGGGCCACAAACATACCATGGCTTTCCACCTATTATTATATTCCTCTGAACCGGAAATGTCAAGATAAAGACTATAAGTTTTCTTTTCTCAGTTTCCAGCCGGCCGCAAAATCAAATTCATCAGCTTATTCTTGACATAGATGATCTTAGCAATCTCCATGCCCTCCAGATTCCGTTGCATCTTCTCATTCTGCCGCACAATCTCAAGTACCTCCGCCTCCGCGGCATCCAGCGGAATCACAACCGTCGCCCGAAGCTTGCCGCCCACCTGCACGGCGATCTCGAGTTCCGACGCCACCAACTTCGCCGAATCATACTGCGGCCAAGGCGTCCCCATCGCAGTCCCCGCAAAGCCCTGTATCTCCCACAATTCCTCCGCAATATGCGGCGCAAATGGCGAGAGCAGGCTGAGGAAGACCTTAATGTCTCCCCGGCTCGGCTTCGTCTCCGAGAAAGTATTCGTCAAGGTCATAAGCGCCGCGATCGCCGTGTTAAACTTCAGCGAGTCAATATCCTCGCCCACCTTTTTGATCGTCTGATGGAGCAATACCTCATGCTCCGGCGAGAAAGATTCATCTCCTGGAACCTTCGTCTCCATCAAATTCCAAACCCGATCCAAAAAGCGCTTACAACCCTTCACCGCCTGAGAAGACCAAGGCGCCGCCTTCTCAAAGTCGCCCATAAACATGATATAAAGCCGGAACGTGTCCGCCCCAAACTCGTCCACAATATCGTTCGGATTCACCACGTTCCCGCGAGACTTGCTCATCTTCTCGCCATCTTCCGCGAGAATCATCCCATGGCTTGTCCGCTTGGCATAGGGCTCCTTGGTCGGCACAACACCGATATCATACAAAAACTTATGCCAAAAACGCGAATAGAGCAGATGCAAGGTCGTATGCTCCATCCCGCCGTTATACCAATCCACCTGATGCCAATAGTCCATCGCTGGTTTCCCGACGAGAGCCTCCGCATTCTTCGGATCCAAATAACGCAAATAATACCAAGACGACCCCGCCCACTGCGGCATCGTATCCGTCTCCCGTTTCGCCGGACCGCCGCACTGCGGACAAGTCGTACTGATCCACTCCGTCATCGCCGCCAACGGAGACTCACCCGTATCCGTCGTCTCGTAATTCTCGACCTCCGGCAACAACAGCGGCAACTCGCTCTCCGGTAGCGCCACATGACCGCATTTTTCGCAAAGCACAATCGGAATCGGTTCACCCCAATACCGCTGCCGGCTAAACACCCAGTCCCGCAGCTTAAAGTTGACCCGCTTCTCCCCGAGTCCCTTTTCCTCTAACCACTGACCTACTCGCACCTTCGCATCTTCCACCGAAAGTCCGTCCAAAAACCCGGAATTAATCACAACACCCGTGTCCGTATTCGTATAAGCCGCCTCGTCCACATTGCCCCCCGCGATCACTTCCACGATCGGCAGTCCAAACTTCTTCGCAAAAGCCCAGTCCCGCTCATCATGCCCCGGCACCGCCATAATCGCCCCGGTACCATAAGTAATCAGCACATAGTCCGAAATGAAGATCGGAATCTCTTCACCGGTAACAGGATTAATCGCGCTGACCCCCTGAAGCCTCACACCCGTCTTGTCCTTCGCCATCTCTGTCCGCTCAAAATCGCTCTTCTTCGCCGCCTGGCTTTGATACTCCCGTACTTCCTCGGCATTTGCGAGGCTGGGCATCCACTTTTCCAACAACCCATGCTCCGGCGAGACTACCATATACGTCGCTCCAAACAAGGTGTCCGGACGCGTGGTAAATACCCGGAGCGTATCCCCCTCCGTCGTCGCAAAATCGACCTCCATACCCTCCGAGCGCCCAATCCAGTTCGTCTGCTGCGCACGGACACGATCGATATAATCCACATCCGCCAAATCATCCAACAACCGCTGTGCATACGCCGTGATCTTCAGCATCCACTGGCTCTTGTTCTTCCGCACAACCTCACTCGAGCAACGCTCACAAACCCCGTCCACCACTTCTTCGTTCGCCAACACGCACTTACAGCTCGTACACCAGTTCACCGGCATCTCCGCACGATAGGCGAGGCCATTCTTAAACATCTGCAAAAAAATCCACTGTGTCCACTTATAAAAATGCGGGTCGGTAGTATCCACTTCTCTATCCCAGTCAAATCCGAATCCTAACATCTGCAATTGCTTGCGGAATTGCTTCACATTCTCCGCCGTCACAATCGCCGGGTGGATTTTATGCTTGATCGCATAATTCTCCGTCGGCAAGCCAAACGCGTCCCATCCCATCGGAAACAGGACGTTAAACCCTTCCTTCCGCCGCTTCCGGCTGATGATATCCATCCCCGTATAAGGCCGCGGATGTCCCACATGCAGCCCCTGAGCAGACGGATACGGAAACTCAACCAAAGCATAAAACTTCGGCCGCGCATCCCCTGTAACAGCCGCGTAAGGCTTCTCCATCAACCACTTCGCCTGCCACTTGTGTTCAATCTCTGCAAAGTTGTCGTATCTCATAGCGTCACAACCTCCGCATCGCTCCAGAGCCGTTCCAGATTATAAAATGCGCGGCTCTCCTCGGAAAAGATGTGGATCACCGTGCAGCCGAAATCCAGAAGCACCCAGCCCCCGGCCCGCTCACCCTCTTTCCGGCGAACCATTTCCCCCTTGCCCTCCAACACATGCTCCACCTCATCCGCAAGCGCCCGGATATGGGTCGTGCTGGTGGCGGTGCAGATCACAAAATAGTTGGCAATAACGGTCAGATCCTCCGTTTTGAGCACCGTGACGTTCCTTGCGCTTTTCTCCTCCAGCGCGTCCACGGCGAGTTTGGTCACTTCTCTTGGTGATAGCATAGTATTGTTCCTCCTAAAAGTGTTTTAAAAAAGTCCTTCCGCATCTCCCGTCCTTTTCATCGAAAGGAATGCGCGCCAGTGTGCATTTTTTGACTTTATCTCACCCAGTTATTCGCAAACGGGGCTCCGTTGGTCGTAAAAAACTGTCCCGTACGCGGATCCCTGGTTAAAATCTCCAGATGCTCCGCCTCAATCGGCCAAGTGAATGGGTTCATATAGGTATTGAGCAGTTCCAGCCAAGGCTCCACAAAGAGAGACACATAGCTGATCCCGTTCACATGGTCGTTGATATTCGCCATCGTACTGTCCACCGAGTGGAAGCGAATATTCGCGCTATCCATCTGCAAAAACTCCGTCGCGAACCAGAGCAGATTCCGCAGAGTGAGGTCTGTCTCCACATTGTCCCGGAAAATACGCACCAGATCGTCCAAAACCAGAATATTCCGCGCCTGCAAAAGTTGACTGGACAGCGCCCTCAAAAAATCATGCTGCACCCGAATCCGTTGAATATCGCCCTCCGCATAGTTGCGGAATCGGACAAGACCCTCCGCGCTAGCGCCGTCCAGCCGCTGATATCCCGGATGCAAGTTAATCAAAAGCCCCTGCTCCGGGTCCGAGTAAAACATGCGGCGCGGCACATCAAAATACACCCCACCAATGGCATCAACCAAAGCCACAAACCCATACAGGTCTAAGGTCACCCAGTGGTCAATCGGAAACCCGACCATCCGCTCCACCACACCACTCAGAGCGTAAATATATCGATCATAGTTCCCGGGAAGCTGCCGATACAGATGCTGCACAGAGTTGATCTTCTTCAGCCCCCAAGGCACGTTGACTATCGTATCCCGCGGGATACTTAACACATCCATCGACCCGCGTCCCACGTCGAACAGAACCACCATAATCACATCGTTTCCGCCAAACCCATCGTCCTCACCGGCGATCAAGATGGTGTAGACATCCCTGCGCCAGCCATCCTCTCCCAAAGAAGGTAATGTGATACTATCTCCCCCGCTCGCCCCACCCGTATGCGTCGGGGTGTGCGCCGCAATCGGAGGCCGGACTACCTGGGGTCGATCTACTTCCGGCGGCTCGATATACCAGAGCAAAAAGCCATAGGCACCCACCATCAGGAACGCAACAGAAGACAGCACAATCGTAAGGGCACCGAGCGCCTTTTCCAACCTGCTGGTCGTCTCGTTTTTGTACCTTCTGTTGCCCAAATCGCTATCCCTTTCTCGCCCCTTTATCGACGATAAAGCCACTCCACCGCCTCGTGCGAACGAGGATGTATCGCGCGCCCTTTCGCAGAGAGTTCCTGGGCCGTCAATTCCAGCCCATACAACACGGCGGCGTCTAAATCCATATAAGCCAACTCCCGCAGTCTATGCACTTCCGGAAACGCGCGGTTTGGCTCGATATAATCCGCCAAATAGATCACCTTTTCCAAAAGCGTCATGTCCGCCCGCCCTGTTGTGTGATAGAGAATCGCGTCAAATACCGCGTCACCGGCGCCGAACACGGCCCGGGCCTCACCCGCCCCGGTAATCGCGTGGAGCAACTTCTGGTTCTCCCGCTCGAGATCATCCGGCATCATACCATATTTTTCACAAAGCCGCAACTGCTCGGCCTGATCTAATCCCTTAGTAATATCATGCAAAATCGCGGCCTCCCTGGCCTGATCCACATCCGCGCCCCAATACTTGGCAAGCCGGACCGCCTCTTCCGCCGTCCCCGCCGTATGCGCCACCCGCTTCGGATTGCGCAAAGCAACTTGCGCCATCAGCCATTCAGGCGCATGTCTCACCTCATAATACCGCCCCCGGACGATCTCCCCGTAAACCGCATCTCCCACCAACTCCGCACCTTGACGCCGCAAAAGCGCTTCTCGGAGTTCTGTAGACGAAACCTCGAACACCACGTGATCTATCAGCACCGTCTCCACACCATACCGCGCCCGGAGCCGGTCTGCCTGTTGCCCAATCGCCTCTTCCTGTCCCTCAGCCCGCGCAAATACGGCGGGTGTCACAATCTGTAACAACTCTTCCGGCCTGTGCCACTGCTCCAACGTGAGAAACATATCTGTGCCGAGCAGCAAATACAGCTTCGCGTCCGGATGCATAGCCCGAATCGCTTCCGCCGTGTCCACCGTATAACTAAGTCCAGAACGCCGCAACTCCAAATCCGTGACCACAATGCGCGCATCGTTCGCAAACAAAAGCTCCGCCATCCGATACCGCGCCTCCGGATTCGGCGTCCCATGCAAGAGCGCCTTGTGCGGCGGCGCCTTCGTAGGCACCACATACAACAAATCCAGCCCCAGCGCCGCTATCGCCGCCAAAACCGCCCGATAATGCCCCAAATGCGGCGGATTAAACGTCCCACCAAATATACCGATTTTCATGCGCCTCACACCCGTCAATCAGTCTTTCACAAGCCGGATTCTTTTATCCTTATCGATCTTCTTGTTCGCCCGGTAAATCACAAACTTCGACCCAATCACCTGCACCGGCTCTCCCTTGCATGCCGTACAGAGCGCGTCCAACACCTCGCGCGGGGACATCGGCGCATTCTCCAGCACCTTCCCCTTCACAATCTCCTGCACCGCAAGGCTCTCCTCCAACTGCTGGATCACCGTCTCCGTCACGCCGTTTTTCCCAACATGCAAAATCGTCTCCGCACTATTCGCCAGCCCTCTAAGCTGCGCCCGTTGTCTACTTGTCAGCATAAGTCTTCTCCCACATTTCTCTAAATTTTTCTAAAGCCCGCCCCCGATGAGACAAGCGATTTTTCACACTCTGATCCATCTCCGCAAAACTGAACCCTACCTCCGGCACAAAGAAAATCGGATCATACCCAAATCCCCCCGCACCCCGCGGCTCCCGCAGCAACTCGCCCTCTAACCGCCCCTCCGCCTCAATCAAAGTCCCATCCGGCAGCATACAAACGATCACCGAAACAAACGCCGCCCGCCTATCGTCCTCTTGCTCCATATTCGCAAGCAAAAACCGCACCCGATCCCCATCCGTCTCACACAAATCCCCACCATAAACCGCCGAATCCACCCCCGGCGCCCCGCCCAGAGCCTCGACCACAATTCCCGAATCATCCGCAATCGCCGCCAGCCCCGTAGCCTCCACCACGGCCCGCGCCTTAATCCGCGCATTCTCTGAAAACGTCCGCCCCGTCTCCTCCGCCACAAACTCCAACCCCGCCTCCCGCTGAGATCGAACTTCATGCCCCATCTCAATCAGAATGGCCCGCAATTCCTTGAGCTTCTTCTCATTATTGCTGGCTAGGATGAATTGCATCGGATTTCCTCCCTCAACAAACTATAGAAATCAGCCCCAAGGCTCCTTTTCCAAAGGAGGCTTTCGCTGTATCTTTTACAAATTCTCTGCGCTCATTATAATTTCTCTTTTCAAGATACTGTTAAGCTCAGATTTCACGTCTTTGCCCGCAATTATATAAATTAACCTAACAAAGCCCTTACAAACGCCCCCGGCTCAAACTCCTGCAAATCCTCCGCCTTCTCCCCAACCCCAATAAACTTCACCGGCACCCCCATCTCCCGCGCAATGGCAAACACAATCCCGCCACGCGCCGTGCCATCGAGCTTCGTCAACACAATCCCACTGAGTCCCGCACCCTCCGCAAAGCCCTTCGCCTGCTGCAACCCATTCTGCCCCGTCACAGCGTCGAGCACGAGCAAAGTCTCCCGACTAGCCCCCGGCAGCTCCCGGTCAATAATCCGACTAATCTTCGCCAATTCTTGCATCAAATTCGCCTTATTATGCAGCCGCCCAGCGGTATCGATGATAATCAAATCCGCCCCCCTGGCCTCCGCCGCCTTGAGCGCGTCAAACACCACAGACGCCGGATCACTCCCCGCCTCATGCCGCACGATGTCAACCCCCGCACGCTCAGCCCAGATCGCAAGCTGATCCGCCGCCGCCGCCCGAAACGTATCCCCCGCCGCCAGAAGCACCTTCTTCCCCGCCTTACTATACCGCGTCGCAAGCTTCCCAATCGTCGTCGTCTTGCCCACACCGTTGACCCCGATCACAAGGATCACCGAAGGCTTCGTGTCCAGTTTCATCGCCGCGTCTCCCGCAGACAAAACCTCCACCAAAATCTCACCCAGCGCCATCCGGAGCTCATCCGCACCCCGAAGCGCCCGTTCTTTTGTCACTTCCCGCAGCCGTTCAATCGCCGAAGTCGCCGTTTCCACACCGAGATCGGCCAGAATCAGCGTCTCTTCCAGTTCCTCAAAGAACTCCTCATTCGCCCCCGTAAAGCTGTCAAACACGCTCGTGAGCTGTGTTTTCAGTTGACTAAAAAATCCCAATTTGCTCTCCTCCTTCCATTGCCCGCTCCGCCTCTTCGAGGTCCACATGGATCACCCGAGACACGCCCCGCTCCTGCATAGTCACCCCATAGAGCATATCCGCCTCTTCCATCGTCCCGCGCCGGTGCGTAATCGTAATAAACTGCGTCCGATGCGAGAGTTTCCGCATATACTCCGCAAATCGCAACACGTTCGCCTCGTCCAAAGCCGCCTCGATCTCGTCCATAATACAAAACGGCGTAGGCCGAATCTTCTGAATCGCAAAATACAGCGCAATCGCCGTAAACGCCTTCTCCCCGCCCGATAGCAGAGACAACACCTTCAAACTCTTACCCGGCGGCTGAACCCGTATCTCAACACCCGACCCGAGCACATTTTCCGGCTCCTCAAGCTCCAAACTGGCCTGCCCGCCGCCAAACAACTCCTCAAAGGTCTTCCCAAACTCCTGATTGATCTGCCGAAACGCCTCCGAGAAAATATCCGCCATCTCCCGCGTAATCCCGGCGATAATCTCCTCCAGTTCCCGCTTCGCCTTCTCAATATCGTCCCGCTGCTCCACAAAATGCGCGTGCCGCGTCCCAATGATCTCAAACTGCTCAATCGCCCCAATATTCGGCGTGCCCAGATTCGAAATCTCCTGCTTCAACCGCGCCACTTCTCGCCCCGCCGCGGCAACACTCTCCAGCTCCTGCCGAATCTGCTGCGCCGCCGTATGCGAAAGCTCATACTGATCCCAAAGCCGATCAATAATCTGCTTCTCCTCCATATCAGCCGCCAGCTTCTTCTGCTCCAAACGGGAACACTCCCGCTCCATATTCAAAATCTCCCGGTTCCGCTCCTGCGTGCCCCGGTCCGCCGTCGTCCGCTGGGCTTCCAATTGGAGTTTCTCTTCCCCAATCCGCGCAAGCTCCAACCGGCAACTCTCCAGCGTCGCCTTATGCTGTTCGATCACTTCTTCCTTCTCCGCAATCTGCGCCGCAAACGCCTCACGCTCCGCCTGAAGCGCCGCGATCCGCTCTTCCTTACTGCTCTTATCTCCCGACAGACTAGCCGCCAAATGCTCCAATTCCGAGGTCGTCTGCTTCGCCGCATCCCGCTCCGCCGCCAACGAAGCCCGGTTCGCCTGCATATCACTCAGCGACCGATTTAGTTCCTCACGCGCCTCCGTCAATTCCTTCTGCCCCTGCGTCAACGCATCCGCCTGTTCGCGGAAACTCGCCAAAGCCTGCTCACGCGTAACAATCGACGCCTCCAAGGCCCCAATCTCCGCCTTCGCCGCCGCCGTTTTCTCCCGGATATCCTTCTGCTCCGCTTCCAGATCGTCACAAGTCTTTTGCACCGCTTCCTTCACCGTGTCATACGTGCGCAGACTACCCTCCAACTTGAGCACATTATCCTCAACCTGCCGCAGCTCCCCACGGCTCACATCGAGCGTCGCCAACGCACTCTTGAGCTCCCGCTCAATCTCGGTCAACTCCGTACGCTTCGCCGCCAGCTTCTCAGCCGTCTCGCCCTGCTTCTGCTCCAAGGTCTTAATCTCATTCGCCCGCGACAAAAACCCAGCCGTCTTCGTCGCCGACCCGCCCGTCATCGAACCGCCGGCGCTGATGACCTGTCCATCCAGCGTCACAAGCTTAAACCGATTCTGAAACGCCCGCGAAATCTCAACCGCCTGATCCAGCGTCTCCACAATCGCCGTGCGCCCCAGCAGATTCACATACACCGGCTCGACGCTCTTATCAAACTTCACAAGATCAATCGCCAGCCCGACATAACCCTGCCGCCGCTCCAAATCCCGCTCTCTCAGCCGATCGCCCTTCATCGACTCAATCGGCAAAAATGTCGCCCGCCCCGCGTCCCGACGCTTGAGGAAATTAATCGCATACTTCGCATCATCCGCAGTATCGACGATGATATTCTGGCTCGCCCCGCCCAGCGCCGTCTCAATCGCCAGCGCATAGCGGTCCTCCGTCCTGAGCAGATTCGCCACAGGCCCATAAACCCCCTGCAACCGCCCCCGCTCCGACTCCTGCATAACCTCCTTGACAGACCGATGGAAGCCCTGATACTCCCGCTCCATCTCCGCCAAAATCCCAATCCGATTCTGAATCGCCCCGTCTTCCAGCGTCAGACGATTCACCTCGGCCCGCAAGCTCGCGACCTTCTCCTCCCGACCGCCCATCTTCATCTCATGTCCGCGGATCATGTTCAGCAAGGTCTGCCGCTCCGTCTCGGCCTCTTCGAGTTCGCGTTTACAGGTCCTCCGCTCCGTCAGAACCTCATCCAATTTCACATTCGCATCCGCAAAGTCCCGCTCCGCGCCCCCGCTCCGCGCCTCCAAAGCCTGAACAGACGTCATCGCCGCCGAAAGCCGTTCCCGCTCCCCGGCGAGCAGCACACTCTCCCGGCTCTCGCTCTGCATCAGCGTGTCCAAATCCCCAGCCCCAGTCCCCTGAGACTGCGCCACCTCAGACACCCGCGCCAAAAGCGCCTCTGTCTGCTCGTTCAAAGCAGTGATCTCCTGCTCAATCACCGCCATCCGCGCATACCGCTCGTCAATCTGGCTCTGCAACGTATCCCGACGACCCTCTTGTTCCGAAATCTCCGTCACAAGCCGCAGTTCCGCCTCCACGTCACTCTTCACATGTGTCTTGAGTACCGCGACGCTGCTCTCCGCCTCGGCAACCAAATTCCCAACATCGCCCATCCGCTGCCGAACCGCCTCAGACTCCACATCTTTCGCCCGAAACTGCTCCGTGAGCGTCTCCGAAGCCTGATACATCTGCTCCAAGGCCTCTTGCTGGCCGGCAAACTGCTCCTTCGCCGTCTCATAATCCGCCGCCAAGCGAATCGCCTCCGCCCGCAGCCGATCGAGCTGCGTCAACCAAAGCGAAATCTCAATCCCCCGGAGTTGGTCCCGAAACGTCAAATACCGCTTCGCCACCTCCGCCTGCTTCTGCAACGGCCCAACTTGCAATTCAAGCTCCGACACCCGATCATTGATCCGCGTCAGATCATCCTCCGTCTTCGAAAGCTTCCGCTCCGACTCCTCTTTCCGATACCGAAACCGAGAAATCCCCGCCGCCTCTTCCAAAATCTCACGTCTATCAATGCTCCGCTGAGACAAAATCTCCCCGATCCGGCCTTGGTCGATAATCGCATACCCATCCCGGCCCATACCCGTATCCATCAAAATCTCATGGACATCCTTCAGCCGCACAGTTTCCCGATTGATCGCGTATTCACTTTCCCCGCTCCGATAATACCGCCGGGTAATCATGACCTCATCCTGATCCAAATTAAAAATCCGCGCCGAGTTGTCCAGAATCAGGCTTACCTCAGCAAACCCGACCTGATTCCGCAGTTCCGTCCCGCCGAAGATGACATCTTCCATCTTCCCGCCCCGAAGCGCGCGCGTATTCTGTTCGCCCATAACCCAGCGAATCGCGTCAGATATGTTCGACTTACCACTGCCGTTCGGCCCGACAACGGCAGTAATCTGCTTTTCAAATGTAAGCCGCGCCTTCTCCGGAAACGACTTAAACCCCTGAATCTCAAGCGCCTTTAAATACACAAAAACACCCCTACTCACTCGCCCCGCAGAGCTTTACACAATATCAGATCATTATACCACAGACCAGCCCTTTTTTCAAGCCAATCATACAAATGTTCCGGGCCCCAAAGAGCCCGGAACACGCCATAATCACGATGTCCTCACCGTCAATTACAAAAACTTTTTATTGCCGTTTAGGATTATCAGAGCGACCTAAGAGGTAATCGGTACTTACTTCAAAAAAATCGGCAAGCTTAATTAATGTCTCATTGTTTGGGTTGTTTTCTGCCTCATAACGCTGATAACTTCTTTCGGTTATTCCCAATGCGTCCGCCATTTGGCGCTGAGTCATATTTCTTGTCTTTCGCAGTTCTTTCACTCTATCCGAAAAAGAAGCCATAGTAATCACCTAAAAAATTTTATAAAAAAATATTGACACGACAAATGTTAGCATGTACTATAGAGCCACAGACACGACACATGTTATCGTGTCTGATATATTCACGAACCCATTTGTCATATTATACCACACCAACCCCCAAAAACAAGGAGGCAACATCCCTATGCAAAGCATTTTAGAAGAATTTTTCTACGGAAACATCTCACCCGAAGTGCAATTTATCGCAAAAGGTTCCGAGTGTGATAACGTCATGCGCATTATTTGCCGCATTGAAGAAAAACTCCTAGAGCGGCTGAACGTGACTGAATCAATTGATCGCACGCAAAAGTCAAATCTACGGCTACAAACTCGGTGTCTTGATGACCGCCGAAGCTTTCGTCACAGGCAATGAGCTCGTTGTGGGAGGTTAAACATAGAAATCTGCTGCCCCCTCACACCCCCAACCCCTCCAACGCATCCCCAGCCGCCGCCTGCTCCGCCTCCTTCTTACTCCGCCCAATCCCCCGGCCCACCGCCACATCATTGAGTCGCACCTCAGCCTCAAACTCCTTCTGATGATCCGGCCCCGTCGCCGAAATCAAATGATACGACAAACTCTGCCCACTCTTCTGCTGAATCAACTCCTGCAACGCCGTCTTATGATCGAGCACAACCCCCGCCGGATCAACCCGCAAACTCTCCTCCAGCAGCCAAAGCACAATCCGCTCCGCCTGCTCAAAGTCACTATCGAGAAACACCGCCGCAAAAACCGCCTCCAACGCGTCCGCCACAATCGAAGGCCTATTCCGACCCCCACCCGCGTCCTCCCCGCGCCCAAGCAGCAAATACGCGCCGAGATCAAGCTTCGCCGCCGCCCGCACAAGGCTCTGCTCACAAACAAGCTCCGCCCGAAGCTTCGTCATCTTCCCCTCCGGCATGTCCGGGTAATGCCGATACAGATACTGCGCCACCGTAAACCCCAGCACACTATCCCCCAAAAACTCCAACCGCTCATTATGCCCCTGTCCACTCCGCGCCTCATTCGCATAAGAACTATGCGTCAACGCCGTCTGCAACAGGGACGAATCCCGAAACGTATACCCCAATTTTCGCTCAAGCTCTTGCATATTCGTATCCCCCAAAATGCAGGACGTGATGTCCGCCCGTGCCCTTGTAGGGGCGGCTAATAGCCGCCCGCGGACGATTGATAATCGCCCCTACACTGCGTTGTACATTGTAAAACGCCACCCGCATCGTCCCAAGGGGTGAGGCGGCACCTACCACCCAAATAGAAAGAAACGGGCGGCAAAGCGCCGCCCCCACAATTATTCCGCGTCGTCCCCAGCTTTCAACTTAATCACGTCAATATTCGCCGTAATATCCGCAATAATCCCCGACTGCGCCAAATCCCGCCCCTGCCGGATCGCATTGCAAATCGTCTTCGCATCCGCATTCCCATGCGCCTTAATCACCGGCTTCGCAATCCCAAGCAACGGCGTCCCGCCAATCTCCGAGACATCGAGTTTCGCCTTGATGCCCCGGAGCCCGCTCTTTACCAAAAGCGCCGCCATCTTGGAAACAACGCCCTTCTTAAACACAGACCGCAGTTCCCCCATCAGGAACATCGCCGTCCCCTCAATCCCCTTGAGCAGCACATTCCCGGTAAACCCATCCGCCACCACCACGTCAACACCACCAAGCGCAACAGACCGCGCCTCTACATTCCCAATAAAATTCAGCTTCCCCGCCGCATGCGCCTCCTCCAGCAAAACATACGTCTCCCGCTGCAAAGCCGTCCCCTTGCCCTCTTCCGTCCCAATATTCAACAAACCCACCCGAGGCCGTTCCCGACCCAACATGCGGTTTACATAATACGAACCCATGAACGCAAATTGCAACAGATACTCCGCCGTACACTCCGCGTTCGCCCCGCAGTCAATGAGCAGCGCGCCGCCCTCTTTGTTCGGAATCACCGGCGACAACGCCGCCCGCCGAATCCCACGAATCCGCTTCGGAATCAAGGTCGCCCCAGACAAGAGCGCCCCCGTATTCCCCGCCGAAACAAACGCGTCCCCCGCGCCATCCTTCAACATCGTCAGCCCGACCATCATGGAAGACCCCTTTTTCTCCCGCACCACGTTCGCGGGATCGTCCTCCATCGTCACAACTTC
>Ga0131853_10010368_pt1 | contig 17034 bp, 10 predicted proteins | sample TergutLab28metaG_FD_92764 | JGI IMG/M metagenome (GOLD analysis project Ga0131853, IMG submission 92764) | Labiotermes labralis P1 segment gut microbial communities from Petit-Saut dam, French Guiana - Lab288 P1 (version 2) (version 2) | ecosystem: Host-associated > Arthropoda: Insects >... | reverse complement strand
TAAGGTCAACGAAAGAGTGCGTGACGACAGACGTTTCACAATTTCTGATCTGTCCCTGCACTTTCCTCAGATTTCAAGGACTCTACTCTATGACACTGTCAGTAGTGGCTAACATCGCAGACGGCTGCATTCTATGAGGAGGGTATACAAAAACTTGTGGCCCACCACAATAAGTGCCTCAATAATGGCAGCGAATATGTGAAAAAATAGTTTGAAGAATTATATTCGAAAACTTATTCAATTTTTTTTACAGCGAAATGTTACTTGCTTTCTGAATAAGCCTCGTACATACATACATATACAGGTAAGAACCACAACACATTAATTATCATTTGTCAACTGCAGCCAAATGGGCCTACTCATCTTACAAACCAGATACTCACGTCCTACACTTCAATGTACAGTAACAATTTTTCTTACCCCACAGGTCCATGACACTTCAGGGCATACAACTTCTGTAGTGATGGTGTTGGGACATCATTACATAAATTGAACGTCCATTTCACCATCAGGCGGTAATATCCGTCCAACAGACTCACAAAGGAGAACATCAGTGGGATGGAATTAAATTTCAGATAAGATGGTATGCCATTTTTTCTCGATATTTCAACGGTTCCATCATTACGTACGGAGATGTAACACAAGTCATCAATCGTACATAGCTGATGCCACTAGAAACAAATAAAATAACATTATGAGTATTCTTGATTTCAAACTTTCGCCATGTTCTGAATGTTGCATGCTTTCTTCTGGCTAATTCCATGGCATCTGAATTTTATATGCTGACACAATGTTCCATCTTCATAGGCGGGTAGGTACCTACCTGCCCATGAAGATGGAACAGACAGTGTGTTCCAAAATGTTGGCATTTAAATTCAGATGCCAGGGAATTACCCAGAAGAAAGTATACAACATTACAAGTACACGCAAACTTTACAAAGATTTCTGTGTGTGTGTGTGTGTGTGTGTGTATGTGGGAGGTTGGGAACATGCACACATGCACATGTCTCTGCCTCTCTCTCTCTCACTAAACTTCAAATGGAACCTCAATTGCACAAAAGCTTGTCTTCATTGTAAAATGTTCGTTGGTTTCAAGAATACAGCACAAACACTAATGCAAAATTAACACAAACTGTCCAATCAAAGAAATGGAAAAGCAGATATGTATCTGACAAGAAACATTCTGCTTGAATATTTATTGCTTAATGTTCAAATATCTTTAATACTCACTACATTACGCGTGCATTTCAGTATTATATTATGAAGAACTGCAGGACATCGATTTTTACAAGTCACCTAGCACATACACACATATGTACACATATTACACATTTAATGGACCCGAAATGTTCTCAAACTGACAACAGAATGTGGAATAAATCATTAAAATATACACGACAAGTACGATAAAAAATTAAAATGTGGATTTCACATAAACTATTCATATTCAGCAATAAATCCATGATATACCTCTGACACTAAAACTGTAAGTCATTTTTAAGATGATAAATTCGTCAACAAATGAAAGTAGTGTGTATCTGAGTATCTTCTGTATGCTGCTTACACTGGGTGTTTCATTCACCAGCAAGACTTCACGACTTGCAGCCCTGAATTTCAGAAATTTTCTCCACCATGGACCTCTTTGGATGGGAGGGGGTTATGCATTTGAATACAATATCAGTAAGGTTAATGTTATGGTTTGGTTTAATTTAGTTTAGCTTATTTATTGAACCTACTTAGTCATGTGTGACAATGAACAAGTCAAATTCACTTACAATTTATATATCAAACCACTCACACTCACAATACATCAATATTAAAACATATCAAAGCAGTCCCATTATAGGCCTGGAGTGGCCCAGAGGGTTCCAGGAAGTTAAGGTTCCCAGATTTCGTGACAATGGCACAGGATGGTGGTAGGTTGTCAACCTTACGCACCGGCCGTCTTTACCCCCAGGAAATACTCCTGGTACTCATTTCTGTTACAGTCTGAGTCGACCCCAGGGCAATAGTGCGATCGAAAGAATTTTATGTCAATGAAAAATCCAGTGACACCAGCTGGGATCGAACCAGCGACCTCCCGATTTGTAGCACAGCACCTTAACCACTGCGCTAATCAAACTTATAAATTTCACGTACAATAAGCATAACCTAAATACAACAACTAAATAAAATGCACATTGTGACAGAAAGGATTTCAGTTCTTTTTTAAAACATATGATCTTGTCCAATTTTTTAATGTGATCTGGCACCTTGTTGTACAGCCCAATTCCCATATTCACAACACTTTTCCTGAAGAGATCCATATCGCAAAACTTAACTTGTACATCCAATTTTGTGTCGGTTATAGTTTACAAATGTGTACATTCTGCTTGAGTGCGTCTTTGTACTGTTTAATGCAACATACGACTTCAAGTACTTATAACGAAAAGACTGTAATTATATCGTAAACCTTAAACAACCGCCTACAAGATGTAAGTCTAGTAACACTTCTCACTATTATTACCCTTTTTTGCAGATTATGTATGTTATTATTTTCATTATCTGCACCCCAAAAAATTTATACCGTACCTCAGAAGTGCAAGAAAATTAGCATTATAAATACTTGTCACCATATAAGGGTTCATTACTTCTTCCAGTGACTTAAAAACATAAGATACATAGCTCAGTTTTATACTTCACAACTGTACTTGTATGTTCCATTGCAGATTTTCTGTGATGTAGATGCCTATGAATCTCAATTGTGTTACAGGCAATATTCATAATTTCAAAACTGACTTGTGGGTCTTAAAAGTAATCTATTCTGCTTACTATGAATTGTCACTGTTATTTTTTTTTTTCCAGCCATCATCAAAAGGTTATTTTTTTGAAACCAAGTTTCTAGCTCCTTCATAAGGTAAAGTGATCCCGTTACAGGCCCGGTGTGGCCCAGAGGGTGCAGAGAGGTATAGCTCTACTCTTCCATGACCGCGGCACTAGAAGGGGGTGAGTGGTCAGCAGCACGCCCTGACCACACTTTACCCCCCGGGGAAAGACCCAGTACCCATTTTACAGGAGGCTGGGTGGGCCCCAGGGCCGGTCTGAAAAGGCGGAAAATCTCATCCCCACCGGGATTCGATCCTGGACCGTCCAGCCCGTAGTCAGTCGCTATACCGACTGAGCTACCCGGCCCACTAACATGTCTAAGTACTTTATTAAAAATACTGACAGAATACTGTCACAATACTAAAATCTCAGAGACTACAATCATTTGAACAAATAAACAGGATGCATAGAGCTACAAAGAATGTACACAAAATGTTGGTATAAAAACCTCATATCAAATGTCCATACGGAGGCCTGAAGAGGTGATGACAGCAGAACATTAAGAAGTGGTTTAGAAAAGAAAACCCTGAAGATTAGAGGTCAGCTGGCACAGAATTATGTCAAAATGGTAAGCTTTGGTATCAGTAGTCAATTCTAACAAAACAAGTGGCTTCAGTTAATTTTTCCACACAAATTCCTACCATTAAGAACTGTGGGTGTATAAATGGTTTTTGTCTCATATGCAGTCGCCCTATTCTAGTCCGCAACATCCAATGCAACAGACTTACCATAGGTTATATTAAATTATATATCATTAGCTTTTATGTAATTTTTCAGAATGGTGCTGGGGTCTTTACCAAGATGTCCTAGTATTTATTCTCCCAGCTCTCACAATTTCTAATTACTGCTACACTTCTTCTTAATTTATAGTGAACAGTGTACAAAAACCTTTAAAAGTATCACAAGAATTATGAATGCTTTGTGGGGTGTGGATGTATATGCAATAAATTTTATAGACTGGTTTTTAATATTTCAGGACTTTTTATGTGTGTTGGCAAAGATAAACGCTAGAATAAGCTCTTCTGGACTACTGGACAGTGGATCAGAAGTAATACTGGCCTCTCATATTTATTTATTACATTATGCCATCGTTAAACAACATATAAACCGTCGTATTAATACAACTGGTTACATTCTGTTATATGTTTCAGCTGTTACCCGGACATCATCAGGCCAACAAGGAATAGTGTTAATTAAGGTATATTCATTAATTTTTTCCAATGGGGTCTGATTGTTTACATTAAAAACCTTTAAGCTTATTAGGCCTGTATTTATGGTTAAAATGTTACTGAATTTAAAATTAACTATAAAATATGTAACTATTTGAATTTCCACTCGCAGGGATGGGCGTATGTCATTCCGCAGTCCGTAGTAACACTTTTCTGGATTGTGTATGATTGTATATGAATGTATGTAGGGGGAACATCATTCACGTTAAGTATCAATTAGGATTTTGATTATAACAATTTTAAAGTCATAACCGTTGTGAGTTGGTTTCCATATTATTAAGTAATCGGGACTGTGGGTCTTACACAGCATGTATTTTGAACACTATGTTCTTGGGTTTGATTCACTTATATTATGCGTAGTTCTGTGTACTTCCAGTTTAATATGGTTTAATTAATTATATTGTTCGATTCACTTTTGTCTAGTGTGTGCACTGTCTTGGGCATCATGTTGGTGTGAACATTACGTAAATTATAAGTGGTGTAGGTAGACCCACAGTTGTTGTAGTGGAGTTTGTTGGTCATGTACCGGTGGTATATGGTACGCAAGCCGTAGGTTGGACTTCGTTGTGTACCCCTCGTATTGTAGTTGGATACGGGATGGTTTTGTTCCTATGGTATGCCGATTGGTATGGTATTGTCATTACTATGTTGGCATAGCCAGGTGTATCTTGCTCTGTGTGTGCATGATACCAGCAACCAACTGACCAAATGTTATCAGTTGTAATAATAAAACAGTTTGTATGTTGTGTAACGACAGCATAATATAATAAATAGTTATATGTACACAACAGGATGGCTTCCTTCAAATTTACTATCATATTTAACATTAAAGTATCAGAACACTCAGCGCATAGTGAGTATTTTCATCAAGAACCATCATATCATCACCAAACTTCTTGGAAAATACAATGCACCTTCAATTATGGCAATCTAATCCCACCATACTTGGATCTGTTGAAGAGACATAAAGGTGCAAACATAATTTTATTCAGAAATCACTTGGCAGACTTATTCACAGATTACAGGATATTAAAATAGATCTCAAAGAAACAGAATGGGATGATTTACAGTAATGTGGATTAGAATGGGATCCAGTGCTAGTGATGAAGAATCATCTCATAAAAGTTGGCCAAATTCTTTGGTACCCAAGCAACAAGGACTCTACTCCATGGAGTTCATTTTAAATGTAAAATTATACTCAAACATAAGGGAAAAATACTTGTTTCAAACCATGTGATTACTGATCACTCATATCATTTAAAGGTATATCACAAAGTAGCTTATGTGCCACAACCATCAATGTTCTGCTGGGTGACAAAGTGTAAACCACTTTATTGCACAATGACATGATCAGTTTACATAAAAATCATATGTTATATGCAACATATTACCTCTTTCTTTCCATTGTACTGAACTCTAATCCCAGGCTGCTTTTCATGGAAAGGGCAGACTTTTAAGAGTATACTATGCACACATCCATCTTCATCCATCAGGGCTTTGTATTCTTCACTCAAATAATTTGGAGCAATTTCTTCAAACTGTTTCAGATATTCTCCCTTTACAAACCAGGCATCATGTTGAGCATTTTTCTTAATTTTGACCAAACTGTCATGGATGGGCTTCTTAACAAAAATGAAATGATGCCTAATAACTTCTTTAGGAATGAATTTCTTATAGTCACTTTCAACTATATCCCTATCTACACCTTTCTCCACCATCACTCTGTACATATCTGCAACACCTAATCCAACAAGTTCCCGTCTGTATTTATCATAACTGATCTCAGGGATCTCATTATTCATTACATCACTCCGAGCCTGGTGAAAATAATAATCATACGCTTTTATGTCTGCTTTCCTCAGTCTCGAGAGACTTGGAACTTTATATCGGAGCCTGAAGTCATATTCTACACTTGCTCTAGATCCAGATAATCGAAGACCTGGATTAAACCACACTTTAGAGCCATGCAGCCGAAGCGCAAATAAATGTCTGGCAACAGGCCCTATCCCAAGACGTTTGCAGACTTCAATACAGACGTCTTCTGCAGTTGTTAAACTCAAAAGTGGTACTTTTAAGATTCCATTGTCAACGTGTGTATGCACGGAGGCAACTTTATTCTCTCCCATAATTAATAATGTGCAGGCTACAGTATATTAACATATGAAGTACTTTACTACCAGTCACTGGTGTCACCGGAGTCATTTAAGTTACAATTCTAGCAAATATACTTCATACTGCGCTGTCAGTCAGGTACAGATCTCAAACCCATCTACACATCCCACTAATATGCTCTCCCACATCTTCACAGCCATTTGTGTACCTGCTACATTACTGCCATTCGCAGCAAAACACACGTACTAACATACAGCTGTTGCGGGCAGTCTTTTTTTTCTCTCTCTCTCATTCTTGCCAATCATACGGAAATTCTGAACTGCAATGCTGATCAATTTCTCCATGTCGCACATGCATCCCTTTCGATATAAAAAGCGACATCATATTTTCACTACTCTCTGTTAGTAAAAAAACTCGAAATCTGCTTTTTGGACGTTATTCCTTACGTCCCAAAAAAGACTGTAATTTAGTATATGTTAACATACCTGTCGAGATCCCACCAATAATGAAAAGCTTTCCATTGTCAAAAACCTCATTTCTCGGATATTTGAATCCCAAAACGATAAATTCCTTGAATCTTGTAGTACACAGGTTTTACGAGATCGTCTCAAACGATCTATTATTACGTCAGAATCTATGTGACGTCATGTTGTCATGACGTCACTCAACCGATTCGACTCGCGCATGCCCACATTCTTTAGGTAAAAAATTATACTTATTTTCGTCTGATACAATCATACCCTATGCGCCATCTTGCAGATTTGCCTTAGTACATAGTGGGTTGGGTTTGTGAAGAGTTTTATGGTTCGAAGTTGAGGAAGAGCTTAGAATATCTTTGTAGTTGTTGTTTATTAAGTTTGTGTGTGTGAGTGCAAACAATCTCCAGACTCTGAAACATGATACTATCAATAAAGAAAATGGGACCTGTATTACAGTGTTTTTTGTTAAGTGTTTTATTTTTAGGATTTACGAACATCTTTTCTACGGTAGCGGGTAAGCGTTAATAGTGTTCTGATAATTGTTCATCATCAGCATTATAACTGTTTATGGAAGGTGCTGATAGTTGGACTTAACTTGTCCTAGTTTTAAGTTTATTCCTCCACCCTTCCCTGTTCTTTATTTTGACAGTAAAAGGAACTGTGTCAGGACATAAGTCATTGCCAAGAAATTACGCACCAGTTTATGTATCTTGACAATTACTACACTGGCTCATTATTATCTTCTCTGTGAAGTCCCAGATCGGTTTGAAACACTCAACTTTTATCATATGTCATGATCAGAATACTGGGTGCAGAAGTTGAATCACTTGCACATAATGAGATGAAAAGTGTCAGTTATTAAGCGATGTTTTTGGCTTGTTTAATGTTACTTTGCTGCATGTATACAGAGCCAAGAACTCACGTTGAGCTTGTTTTATTGTATGTATCACATTAAAACTAGCTAGGATATAACCACAGTTACCCTGAGCTGAGAAGGAAATCTGTTTTATACATTCCATTCAGACAAGTGCTTTATGAGAGGTAACTTATTTAATATTTGAATTTATGTTTGATAGTCGTGGGAGCTGGCTGAATGAAGCAGATGATGATTAACTGTTTATTAATAAGGAAAACATATCATTTTGACTGTTGTCATTCTGATTTAAAATGGAGAAATATTTCTTGGTAACTGTCCCATGGATGCTAGTGATGCACATTCATCCCATTCTCATTCAGTGGTTGTATATACCTAAATACACTTAATTTTGAGGTGTCATTGGGTATTTTATACGTATATTTTGTTGTGTGGACTTGTAGATACAGTTATTTTGAGGAGTTAACATAGTATGGTGTAGTTTGTGTGTATAAACCTTTATAAATTTTACTCTGCAAATTAATTGTTGCTTCATTTCCAAAAGTGGCCTTTCTGAATCTGTAAATCACATATACATTTGTCAAATTTTGAGGGAAGAATTACAGTTGTTCTTTTCTGCCAGGTAACTGACTTTGTTATAATGGTCACCAATAAAGAAATCCTAAATTTGACCGGTTAGGAGTGTTAGGTCTGGGTTAGTTTAAGTCGGATCCAGTAAATGTAACTAAAATCTGCAGTGAATGAAAGGTGTGTGTGTGTGTATGTATGTATGTATATATATATATATATATACATATGAGTTTGATCCATAAATTAGCATTTCGATTGCCATAATAATGTTGGAGGTACATGTCCACCGAATTAGGCATGAATTAAATTCGTATTGCTGTGCAGTGAGATCAGTTAAGCTCTTTGTGTCACAGGAAACACTTAAGATGGTTTACTATGTCTATTTCCAAGTACAAAAAAATATAATTAGAACTACGACTGGATGTGGTAGTAGAGACTCATGTAGAGATTTATTTAATAATACGAAAATGCTGTCTCTTCAATCACAATGCATACCATCATTTCTGTTATTTGTGGTTAACAACAAAAATAAATTCAAATTAAATTCTGAGGTCCCATACATAAATACTAGACAGAAATTTACCTTTCACCAATCCTCATCAAATTTGTCACCATATTAAAGATGTGTCTTTTCAGTTGGTGTAGAATTCTACAAAGTATAAAAAATTTAGGTATAACCCTAAACAATTTAAATCAGGCCTAAAGAATTATTTATATGCTCATTCCTTCTACTCTGTAGAAGAATACCACAGTGTAATTGGAAAATGATAAACTAAGCTTAATCAGTTGTGTTTTACCAGCTGATACTGTATGTATGTGATATTTTCCTGACTTGTTCCATATCCAAGTTATTAACCTGTTTTGGATTCATGAAATACAAATAAATGCAATTCATCTTATCTTCACTTGGAACCTTGATTTATATTGACTTCAAGTTAAGGTTGGCAGTTATAGTGTTTTAAGCATGACTTGTATATGGAATATGTTAGTTACGTTACTTTCTTGCTGAAGACTGGAAAATTTTTGTCATTTATATTTTCTTGTTAGTTTGATGTCCGAATCGTATGAAACAAGCTTGATTGATTGGTGTGAATTTGCTGTGTTGATGAAACTGGGATTGTACTCTGTATGTGACTGTTGCAGTTTCTGTGTTGAAGAGATTTTGTTGGTATGGAACGAAATTAGTTTAGAAAAAGAAAATGTCCATAGTAGTCATAGTAATGTGTTTATGGTGTGGGGTGAGAATGTGTACTCATTGTTATATAGTGGCTCAAATTTATTTGGATGTCGGTGTGTGCAGTATGCACCAACAAGGTTGTGTGGTTTGTGGAATTTTGGGAGGATAGAAAGTGTCAGCAAGAAAGGTTTCTCAGATGTTGTGAGGGGAAAATTGAGCAGATAAATGGTATGATGTTTTGTGCTGGGTAGGGGGTGATCAGGAAGTAGATTTACTGTTTTTTTTTCCTCTCCCCACTAAAATGTGGGAAGTGCTAAGTTGTGTAGAATATCTTGGATACAAGCCATGCCGTATGTTGGGTGGTTAGTCACTGGTCTCGTGGGTTTGATTTCAGATCGGTCCTTGTGGGATTTGTGGTGGACACAGTGGTTCTAAGAAGAGTTTTTCTCATGTACTTAATTTTCCTATTGTCATTGTTATTTTACCGTTGGTTCACGTAACTATTACTTCGTTCATCTGCCACTGATTCTCTATAATCATAACAGTAGACAGGAATGTTAAGTGAAACTCTTCTCTGCCGTTGTCGCGACAGAATATGATAGGAGTTGAAGATTATCATCTTTGGGGATGTGACACATTGTTGTGTTGTTTCAGAAGATGGTCTTCATAGTAATTATTACAAAATGTGTTTTGTTACCACATTCCTTGAGATGGTGATGTACCATTTGCTGCATTGTACATACTAAATCTGACTAGACTTGTGGTAGTGCCTGTTCTCCCAAGTCCTTCTATGAAAACCATGACCTGTAAATTGTGTGTGGCTGTATTAGAATACAAGATGTGATCCTTTTCTGTTGTCTCTTCAGGGTGGTGGTCGTACAGTGGGGCTGTTCCTGGATGGTGATCACTTTTTGTGGGTCTTCTTTCATGCTGTTTGGTGTGGATTAGGCTATTGCATAACACTGCAAGGAGTGCAGGTGTTATTTACAATTGACTGTAGTGTGAACTTGAACAGTGAGAGTAATGGAGAAACAGAAACTTCTGTAGCCATTTTAACATAGGAACAGGCTGAAACAGAGAAACGCTTAACCTGTTTTCAAGGATAGGAGAAGGAATTAACTTATTCATTCACAACTGATTGAGATTTGGTTTGTGGCAAGTAGTGTGTGTGAGATTTTTGTGCAGTTAGTTTAGTTTGACCGTCAGTTATTCCACCATGCCCCATGCTCATCTTTCAGCACTTTGATTTATGTTAGACAAATTGAAGGTTTACCTCTTATGTGTCACTTGGCCAGGATCAGGAGCAGGGCATTTTAGAAGGGTATAGGCGTTAAGGAATGAATTACCGGGTACAAAATAAGTTTACTGGGATCAAGGTGTGGGGACTGGAATTTAAGGTTGGTCAGGAATATGATATATTATTGAGAACGGAGGAATTTTTCTTCAGTTTTGAAAGTGACGGCTGTAGTAGGTTGGGAAAGAAACATGGGGATTTTAAAGATGGAAATTTGACCGAATATCAGAACGTCCTTAACAGTGGCTATAGAGGACTGTATTTTTCCACACATCAGTGCATTTCTCTTCCAGCATTAAAAAAAATTGCATAATGTGCACTGTTGTAGGTGAACCATATGTCTCATTTCATTCCAGAAGGTTTATTGGGGTTAAGATACAGTTCCACGCATTTAAAACTTGGCACTGCGTGGAGGAAGTGATCAGTTTCACCCACACCCCCAGACTGCTTTAGTCCCATGGAAGGTGCCTCCAGTATTGACAACATAGAAGGCTATGTGGACCATGGAGGTGGCCATAATGTAATTTGGAAAATAGGTTGAAAATATGTAGCTCTTGCTCCGAATCAAACCATGATGTCTTGACTGTCCAGTTTGTAGTCTGCTGACTGCACTGAGTGTCCTTGGTAGTGCATTGAAGTGTAGTATTACTATTTATTTGTTTATACCTTGCATATTGAATACTAAGTGTTTATTATATACCAACATATGCTCAAATAAGTAGTGTAAATTTATATTAAATTACTCTTGACATGTTTCATCTTCATAGACTTTACAGTTTGTGTTAGCTAAAGTTATGAATTATTAAAATGATACAATACAGCATAGTAGTATGTAATTATGATAAAATCTTGGTAGGTGTGGCCGCGTATGTAATTATCCCACACCACACACACACACACACACCTAACCGGAATTACATGTGTGACCACATTTACCAAGATTTTATCATAACGTACTACATTGTATTGTATCATTTTAATAATTCATAACGTCAGCTAACACAACTGTGTTATGTAGGTTTATGCTTAAACAGATGAAATTCATCTAATCAAGAAGTTTCCTGGTGTAGGATCTTGCAGATGTTTCATTGACTTCACAAAACTCCCCATTGTGTCTGGTTCAGAGCCAGTTCAAACCAGTTCAGACCAGTTCAGTTAAGAGAACTGGTTCATGTACAGCCCATTCAAAAGTGATGTAACTGCTAGGTGTTTGTTGCCATTGTATGTGGAATGTGATACAACAGATTAAGTGAAACTTAGATTTCCTAACCTGAAAGACATTATATACTTACACATTACTTAAAAGTGGTTAAAGAAAAAGTTACTAAGGCTGCATTGAGTAATTTTGTTCTTCACAGCAGTGATTCTCATGGTATGGGTAAAAATTGAAATAGATAAATGTAGTCTACAACAGTGCTTTTCAATGAAAAGTTCATGAGTTTTGCTGAAGGGGTCCTTGAGTTCAGTAGGTCATGCTTGGTGGAACACGAAGTTCGTTGTGTTTAGATTTTCTTAATTGTAGTTCTGTTTTCCTTCTGCCTGGGAAGGTGTTTTAAGTGGGTTTTTACATTTGCTTAATAAAGATTTGTGGAGTCTTATGTTTATTGGACCGTGCATCATCTTGATAGTTGAATAAACAGAGACCAACTTGATGTCACTTGCTATTTTATTTAATCATTTAATGCTCAACATGTTTCAGATGTTAATACATGCATCCGGACACCACACCACCCCAGCCAAATCACAACGTAACACCAACACGCATCGAACCAGAGCAATGCAACCCATGAAATAACTCAACAAATAAGTTGCAAGCTCCTGAGGATGGATGTATTAACATCCGAAACATGTTGAGCATTAAATAATGAAATAATAAAGCAAGTGACATCAAGTTGTTCTCTCTTTGTTCAACTATTTTCAGAGTGTTAAATATGTTTGTAGTTCATAAACATTCCGGTTTTAAATACCGGTATAAGTTGTGCCCGAGGTGTCAGGGTTGAGGTAATTTAGGTGAAGGTCTTCACAGAAGTATTGAAACTTTCTATGGGGTATGTGGTACCAGATTGGTTGAGAAACTGTGGTCTGGAACTTACAACTTGGTGCGTCTGATTTACATCCCCTTTATTCACAAACCTTGGCTGTGGGGCCAGTGATGCCATCATCCCATTTTTAATACCTTGCATATATCTTAGAGCAGAATTGAATAGTATCAGCAGCACTTCTGAATTCATTGCAGAAGGTATGAAATTTGAAATGGGCAATATGGCCTGCACCCAGGGGGTTTTTTTTTAATGGTTATTTTGTCAGTAATTACAGACAAAATGCTGTGATAATACCTTCCTGTAACTTGGAAAATGGTATGTAGTCAAACACAACTGTGTCACTTGAGGTGTATGTAGTTGTTCTTGTTGTTACACCATGCATGTTGTTGGATTACTCAATTGTTATACCAACTACTGCACATGTATAAAATTTATAAAATTTACACATTAAAAACACTCCGACATGTTTCGGTCCTAGGACCATCATCAGGGAGCCATATCGTCCTTGCTAAAGTCACGCTATAAAAAGTCACATTAATTTCATTGTACAAGTTGGGTGTTGTGGCAGCATGCCGTGTTGTGTAATGTTATGTTGCGAAGAGTGCCCTGCTACAGATGTGCATTCTGTGACTATTTCTAGTGTGACATTAGCAAGGAAGCTCCCTGATGATGGTCCTAGGACCGAAACATGTTGGAGCGTTTTTAATGTTTTAATGTGTAAATTTTATCAATTTTATATATGTGCAGTAGTTGGTATAATGATTGAGTAATGTGGTTGTTCATTATATAGTCATTAAATACACCTCATGTGACACAGTTGTGTTTGACTACATACCATTTTCCAAGTTTCACACACACAACGGGATGACACACTTCCTAGACCTTTCTGTAACTTTCCAGTTTGTAGAACTTTGTTAATTAATGAGACTAAATAGATGAGCATTCCCTGTTTATCATCGCTTGTGAATGTTATATTAAGTTATTTTTATTCCTCATCCCAGCTTGTAATATCCATGGCCCTGAAATAATACATGTTTGTATATTTTAGTTGGTTACATGTTTGTTCAAGAAATATGTCTAGCAATTTAAATCTCATGTTTGTCTCTTCTTAGTATTCATATAAGTGAATATGGGATGGCCAAGAAACTAGATACCACCTAACAAGTGTAAATAAGCCCCTGATACTCCACATATAGGTAAAGATTTTTTTTCGTATGTTTTTGACTTGCTGTGTAGAAATGCTTAATTTCAGTTCGTTGTTGTTATATGCATATGCAAGAGAATGTTGTAGGTATTTGAAAAGGACTGGTACTGCCCCTTTATTTGTGTAGATGGTGAAATATTGTGTGAAAACAAGTACCACATACAGATTTTGCCCTAAAATATAAAGTTAAAGGGACCATATGCATTTATATACCAACAACTTCACAATGATTTGGTACAATGATGTACACGTGTGGCCGGCCTTTTTCAGCGATCCGCAGGGAGGCATCCATGAAAGCAAAGCACATCAGTGTACTTCCAAAGTATAGATTCAGTACATGCACATCGTAGCTGTTACTTTATGTTGCTGTAGAACTTTCCTGCTATGATATGAACATGCTGATTGAAGGTACTGGTGATAGTGTTGAGGACAGCCTTTGAACTTTGGACTGTTCAGTGGACAGAAGTACAAATTGAATTTCGTAGTTCATCTTGTATCATTAGCATGACCGAATCAAGGAGGTTGATAATAGGCTGGATGTGTTACGTAAATTCTGAAGACAAAGTCATCATAAAATTCCTGTTTCAAAGGTAACATGGAAAAAGAGAACTTGGGAGGGAGTGTCTTAACAGTGAGGGAATTATTACTGGATCATAGCTAAGTAGTTTAATAGAAGTGAACTGGATTGAATTGGCTTAAGATAGGATGCTTGTCAGTGGGCAGATTTTGGCAGTCTTGGAACGTACATTCCTGGCATTCATTCATATTCCCCGTCATCTCCCCTCATCCTAAAAAAAAAAGGTAAAGCAGTCCTGTTACAGGCCTGGACAGGCCCAGAGGGTTCCAGGAAGTTAAGGTTCCTAGATTTCGTGACAATGGCACAGGATGGTGGTAGGTTGTCAGCCTTACGCACCAGCCGCCTTTACCCCCAGGAAATACTCCTGGTACTCATTTCTATTAGAGGCCGAGTCGACCTCAGGGCCACAGTGTGATCGGAAAGATTTTATGTCAATGAAAAATTCCAATGACACCAGCTGGGATCGAACCAGCGACCTTCTGATTTGTAGCACAGCACTTTAACCACTGTGCTACCGCCTCTCATCCTAAACCCCTTTGAATTATTTTACTTGTCTACCTTTGTGTGCCTGAAATGCTCCCATTACCTAGAGATGTTCATTTATCTTTTTTAAAATTGTGGTGAGGTGGTTGCTTCATGAGGGTCGTTTCTAATCAGGCTGCCTACTTCTCCTCTCATGCAGTTTTATGATTGTAGAGCTCCATACAGAAGATGTGTATGCCTTGATAACATCACTGTCTTCTGGTGTGTGATACCTCATAGTTCATAGTCTGGTAGCTATTGAATGGTTCTTTGGAAGAATCTGACGTCATCTTCTGCTCAGAAATTGGGGTTCATAGTTTTTCTGAAATGTTGGTAATTCTTTATCAGATGTGACAACCCAGAAGTTTGTAATCTCCATAGTTACTGCCATGAGATTCCCAAATGTCAAAGGTAGAAACAGAATTAACTTATGCACATTTCTGGTAAACCTATATACACAAATTCTATAAATACCTGACCTCACATTTTGTGCCAAAACTTGGTTTGCTGAAACCCTTGGTGATAAAAAAGAACATTTTGTACGTGTTGTTGATGCATCTGTTTTATATCACACTTGCAATTTGATGATTAAACTTGGACCATAGGGCCAAAAAAATATCCACGTTACTACATTTATGTCCTGTCATTTTCTTTTCAATTCCTTTCTCACAAGACACTGTTATTGAAATTTGTGTTATGTTTCATTAGTCCCTGTTGTTATCATACTGTAACATTAGTATCTTTTATTGATGGTATGTTGTTGCAGTGATAATTTTTTTATTATTTTTGGCTTCATGTCTGGAACTTGTTCAATATATTATTATCATCTGCACCCAAGCTGGTATTTTTGGCTCAGATGACAAACTCTTTTAAATATAATGTGAGAAGTTTGTATGTGTACATTAAGCTTCAGTTCTTGCGGTAGTGCTTGAGAGTGGCCATGAGGGTGTTGAAAATCTATTGCCAAGGCTAAAAATGAGTGGAGGTACACCTCCACCACCCCCCACTTGTGGAATGTATAGGATTAACTTTGCCTTGTTAGTAAGTTCATATTAATCCTTGTAGTTTCAGGTGAGTGTAATTATCTTGTAGGAAATAAACAGGTTTTGGATACGATATGCCATGGAAGAAAGTGTACAGTAGTGGTACATGACTCCCAGATGATAAGCCACTCAGCTGACTACATTTTTTTCATAGGGCCCTAGTATCTGTGGGTTTCTGAGTATGGAAATTGCTTTGTGTCACCCTTCTGGCATGTAGAATTTTGAGTTGGCTCCTAGATTTACGGAAAATTTGTGGACCTGTTTGTAATGAGTGTATGTAAAATATGCTCGTAACACTTGGTGTCAGACTTCGAGGTATGAGGTTCCATGTAACTGTTATTGCCCAAATTTTGTGATTCAGAAAGAGCTGTCGGGCAGAATTGCTGCAGATTTTTTACTGTGATTAGATCTGGTGTTATGGGGAATTCCAGAGTGTAACTAGAAAATTCTTACCTGTATATACAGCGCTTTGTAATTATATTCTTTTCTTTTATGCAGAAGCATATTGAAAAGTATATAGCTTTGCTTTCTTTTTTTCATAATTGTTATAGTTTTTAGCGTCAGCGTTGATACTGGATCATGGTAGCGTGATTGCATATTATGTTTTTACTATGCAGGTTAAGGTTCTGTAGACTTTCAGTGGCTGTTCGGTGTACATATCCAAACACAGCAACACATCATTGAATGATTGGTGTACATATCCAAACACAGCAACACATCAGTGGCTGATTGGTGTACATAGCCAAACACAGCAACACATCAGTGGCTGATTGGTGTACATAGCCAAACACAGCAACACATCAGTGGCTGATTGGTGTACCTATCCAAACACAGCAACACATCAATGGCTGATTGGTGTACATATCCAAACACAGCAACACATCAATGACTGATTGGTGTACATATCCAAACACAGTAACATACAGTGGCTGATTGGTGTACATATCCAAACACAGCAACACATCAATGGCTGATTGGTGTACATATCCAAACACAGCAACACATCAGTGGCTGATTGGTGTACATATCCAAACACAGTAACATAC
>Ga0131853_10010365_pt1 | contig 17036 bp, 9 predicted proteins | sample TergutLab28metaG_FD_92764 | JGI IMG/M metagenome (GOLD analysis project Ga0131853, IMG submission 92764) | Labiotermes labralis P1 segment gut microbial communities from Petit-Saut dam, French Guiana - Lab288 P1 (version 2) (version 2) | ecosystem: Host-associated > Arthropoda: Insects >... | reverse complement strand
CTCTCTACGCATATGAGAAATCATCAACTAATGACGGACTATTCTTATGGAGCTGTACCTAACTTATACACCGTTATTGTTACGCAATGCGTGCATTTCCCAATTTATTTAATAATATGTATATAGCGAATGCAGTGTTGGTGTCTCAGCTGTTCTCTGTATGAGGCCCAGCAATGGTGCAGGAAATGGCTATCGTGTGTGGAAGGTATCTTCATTATTAATGAACTAACTCGGAAACACAGGGAATGTAACCGACTCCATTTGCTTTCATGGATTACGAGAAAGCCTTTGATAAATTTATCAGAAATAAACTCTGGAAAGTTATGGCTGACGAAGGTTTTACATAACATTTGAGAAGACAGACATAAAGCTTGTACCACAGCGGGCAATTTGCAGTAGCCAACTAACAGACTGAAATGGTAAAAATAATGTAAAATTTCAGGAAGTCATAAAATATTACTCAATATTACTAAACGTCTTTAATATATATGTATGTATATAGTTTTTCCCGAAACGTCGGTGACCAACTACAAAACTACGCTGCGTGATTTCCCATTGGAACTAAGGCCACAACTACAAGACGGCGAAACCCTAGAATGTCCTCAAAATAGTTCCTGACAGCAAAGTAAATAAACAAGTAAAAGAATTTTATTTACTGGGTATATTGTATCGTATTTAAGTACGCTACGCTATACCCAGTAATGCTCTATGTAATAGGCTGCAAAGGTTGCATTATGTTCTACTAGTTGTACCCGTATGAGTAATTCGCAGGTAGAAAAACTAAAACATTTAATCAGCAACAATTTATCTATGTTTTTGAAACTTTAAAACATCTCTCGCTATCGAGGGTTTGTGGTCATATTGCTCTAATTTTCAATAGATCTAACAGTGAAGTTTTCAAAGATTTATTCAACGGGCCGGTTACCTTCTGCGCGTTTGCTCTTTCTGAAAAAAAAAAAGGGTAATTTCAGGAATTTAAAATTCCGTCATTTATCTACCATATACTTCTAATTGCAAATCCACAGCTGCAGATTTATATGGAGTTTTTGCCTACGCTGAAATGTCGCATGCACACCTGTCCACTGCTGTAGGCAGATACGCTTCCCTGCCGAATGCTCCGTAAATTTCTCCACTCTTCTGTGCATTAGTTCTAGCGTCGATCCGGCTGTCCGGCTGTCAGTCTGCCTATCTATCTGTATAGGTTACAACAGCTTAAGAGCACATAAACGGATTCGTACGCAGTTTTACAGTGGAGAATTCTACGAAAGATTTTGGAGCCATTTTAATTTCTATTTAGAGCTAGCAGTTTCATTTTCCACTTGACATATCGCCCTACAGCCTTCATACATGCATCATCCCTGCTGTGCTTCCATGCTGTGTGCGCATGCCCAATTCATATCCACCTCGAATATGGTGCGTGGGTAGGAAACAAGGAAAGTGCAAACTATCTGGAACACCAGATATGGAATGGGGCGAATGCTTCGTAGTTGAGCCTTAGTTCAGTATATATATATATATATATATTTCATTTCAGGAAGAATGATACTGTTAGGCTTAATTTAGAACCTGTCATTGGATAAATAAATTTTTTTTAATGAAATGAAGAATTGTAATCAAATATCGCACGAATGTTAAAACGGCCGTGACCTATCTTCTGTGATGACGGAGTAATTGGGTGCGTCATTTATGTATCGTATGCTAGTTGGTAAGTGGTGGCCACTCTGCAGACACTTAACACCTGCTAGTGGAATTTTGGTAGCAACATTGCGGATACTGATCACCTGCTAGTAGCATTGTGGTTGTAACACTGCGGAAACTGTCATAGCCTGCTAAGTGAATTGTGGTGGTAACATTGCAGACTCTCATCGCCTGATAGTTGCATTGTGGTGGTAGTAATAGTGCAGACTCTTATCACCTGATAGTTGTATTGTGGTGGTAAAACTGCAGACTGTTATCGCCCGCTAGTTGCAAGCTGATGGTAACACGGCAGAGACTGTTATCGCCTGCTAGTTGCATTATGTTGGTAACACTGCAGACTGTTAAAGCCTGATAGTTGCATAGCGGTAGTAGCACTGCAGAGACTTATCGCCTGATAGTTGCCTTATGGTCGTAAACTGCAAACCGTTATCGCCTGCTAGTTGTGTTGTGGTGGTAACACTGCAGGCAATTATCTCCTGCTGTTTGCATTGTGGCGGTAACACTGTGGAGATTGTTATCCCTGTATTTTTCCACATCCGTAGCATGCGTAACCACCTTCTTGGTTAAGACTTTTTTTTTTTTTTATGTGACCGTCTGTATTGTTTGTGTTGAAGATGGCCGTTTCTTTATCATTTTGAACAGAATTCAAAGGAAAACTTACCACTTTCCCCATGAACGACTGGGACTGTATCCTTCGAAACTGCTCGTTTACGATTACCTCCTGATGATCCCCTAATGCCCTTAGACAGTTGGGTGTTTACGTTTATCCTAGTCAAAAGTGTTTTGGAGCTATTGTAGATAAAATCAACCAGGGCAACATGAGTATAAAATGTACATTATTTGCTGGGTACTTTTTCAAAATCAACCCAAAAATAGCTGCGTTTGAAGTTGTAACTGCTCAGATCCTGCGGCCGTACCTCGCATTTACGTAAATAAGAGTTCTGAGCGATGGCAAACTGAACGGTCGCCCTGACCCAAAACCCACCACGGTTGTTTTTGATATCTGAAATCATAGCAGAACGTTCACGGAAGGTTAAAAAATGTTGTGGTGTTTCAGAATCCGTGTATTTTCATAGAACGAAGGGAGGAAGTGTGCCTGTTAACAGATTGGGTGCAGGAAAATCAACAGCTTTATGTGTAACAGCTGAAACAGAATTAGTAAACTACGTAAAGTCTGGAGATCCAAAGGTTAAAATGTGTGGAATATGAAATTCACGTTGCTTGTATATTTTTCTGAAAGGGTATTGATGATGATCAACAACTGGAACAGTTAATTACTCATTTTCCTCAAAGTCTGTTTGAGGGCGTCGGTTTGCCAGCAGCACAAGAGCAATTTGTGACATTTGTAAATGCGACGTCAGACGATGCTCTTGTCAAAATTGCACAGCTCCTCACGAAACGTCTGCTTGTCCTTTCCGAGTTTTCGATGTAATGAACGGTACGATCCAGTATGTCGTTTACTTTTACTTCGGAGAACTGGAGAGATTGTGAGCAGAAAGGCGAAAAGGCAACGTGACTTTTTTGTGGTTTAATATAACAGAATTATATAGTATCTTTCAGCAATGTTTTCTTAGCAGTAGAATACTACGGCAACTTAATTACTTCATATTATTTCCTAGGAATGAAGCAATTATCAATTTAAATGCTGCCACGTAAAGTTTACTGGCAAATATCCCAACCGAATTTATTTCGGAATTAGAAACATTACGTTAAATGCGTAGGCCTATAAGAATTTCATTTTTTAAAATGGGTCTAACACTACATTTATGTTGTTAAAAATCTTAGAGAAATGTCTCCTATTTACATACATTTTTGTACTTGGAACAACCAAACACGTCACACCCCCAAGATGTATAGTCTGACTCAATGCCAACAGTTCATTCAGTGGACTAAGAACAAGAAATGTAGAACTATGAATGTCTATGTAGCCATATCATTATTCCTGCAAATGAGCGAGTTGTCTCAAGGTATCTTTGAGGTAATCGGTCCAAATGTCCGCCGGATCACCGGTTATCCTAACAGGTTTTGGCGGATTCCCTTAGCAGCCCTAAGCAAATGACGGAGTATTACCTCAGATTCTAACAGGAACTCGGCGATACTGACAGCGTCGTTAAATAAACCACCAATAAATGTATTATTATTATTATTACTATAATAATTAATGCCGATCCTGGTGGCCGCGCGGTATAAGGCGTAAGCTTGCAGGGCATGTTATCTGCCTCTTGTGAGTGGTGTATGTTTTCAGGTAGAGATCTCGGCGAAGGGCCGATCCCTCGTCCAGGGAGTCCTACTGAGTGTGTGTGTGTCGTTGGGTGTGCAGACTGTCATTGTTTCAGCTTTGTTTTTTTATGCTTTCATGACTCAAAAGAATGGAATAGACTTCAAGTACAAAATGAACAATTTATTCTGGTTCTTGACTGAGGAATTTCGTCATCGCTTTTGTTCATGAGGCAGGATTAAGTATAAACGTTGCAAGTGGACAGTCAGATGCTCCGAAGTCCACGGCAACATAAATAGCGGAAGCATAGGGAACTTGGAAGACACTTGGACACTTGCCGAAAATAATACCACGACAAACATTTACCTCGATATATACAAAAATCTGCCTTTCCCAAAACTGATGGCATCAAAAAAGAAGGTACAAAACGGAGCTGCACTGAGGCCAGTCCTGAGTTACGCCATGTCCTGAAAGTTAAATTTCTTAATCGTTTGATTGAGTAGGACTAACTCCATAACTCCGAAAAGACAAGACTTCACGCCACTGGACGTTTCTACGAGTATTTATAAAAAATATCGCGTTCATGCAGAGAAAATGCGAGACTTCTGTGACAGAAATTGGGACACAAGTTTATGCATAGTCACTCCCGTAATTCTTCAACATATACGTCAAGAATCTTGAGTCCCGCTTGATTGTGTGCAGGACTACGAATGATCCGTACTATGAGCTCTTCTTAGATGGGTATTAGAATTTGATGAGTTGATAAAGAATTTACAAGAAATTCCATCTCTATATCGCTCTTCTCCTACGAGTTATTGCGGCTCAAATCTAGGACAATAACTGTTTTTCTTGTAGTAAGGTAAGTGCGCAAATTTCATTCGTACTATACTAAATGTACCTTCGAGTTGCTGAAATACTATGGTAAGTATCCCACACTATACCGTCTTGTTGAAAATCGGAAGCAAAGCATCCTGGCAGAACCTGCGGTACCTCAGCATGAGCCTAATTAGAGGAATATGACAGTTTTGAAGTTAACTGAACGGCTTGGACTCATTGAAGCCGGCACGAACCTATTTAAGAACAATGTTGCCAACGAGCAGCGAGTATGAACAACTGTACTAGTTTCATGAGAATGATTGTTAGCTGCGCGGAAATACCGAAGGAAAGGAATACGTCTTTATCTCTCCAGTCCTCAGTATGCATTCACCGTCGAGGACTATTGCTTTACTGAAAATTGGAAATGATGACCCAGATGACCCGCCCACAGTTCAAGAAGATGTCCCTCTCCCATAAGTTTCCACTGGTTCTTTATTTTTTTGCAATTTTTTCATAATCATGAATGTAATTTTTATGAATAAAATTGTTTGCAACCACCCTCCCCATCTTTACATTGCTTATAAGGGAAACGTTCTATCGACTTACGACGTCTGTACTAATTTCGCCGGTCTCGGCAGCACCTACGCCGTAACTGTGGGGCTCGCTGTTAAATATCGGTAAGTGTTGTACTTAAAGAAACAGAATCCTTGCAATAAAATTTTTTGTCTAGAACCACAATTGAACAAGAACCGTTTAAATCCGAATGCCAGTAAACAACAAATCACAGAAAAATAACAGAATAACTGCTGGACTCGTATTTATACCCTCGGCAATGCAGCACAAACAACATTCGAAACACATAATTACCTTGCGTAATAAACCCCATTGTTTTGGGTGGTAGTGCAAAAATAAATGAAGATATCAACACTTGAGCTGACTTTTTGAGGATTTATAGTCTCCAGATTTGTCTACCTGATTATGAGTTAATGTGGATATTGGAACCAATTAAGCTAAAGAACAAGTTTTGACTTTTTATACTTCGGAGATGAAATATGTTTCCATTCACAGATTTTGGGACGCTGAACACGAAAATGGTCATTAAAAGGCTTGATTGGCTAAAGTTTGCGAGAGAAATTAACTAATCTGTTATAGATACCTTACACGCTACATCCTTGACATAATGTATACTGACTGGCTTGCCTTGGTTAATTGTGCCGTCTCTTCACTTGCTGTTGGCACATAAGTTCCAGAGAATCTCTCGCTACTGTCCAGCAATATTCTTCTAATATCGATGAAATCCATTTTCCCCAATACCTCTTCCCCTTTGCAGAGATATCACGGAGAAAACATTCGCTGTGCTCGTCACTCAGCGCCCCACACTTTTCCGGAAAAGAAGTCCGTGTGAGACAGCAGAAAATGCACTTTTAAAGACATATTGCAGCCAAATTTCTGATATGACAACAGCAGGCTGTCCACGTGTTCCTTGTAATTTGCAGGCTTGTTATTTCCTAGAAAGTTGGTGCTACAAGCCGGAAGTCATTCCATGCCCTCCTGTTGTTAACCCCTGAGAATGCCGTCTAACTGATCGTCTCTGTAGAGCTGGCGGATCTGTGGACCGATGAAAACACCCTCCTTGATTTCTGCAGCACTGATTCCTGGGAATTTCTCAGCGAGGTATCTAAAGGCAGGCCCTATCTGGTCCATAGCCCTAAACAAAGTTATTCGTTCGTCCCAATTTGAAGTGCAGGGGAGGCACCAAATTTTGCTGGATTCTACTAGCGGTAGATGCTGTAAATTCTTTTTTCCCCGGTTCCAATGATTGTCGGGAAAGCCAGTGCCTTTTCTTGTAGTGGAAAATGATATTAAACATGTTTTTTATAAATAGGATGTGAGGTTGTGGACTGGTTTCAGCTGCTTCAGAACAAGATTTAACTCCGGATGCTTTTGCACGTCTTATTTAACATTGCGATACCCGTAAGTGAGAAGTACCAGGTGTGGAGCTATGAAGTTCTCAGTTCTTTGTCTACGGAGCGAATAAGTTGTGCACATTTGGTGATAATTTGATTATGTAGTTGAATTAGCCCTTCGAGCGAAGACCGTGCCACACAGGTTGTGTCTCCAATGCTCGGACAGATTTTTTATGTTCGTCTTCGGACATTCTTCATGTCACACCTTAATATTCTCGTCATGAACGTATTTAAAATTCAGTGCCCTCACACAGCGAATTCTCCAGCTCATTTTTTTTTCTTCTGTGGCGCAGCAGCCTCTTCTGGGCCAGGGCCTCCTCATTTCGAGGCTTCACTCAGTGGCACCACACTCAGCAAGACTTCTCTGAACGAATGATAAGCCCGTCGCAGAGACGACACACAACACACAACACTGAAAACAGACATCATGCCCCCGGTGGGAATCTAACCCTCAGTCCCAGCTAGCGAGCGATCGCAGACCAACTCCATTACAAATGTTAATAATGGGGATGACGTCACTTTAGTATAGAATTTTCTATGCACCCGCAAAACTGTGTAGGTTTATTTCACACCGTGAGTCTTAGCTTGCACACGTGCTTCAGCCTTATTGTTATTTTTGTTTAAGCAAACTTGGCTTAAACAATGTTTGGTGTCGAATGCATAGTTGTGGCCAGAAGGTCAGAGGAAGCCTGAATATTATCTTCAGATAATTCGCAAAAGTTAAGGAAGACGGCATCATCACAAGTGACCGTTGGTTGGGATTCGAAACGATAGACTGCAGAGAGTGTGACGACATTCCGGTATGAATATTGCTTGTTTTACAATGCTGCACAGTGACCCTAATTTTATCATAACTTAAGTATGCCAAGAGCCACTTAATGTGGACTAACAAGAATGAATGTTCATTTTCTATTAAGCCAAGTGACATGTATTGTTTTCTTTTTGCTTTGCAGCCCCTGATCCCATAGACAGAACGGATATACATCCCTTATCTCCAGCAGCGCGGGGTAAGTATTCGCTGTTTCATCTTCGTAATCTCCATGTTGTGTTGATAGCCTGCACAGTACATTGTGGGAATTACGTCGTTAATTTCTTTCTCTTCTTCTAACCCGTGACATCACATGAAATTTATTGCCACCTGTTGATATCATTTCATTTCCTTTCGAATTAATGTGGAATTCAACCAGCTTAGAAATTAAAATATCGTACCCATTAGAACACTTTATTATCCAACAGACGCACAAATATATAATTCGTAGATACAATCAGAATTATTATAAAATATTTTAAAATATTTAAAATTGCTCCAACATGTTTCGGATCACAAGGTGTCCATCACCAGGGAGCTCTATAGAGTGCTTGGCTAAAATTACATTATTGGTTCTGTCGGACGCAGTCAGTGTTATGGCAGCATATTTGCTGTAATTAGATAAATTAGGGGTCTGATTTAGAATCAAATTAAGGCCAAAACAACACGACATGTAAAGGAAGCAAATAAAATGAAAGTATAAGATATCGTATTCATTATAGGTAGATTATTTACGTAATAATAAGAACGTAATCCGTCGGTACGCAAATGTTATTGTAACAATTCCAAAACAAGCTATGCATTTCGCGTGCCGCAGCCGAAATGTTGATCTTGTTTGGATTGTTTATAATAAAATTTGCGTTTCGACGGATTACGTTCTTATTATTGTACAAAGACAAGGCAGAAGTCACACTTTCAGATTTTGCATTATTTACATAAAACATTTTTCTAATACAGTTCTAATTTTAACAACAAAACATTTTTTTCTTTCTTTAAAATAACCAACACGATGTCACTTGTAGACTATCCTTTATTTGCTGTAGCCCTCCCGTTCTCCTACGTGTTCTGCACGTAGGAGAACGGGAGGGCTACAGCAAATACTATATACCAGAAAGCTGACTGTACAGGAAGAATGATCTCCTGATGATGAGCTTCTAGAAAGCTCGAAACATGTAGAGAATGAATGACGACTACCCATGAAAATAAAGGATAGTCTACAAGTGACATCGTGTTGGTTATTTTAAAGAATTACAATGATGCACGGAACAATGAATGTAAAATTTTTTTCTTTGTTTGAATTTGAAATTAAGCCTCCATAATCGTCTAAATTCTAAGTAGACACATCATCTTAAGCTCGGTAACGGCGTAATGTTATTAGAATGCGTGTAGTTAGCAACACGCATGTGACATGCAGAACACCTTTAATTGTAATAGTGGAACGGCGATGTTTTGGAGAGTAAAATGAGGTGACAGTGAGCACGTGCTGACATGAAGATAAGATGCTCACAGTGAGATTTCTATTGTAAAGGCAACTTCGTGTTGCATTCATTTCAGTGTTTGGTACAGCAGGCCCAGCCTCATGTACAGTAAATATAAACTCACGATACGCTCCTTTAAGCAAACATTGCTCGCAATATGTTTGTGCATTATACTTAACCTCACAGCATGTTCTGTACATAGTTCAAATATTTGGGAACAAATGTAACGAATTAAAATTCTATTCAGGAAGAAAGTAAGAGCAGATTGAAGTCAGGGAATGCTTGCTATCATTCGATTCAGAGTCTTTTTTCTTCCAAGTCGCTATCCAAAAATGTAAAGAATAAGATATACGGAACTATATTTTTGCCTGTTTTTTTGTATGGGTGTGAAACTTGGTCGCTTGCATTGAAGGAGTAACACAGGCTGAGGGTGTTTGAGAATGGGGTGTTAAGGACAATATTTCGACCTAAGAGGGACGAGCTAACACGGGGAGGGAGAAGACTACATAATAAGGAGCTTAATGATCTGTACTCCTCATCAAATATTCGGGTGATTAAATCGAAAAGAATGGGATGGGCGGAACATGTAGCACATAATGAGGAGAGGAGGGGTGTACACAGGGTTTGGTGGGGAAACTTGAGGAAAAGAGATCATTTGGAAGATCCAAGCGTAGATGGGAGAATAATATTAAGAATAGATCTTTAGGAATTGGAATGGAGTAGGAATGGACTGGATTGATCTGGCTCAGGATATGGATGGGTGGCGAGCACTTGTAAACGCGGTAATGAACTTTCGGGTTCCATAGAATGCGGGAAAATTCTTGACTAGCTAACGTTTAGCTTCTCAGGAAGGACTGTGCTGCATGGAATATGTTCTGTAGGGTAAAGTGAACCTCATGACGTATTATGTAAAGTAACTGTTACATCATTTATTGATGCAGGCCCTTTGTACAGGAAGTTCAAGTGAAACGCGAACCAGAGACAAGGCAAGCTTAACGGCCTTACGCTGCTGCATGTAATGTGCATCATAACTTGCAGCATGTTAACGCAGGCGTTAAAAATTACTTCCTTCAACTCTCGGGCGTGCTTAATTTCGAAGGAAATGAAACACGGTACACAACTGACTAAAGCAGCGGAGCAGAGTCCTTCTTCAGAACCCAATAGGCAATGAGCTAGTCAAGAAATTCCCTGCATTTTATGGAACCCTAACGTTCAATACCACATTCACAAGTGTCCGCCACATTCCCCTATCCAGAGCCAGATCAATCCACTACCTACCTCCCTATACCATTTCTTGATCCATTTTAACATTACCCTACCATCTACGCCTAGGTTTCCCAAGTGGTGTCCTTCCCTCAGGTCTCTCCACACACACACACCCCCCCCCCCAAACCTGTATGCAACCCTCCTCACTCTGTATGTGCCACAGGCCCCCTCGTCTCATTCTTCTTGTTTTGATCACCCGAATAATGTTTGGTGAGGAGTACAGATCATCCAGCCCGTCATTTTCCGATCTCCTTCATTTCCCCCTTACCTCGTCCTTCTTAGTCCCGAATATCTTGCTCAGTAGCATATTCTCGAACACCCTGATCCCATGATCCTCCTTCAGTGTGAAAGGCCAGGTTTCACACTTACAAAACAACATGCACAATTACAGTTCTGTATATTTTAATATTTTAATCAACAGAATCTGCACTGAATTAACAGCAAGCATTTCCTGAGTTGAATTTGCTTTAATTTCTTAAAGAATGCGATTTTGATTCGCGATGGTTGTTCTCAAACATTTGGACAGTTACACACTTTCAAAGAAGTTATTGCCTATCTGTATGTTTTGATATTTTTTCCTGCGTTCTGTTCACGAGACAGGAATATATGTATACTTATTCTTCTCAGTGTCTACTTTTAGAACCCATCCCTAACTAGCGATTAATAAAGTTTCTGTGTTTTTATTTATAGTACGTATGCTTTAACCCGGTAGATTAATATCATCAGCTTGAAAGGAAGGTGATGCGTAACATTCAGTTTCAACCCAAACTAGTTTGCCTGTACTCTCCCTGTGACATATTCTAAATCAAAGCAAAAGAGCAATGGCGGTAAAGCATCTCCTTGTTCAAACCATTCTTGATGGCAATCGCGTCACACTATCTACGTAGTGTTTTATTTCTTACTATAGATAATGCCAAATTTGGGAAAGTTCGAACTTGTAAGTCGGGAATAACACTAACGCTCTAAATGCACGGTTCTGAAATTTGAAACACTAAGAGGTATTTGAAAGCTATGAAGTTTTTGACGCCTGAAGTGTCGATTAGTGTCTTCTTATTTTCTGCTGTTTTATTCTTCATGTTTTCGACTTCTTTACCGCTCGTCTACTGCCAAATCTTTCCACAACATGCCCAACACCTCTATTTCATAAAAGGCTATTCCCGTATTTCTTATATGTGCTGTAGTATTAACACATTGATGGTTAAGTCACATAGCCCAGTCGTGAGTGAAATGGACAGTTTTCTTCCTCTCAGGTTAAAAAAGGACATAGCATTTCGGATGTTGGGTATACTACGATCTTCTGATAGAACAGGAAAGGAGATGACATATTCTGGCAGGCTCACGAGGAAGAGACAGCCAAAATTTCTGGACGAAGGACAATATCCTCAACTGTATCAACGAATATAATAACATATCATCCTTAGAATTCTTGGATTTAAAAAAAAATATCTAACTACTTGGGTGATAAAGTCGCTGGCTACGAAGACTTTCTGAAGGTGTATTTGTGCTGCACAGTATTTAGTCGATGAAAGATACAGAGGACACAGACGCACTACAATATCTTGTTCTTCACTGGACAACACAAAATTGTAGAGTTCAACCGTGCAGCAGAATCTTTTGGGTCATCCACCCACGTTAGCGCTGGTATTGAATCACTTAACTCGTCATGTAATTAGAGACTATTACCAAATTTGCGCGTCAGAATTCCCTGTCACCATGGAAACCAGCTATCGCGTAGTTCGTTGCTAATGTTGTTGTTCTCTGTTTGTTTCGCAAGGATGCTAATTCCGTCCGCATCCAACTTTCCTGGTTGAACTCTTTATAGGTTCCTTCAGTGTCTATAGATCTTACAGTAATTTCCGGACATTTGATCGTTTATACAACCGAGAATGAGAAAGACTGAACACTCATCATTATACGCACTAGTTTAAAGCCTGCTGAAAGGGTAAATTGTTAGCTACGCAATAGTACTCATTTTGAAAAAGATACGAAAACCTTATGCTCTCTGTGCCAGTTTTTAGGTGCGTTCGCAAAATTGCGGTAGGCGACTATTAACTTTATCATGTCTGTCCGTCCCTCCGTCCGTCCGCATGGAACAGTCCGGCTCTCACTGGACGGACTTTCGTGAAATTTGATATTTGAGCACTTTTCGAAAATCTGTCCAGAAAATGCAATATTCGTTAAAATCTGACAAAGATAACAGGCACTTTACATGAAGACCGACAAACATATATGATAATATCTCGCTGAATTCTTCTTACGAATGAAAAATCGTTTAGACAAACGCTGTAGAGAAAATCAGAACACAGATTATACGTTCGGTAAATTTTTTTTCCGAAAATCGTGCCGTTTATGAGATTATGTAGAAAAATATGGTAGACAGAGAGACAGGCCACAGATGACAATACAACACGGCGCATGCGCTTTGCGTGGTGGATAAATAAGGCTACAAACACACACTCAGATTATGTAATATTTACTGCTTGTCCCCGGCAACAATGACGATGCGAATGCGCCTCAGTATTATGTTTGTACGTGTATTGCCTAACTTGTTTTCAACCGAACTGACACATACACTTTTTCCATCGTCTGCTTGTATCAGTAACGAGTGTAATTACAATTATGCGTACCTAAAGTGCGGACATATTTATATTGTAATAATTCATATCACTTATGGTTACAGTACTCCTTTCATATGCCATTCGTGTAGGGACAAATATTCTAACTCTATACTCCCTGCTAGCACTTTAGGGTTGCGTTCAGCCATGGCATTTGGCTTTGTAGAATTCTGCGGCTGAGCCGGCACTAGTGTCGTCTAAAATGGATACCTACATTCGTTGAAGTACTCTGCCATATATTAGGGTGGAATATTGGCATTGGTTACAAAATACATTCGAGATAACCAGTTTCTTTATATACCATGCATTTGCTCCTCACAAATATCAGACGTATCTGACCATTATAAATTAACCTTTTGATGGTGAACACAATACTGTAACAAACCGTTTCTGAGCTCTCTAAGAAAACCTTACATAACCACACGAGCTGCGTACTTGAGACTGTTTAGTACTACTTTATTACAGTGAGCTGTTTAATCTCAGGGATTTCCTTTCCTTTCTGTGGCGCAACAGCTCAACTGGAGCCAAGACCGGCTCATTGTTGAGGTTTCCAGTCCACACACAATTAGTCAAACACACACACACACAGCGGGGAATATTCCCTGAATGAGGGATCAGCTCGTCGCATAGGCCGCTACCTACACAGCACACAACAAACACAAGATACGAACATATATGCACTCAGCGGGATTCGAACCCGTGATCCCAGCAATCAAGCGGGTGCATTCCTACGGTTAGATCGCGCGGCCACCGAGATTTGTTTACCTTGATCTCTATGAATATCAGTAAACTTCACATAAATAATGCCTCCGTTTGCTGTTGAAAACCTTCCGTACTTTTTATTAAAATTTTTCTTATGATCTGTGAATTTGGGAGGAAAGCACAGAGGGTGCGTTGTCGACATAACACAGAACTCATAGAAGAAAGCTCCACAGCTCCGTAGATGACAGTCTTACCTCTCTGTCTCTTCAATTTGCAGGTGAAAAAAATATATAAATGTGTTGTAACACATACAAAATTATAATTTTTTCTCAGCCACGACACAAAACAGTTTGTACGCACGTTCACTTTGTGTGTCGTACGTCATTCAACCCACGCGTTGTCAATATTTCGGTACGTCTTGTAGCTAAGAGATCTGTAAGCAGAGATGGAGATTCTGGCGCATCACGAACTCACCAATGGGATATCAGCAACACTGATCCCCGTTCCATTATTCGCTGATTTACCTATGGCTTGCCGGAGACGCTTCGGTATGGGGCAGTTTCTTAACACCATAGTTTATACATACAGTAGCATATAAACCGCTGTTTGGACGTCTCTAGGGAGCTTTGGGTCTTTCTTTACAGCGGTCATTATAAGGGGGCTTTTCTTCTTCCTTCTCCAGCACTCAAGTACGGTACAGTCAAGGAAAACAGACCACGTAGAAGATATTTTTTACAAGTTCTCATATGTCATTAGTTTTAGTCTTGAAATTACAATATTACAACAAATTGGCAGACATTATTTTGATAAGTCTCATTAAACAAACCGTATCATACAAAACAATAAATATTGCTACGGCAGAAAGAATTTTGAAACCTGGGTATTGAAGAAATAAATTACTTCAATGGAAGCAGCATTGAAAAATTATCGGTCAAATTGATGTCAATCTTCGGAATCGATTGTTGTGTTAAATATTAGAAAACGACAGCCGGAAGCTTACATCAGCTGACCTAAATATGAAAAAATGACAACCAGAAGCACACACCAGCTCACCTAAATATGAAAAAATGACAACCAGAAGCACACACCAGCTCACCTAAATGTGAGAAAATGACATCCGGAAGAAAACACAAGCTCACCTAAATATGGGAAAACGACAACCAGAAGCACACACCAGCTCGCCCAAATGTGAGAAAATGACATCCGGAAGAAAACACAAGCTCACCTAAATATGGGAAAACGACAACCAGAAGCACAAATCAGCTCACCTAAATATGAGAAAAGACAACCAGAAGCACACATCAGCTCACCTAAATATGAGAAAACGACAACCAGAAGCACACACCAGCTCACCTAAATATGAGACAACGACAACCAGAAGCACACACCAGCTCACCTAAATATGAGAAAACGATAACCAGAAGCACACACCAGCTCACCTAAATATGAGAAAACCACAACCAGAAGCACACACCAGCTGACCTAAATATGAGAAAACCACAACCAGAAGCACACACCAGTTGACCTAAATATGAGAAAACCACAACCAGAAGCACACACCAGCTGACCTAAATATGAGGAATCCACAATACACCAGCTGACCTCTCCGAAGTAGAAATGTTTCAGAATTTACGATCACGAGATTTAAGGTTCTTTAGGTGAACACTAAGATTACAGGCTGATGGGGCGTGATGTTGTGCAGTTTGGGAAACAGCAGTATATGGCGGTAACGCGCTGCCCCCTGTCTTTCAACCATGAGAATGATGCGGCAGGCCCTTCCGGAACATTTGTTGCAACACACAGTGACAATTAGATTACCAAAGCCGACAGTGGAATACAAACTTTTAGCGGGACGAATAGATACCGAATACCGAAGAGGCAGGCTAAATCTACGGAGACTGAGATCGGACAGTTAGGCGAAATCTAATTTTATTCCTGAAGTCAAATAACTGGATATGCAACTCCAGTGTTCAAGCGAGGCTAAAAGCACAAAACGCCATAGGCCATTCTAGAAGCTTACATTTGGCATATAAACACTAAATTCCGTCTGTTTTTCACTGTTGGATTATTCATTACATTCAGTGATTTGTGATGCCATGCATTTTGGAACGTCAGGCAAAATAGAAGGTGTTACTTCACAATAAACTGTAATCTCAGCACTCACTGCTGTGCGAACTTCAGATCTCACTCATGACCATATTCGAGATCCCGCCACTCAAATTATCCTGAGTCAGATGAATTAAATCCACACACGCATGCCGCGTAACTATAAATCCATTTTAAAATTATTCTTTCCGTTAGTCCGCTGAAGTTGTATCTGGTAGATCATTACAGAGATTTCCGTCCTTTTGGGATACGACGAAATGACAAAACCTCAGCTACACTGTTTTGAAACCTAAGTGTCAATACTGCAGAAAACTTTTGAGTTTTGTTTAAAGAAATGGATAGGATTAAAATCAGGACACCATGTGTGTCAGATCCTTTGTTCGACCTGCATGCGATGCGTCGTCAGCAGTAATAAAGCAGATGGTGACACTTATTATCATTATGTAGAGCGGTTTGTCACTTTTCTCAAATGAAATAACGTACCTTATCCTTTTCGTTGTTGTGTATCGTTCAGAATGGAGAATACCCAAAAAGTAGGTACAGCTGTCCCTGTACGCGCCCTGAAGCCATAGCTATATCTACACTCATTCTTAACCTCGGCTCTAGACGGAAGTAAGTGGTCATCATCACGCTCCGGCCGCCTTACCCCTAGAGATAATCTCGGTACCCTTTGAATAAGAGGCTGGGTGGACCCTAGAGACGGTCCGGATATTTTTGAGAGATTTTCTTGCCCTGCCGGGATTAGAAACCCCGACAGTACAACCCGTAGCCTAGTCGCTATACCGGTTGCGCTGTCCCGGCTCTAAGGAATACGAAACGGCCCAAACATGAATCTATAAGTGACTGATGGGGTCATACTCTCCACACGAGTGGAACTGTATCTGTTTCAGAGTCATTGCAAGGTATTAGTGTCGGAAGGATCAAATAACCATCTTCCACAACGCTGATATACGAGTATCTCAACCCAGACACAACCCATCCTGAGGATGTCCTCTGTACTTCATGCAAATTCCGGATTAATAACTTAAAATACGCCACTGTTAATTCCTTCCGCAGTATCTCTACTTCTCCAACATAACCAGCCGCAAGTTCCGTCGTAACGTTGGCGCGTGTCTACCAAACTACGCGGCACCGCATCGAAGTCGAAATCTCACACCTCTTAATATCACCAATCACTAAACTAAACTCCGTGGCCTTAGTCCGCACGCGAACTATACCGACAGAGCGGCCGCCGCCGGTCGGCGAAGTTAGTGTAAACTTTTGCGGATTTAGTGCCAACTTTTGCGGATAGAGGGGTGTCACGTGGTCATCGCAACGGGTCCCCATAGCCGTTAATCTCTGTTTTCTAGACCTGGAGCCGCT
>Ga0131853_10010364_pt1 | contig 17039 bp, 10 predicted proteins | sample TergutLab28metaG_FD_92764 | JGI IMG/M metagenome (GOLD analysis project Ga0131853, IMG submission 92764) | Labiotermes labralis P1 segment gut microbial communities from Petit-Saut dam, French Guiana - Lab288 P1 (version 2) (version 2) | ecosystem: Host-associated > Arthropoda: Insects >... | reverse complement strand
TTTAAAACTTTTGGCGCATTAATAAACGTATTGCGATGCATCACACCATAACGAACAATTTCAGCATTTTCTAATCCCGGAATCATCCGAACAATTTTCTTCTGCTCAGGCCAAGTCAAATGCGTTTGAAAGCCAACTAAATTATAAAGTGTACCGGCTGCATCATCCTGACGAAGCTGTACAACAGCATGTGGCCTTTTATCAGTACGTGGATCTTCCAAACCAACCGGCTTTAATGGACCAAACAACATAGTTTTTGGACCACGCTTTGCCATTTCCTCAATCGGCATACAACCTTCAAAAAAGATTTCTTTCTCAAATTGCTTCAAAGGAACAACTTCAGCTTCAATTATAGCTGCAAAGAAGTGTTCAAACTCCTCTTTTGACATCGGGCAATTTAAATAAGCTGCTTCTCCCTTATCATATCGTGACTTCAAATAAACTTTATCAAAATCAATACTAGATTTCTCAATAATCGGTGCAGCTGCATCATAAAAATAAAGATACTCCTCACCTAGCAACTGCTGAAGCTTAGCACTAAGCACTTCACTTGTTAATGGACCGGTCGCAATCACTGTAATCCCTTCAGGAATTTCCGTGACCTCACCATGACGAACAGTAATATTCGGGTGCTTAGAAATTTTTTCAGTAATTCGATTAGAAAAGAGAGTCCTATCTACTGCCAATGCACCTCCCGCAGGAACTGCACAAGCATCAGCGCTTTCCATAATAATCGAATTTAAGCGCCGCATTTCTTCTTTCAATACACCAACAGCATTCGTCAGTGCATTTGAGCGCAATGAATTACTACAAACCAATTCCGCAAATTGATCTGTCTCATGAGCAGGCGAGCGCTTCACTGGCTTCATTTCATATAAATTTACCTTAACACCACGCTCTGCAATTTGCCATGCCGCTTCACTTCCGGCTAAACCAGCACCAATCACATTAACAATTGTCATTTTATTTGCCATCCTATTCTAAAAGTCATTCTTCATAAAAAGGAACGAGTACAAACTCGCTCCTAATCTGCTCTATGTTTGTGCTTCTTCTTTAAAATCACAGCTACTACATTGCACTTGTGTACCTTTTTTCAATTTCTTCTCAACTAACATATTCTCACAACTAGGACATTTCCGATCTAACGGCTTATCCCATGAAACATAATCGCACTCCGGATAAAGATTACACCCGTAAAATAAGCGCTGCTTCTTACTCTTCCGCTCCACAATACTACCTTTACCACACTTAGGGCAATTCACACCAATTTCCTTCACAATTGGTTTAGCGTTGCGGCAATCCGGGAAATTACTGCAGGCCATAAATTTACCATAACGCCCCATTTTAAATACCATTGGGTGTCCACACATTTCACAATCATCACCGGTCGGTAAATCACGCACTTCCACCTTTTGCATTTCTGTTTCAGCTTTCGCTAAATGTTGACTAAAGCCTTGGTAGAAATCGTCAATCACACGGACCCACTCAGATTTACCCTCTTCAACCAAATCTAACTTCTGCTCCATATTCGCAGTAAATTTGACATCAATAATTTCCGGGAAAAATTCCTTCACCAATGAATGAACAATTTCTCCAAGTTCGGATGGTACGAAACGCTTATTCTCCAGTCCAACATAATTCCGCTTAAGAATCGTATCAATCGTTGGAGAATACGTAGAAGGTCGACCAATTCCTAGCTCTTCAAGTGTTTTTACCAATCGAGCCTCTGAATACCTCGCCGGTGGTTGCGTAAAGTGCTGCTTAGGATCTAAATTCAGAGCCTGCACAATATCACCTTTGCTCATTTCCGGAAGACGATTTTCCTTTTGTTCCTTACCTTCATCCACAGTTTCCGTATAAACCTTCATAAACCCGGGAAACTTCACTTGAGAACCATTCGCTCTAAACACAACTTGATTATTTTTCAAATCAACTGCCACTGTGTCAAAAATCGCTGCTGCCATAAGGCTTGCAACAAACCGATCCCAAATTATTTTGTACAAACGATATTGATCACGCGTCAAATGCGCTTTCACACTTTCAGGTGTTCTCTCAACACTAGTCGGTCTAATCGCCTCATGTGCATCTTGCGCATTGTTACTCTTCTTCGATTCTCGTTTACTTTGGCTAACATAATTAGAACCAAAATGCTCTGTAATATAGTCGACTGCTTCTTGCTTAGCAGTATCAGAAATTCGTGTCGAGTCAGTACGCATATAAGTAATTAATCCAACTTCACCACTTTTACCAAGTGAAATCCCTTCGTACAACTGCTGTGCTAACATCATCGTTTTCTTTGTTCGAAAATTAAGTTTGTGCGAAGCTTCTTGCTGTAATGAAGAAGTGGTAAAAGCAAACGCAGGATTACGTTTCCTTTCTTTCTTCGTAACATTTGCTACTTCGAACTGATCGCCATTGATCGCTTTCATCACAACTTCAACATCAGCTTCCGTATGCAGCTCTTTCTTTTCTCCATCAAGACTATAAAATTCACCCGAGAAAGTAGCAGCTTTCTTTTTAAACAAGCCACTAATCGACCAATATTCTTCTGGCTTAAAGTCTCGAATCTCATTCTCACGATCAATAATCAATCGCACAGCAACCGACTGCACACGCCCAGCACTAAGTCCTTTTTTAACTTTTTTCCACAATAATGGACTAATGTTATATCCGACTAAGCGATCCAAAATACGTCGCCCTTGCTGTGAATCAACAAGATTCATATCAATCGGGCGTGGATTTTTAAACGAAGCTTTGATCGCATCTTTTGTGATCTCATTAAACACAACACGACATTTAGAAGTAATATCAACACCAAGAATATGAGCAAGATGCCAAGCAATTGCTTCTCCTTCACGATCCGGGTCAGCCGCTAAATAAATTTTCTTAGCTTTTTTAGCTGCTTTTCTCAAATCTTTTATCAAATCGCCCTTACCACGAATATTGATATACTTTGGTGTAAAATTATTTTCAATATCAATGCCCATTTGGCTCTTAGGTAAATCTCGAATATGCCCCATTGAGGACTTAACCGTATATCTACTCGATAAATACTTTTTAATCGTTTTTGTTTTTGCTGGTGATTCAACAATTACAAGATAATCTGCCATTTTCATCTTCCCTAATCTATAGTTTAAAATAAATCTCTATTTTTCAGACTTTATTACATCTTGAGAAATTTTGCAACTTTTTTAATTTTTTTATATCCCATTCATATAAAATTATTCTCAAGAAAATAAGAAAACACGATAAACAAGATGCTTAAAAAACTGCTATTTTATCGTGTTTTTGCTGTTTTTACGAAATGATATAAAATACTTAATATATGTTTTATGGTCAAAATATGGTTACGAAAACTTCTCGAATGTTAGTATAGCACATAAAAAAGCATTGAAATACCTCATCTTGATCTTATTCTTTTTTTACAACTTATATCACAAAGTTGATTGAATAAAAATGAAGCAAAGTTAACCGACTAATATACTCAATTAAAAAAGTTTAGAGCTTCTTACATAGAAGCAGCTCTAAACTCCTTTTTTATTTTAAGCAACTATAGTCACTACATTCCACTAATCGGTAAACCTTCTTCTGAATTTCAAGATACTCATACTTCCAATACTAGCAATCAGCATAGCGATAAAGATACCTAACCTGCTGTTATTGTCGCCTGTTTGCGGAAACAGCGGACTAGGTGGATCTTTCGGTTCCGGTCCCGGTGGTCCTGGTGGATTCGGTGGCCCTGGAGGTCCCGGTGGATCTGGCGGCCCTGGAGGTCCCGGTGGATCCGGTGTATAGGTATTCGTAATTATGAGATTCATCTTAAGATCTGCCTCGTCTACAGTGAAAGTATGCGGCATTACTGGACTTGCCTCTATAGTAAAGCCTGGCACATTACTGTTGCGTTCATTAATGGTGTATACACCTAAAGGAATATTTTCAAAGAGAACGCCGGCTCTGACATCACTAAGTCCAATTACTCTTTCTTCAAATCCATCTGGACCTGTAATGATGAGCTCAAAGTTCTGTGGTATTTGGCTTTCTTCCAGTCCATTGAATAATTTTTGCACCCACAAATCAAATGTTTTTGACGGCTCCGGCGGAAGCGAGATATCCATCATAAGTCGTCCGTTGTTGCCTAGCCAGTGCATTTGTACACGGTTATCCCCTACATCGAAGAAGCGGCCTTCCCACGAATGACCCACTGTTTCGGTACGATTCTCCGTTTTCATCTGTGCCCCTTTAGTAGTATAAAAACCTTCAAAGTAGTAAGGACTTTCATTACTAGGGCGGAAGAAAGCTAGCGAATTGTTAGGTGCAGTAAGGTTACCCCAACGGTTCGTATAGAAGTAATAGGCATCCTCAACATCTGCCTCATTTACTTTCTTATACTCATCAGATATTCCCGCAAGAACACGTTCTGTATCCAATCCTACTGCATAAATAACTTGTATTGGTACGGTTTCCACGACCTGCACCTCACCCGTCGGAATATTGTCTTCTCCTTTAATTGAGGTGACTGTACGTTGTGGAATTAAACTCGCTGGTATATACCAGCGTATGACTTGATCTCCTGCCTTCAAATTTCGAACCAAATACGTACCATTTGAAAAAACCTCTTCATATGAACCATCTTCCAATGCAGTAACCACATGGAATGTAATATACATCAAATCGGTCGCTTGCTGGGTTACAGGGTTGGTAACTTCACCTCGCATAGAGTACCGCTCTACAATAGTTGTTGCATTTTCAGGTTGTGTAGCGGGTGAGCCATCAGGATTGAAAAAGCTACCTACAAAATTTCTATCCGCATCCGCATAATACTTTATTGGATTCGCCTGCCCAGCAGCAATATTGGAGTCAAGCAGGGCTTGCGCTTCAGTTGGCGATATTGAAGCTCCAGTCGTGTCATCCAGGTGTTCTTTCAAAACACTTATAAACTCAGCCTGTGCGTTGCCAGTATTATTCATAAGATCGTTTGCAAAGTCATCCCCATCATAGCGAACGTTCTCATACCATAGCCCTTCAAGACCTCGAAACTCCATATACTCTCCTAGCACATCAGAAAAGATAAGGTATCCACCAAAATCCGCTTCACCGCTTGGCGCATTAGGATCAGGATTGGTATTGGTACTATAACTTCCTCGCGATACAATCTGTTGTGCGATTTGTTCGAATGCATCTTTTAGATCACCTACATCCATTGCAGAGAAAGAGAGATCTGCATAGTGGCAATTTTTCACAAAGCTATTGGTATTTTCAACTGTTCGCAGCGAACGCTGGGATGAAGAATTTCTATTCAATACAGGGAATGTAATCGATTCCCCGGCGGAAAAGCTGTCAAGCAGTGTCCTCATGTTGTATGTATTTCCAGAAAAGGTCTGATTAACCAAATCCGCATTAACTTTCCCAGGCGTGGCAGAATTACCATATGGATCCAATGCCGCACGAACAATATCGGAGTCAACACCAAGTCCAATAGTATAAAAACCTACAGACCTAGTTGTGCCTCCATCGTAATAGTGATCATGTACCTGTTGCTTCACATAAGATGCAGTCAGAGTGGTAAGTAAAGCCATACCCAAGTCAGAAGTGCTTCCATTACCAGAATCAAAACCAGGGTCGGTATCACTATTGGTATTAGCAAATTGATAGTCTGTCCATCCATATGTCGGGTCACCATCAGTCATCAGTATGATATTAGGTCTGCGGATTAATGTGAACTCTTCGCCATCCACTGTTGTTGTAAATGTAGTATCAGTGTTTTCAAGTAAAACTTGTGCTCCACGGTAGATACCCCGTTGTGTCGGTGTTCCCCCCTCAACTCTGATATTGCGATTAGCTGCGGCAAATAGTGCTGAATCAGGGATTTGTGAACTAACCTGTACGGTGTTACTATTACTCATGGAAAAATAAATACCATTACTTACATGGTGATGATCAAGCCTCAGAATCGGAACAATTTTCGATGCGTTTTGACCACTGACAGAATGACCACCATATGCCACAACAGCAACCCGATTATTAGGATTAGCATCCATAAGCATTTTAATGGCCTCGTTCAGTGCCTCAACCAGCACATCTATTCGGGTACGCCCTGTGGTCCCAACAGTGTTCGAAGCCATACTGCCTGACACGTCAATTGCAAATACTGTATCTGACGGTTCCACAATGGTATCTACGGTAAAGGATTGACTCAATGCCGAGAGAGTAATCAAAAACTCATCTTCCTCCGCACTGACGCTGTCTACTGGCTTGCCAGCTGTATTGTGGATAAGTGCCCTGTCTGCATTGACGCTCTTGTCAGTCCAAATACGCCCGTTCTCCACAGGATCTCCGCTCAGCTCATTTATTGCGTTTGAGAACGTGGGAATGGAAGTATCCGGATCACTTAGCTTTTCAAGAGCCACTGCATCTCCTAAAACAGTTTCAGCCAAGGAAGAGACTTTACTCTCAGTCACAGCGAGTGCCGTTGGAGCAAAGTTTGATAAGAATAAAAGAAAAGCTAACAATATACTAGAAAATTTTTTCACTTTCATTAGTTAGACCCCCAAAAGTTGAAATATACGGTATTTTCATAAGGATGCCGTGTAAATCTGTCAGAAATTTATTACCTCCTTTTTGAATATAATTTCACTAAACCAGTGGGTAACGAAACTTGGCTAATACCTCTTTGTGATTATTGTATCAGCTTGATTAATTTTTGTCACTTTTTGGAGAAATTTGAAATTTTATTAAATACTTTCTAGGTATTATGTTTTTGACTCTTAAAATTAGCAAGAAGAAACTAGGGGGACTACTTTAATTTTTGATGTGGTTTTATTGCGTTAAAAAAGCACCAGCAAGATGCTGATGCCCACGATTTTAATTTTTTATATCCCATTCATATAAAATATCATCAGAATGTGTGACTAATTTTGCCCCATCTTTAATTAAAGAAAGCGGACCTTCTGCTTCTTTCGCAAAGATATTACCGGGTACTGCAAAAATATCTTTCCCTTGATCTAATCCTTGCTGAACAGTAATCAATGTCCCACTGCGCTTTTTCCCTTCAACAACTAATACACCGCGGGAAATACCACTAATAATACGATTACGCATTGGAAACTGCCATTTTTGTGGTGCAGTAGTCGGTGGATACTCGGACAGGAGCAAGCCTTGCTTCATAATCTGCTTGGCAAGCCCAAGATTCTCCCTAGGATAAATATGTTCAAATCCACCAGCTATGACACTAATCACTTTACCATTGTGCATTAATGCACACTTCTCTGCAATAGAATCAATTCCTTTTGCCAAGCCACTGACAATGATAACACCTTTGTCAACTAAATCAGGAATTAAAAATTTTGTTGCTGCTACACCATGATCTGTTGGCTTCCTTGTTCCGATAATTGCTAAAATATTGCGTTCCTGCAATAAAGATAAATCTCCTACGCAATAAAGTAACCACGGTGCTCGATAAATTTCAGTTAAACGTTTTGGATAAAAATCATCTAAGAAAGATAAGACATGAATATTCGGATAAATGATCGTTTTCAGTGAAGTATTTTGAAGATCTAATAAAAAAGGTTTAGTAGCTAGTGGTGAGTGAGAAAAAATTTGCTGCCAATAAGTTATCGGACGATCATATAGCTGTTCCAATTCTGGATCATCTTTTAAAATTTTAAACATCGTTTGCCAACCAACACCATGACAATGATCCAGATGAATTAATTTTTGTTTCCAATGATTCATTCAAGTTTCCCCCATATAATAAAAATACTTACCATTCTACTTGTACACAAATACCGCAAGTAGAATGGTAAGTATTAATCTAATTATTATCTAGTTTACTTTATATTTTGCATTGGTGCAAATGTCATGCGATGAATAGGCGTAGGACCAAATTGCTGAATGGCTGCTAAATGTTCTTTTGTTCCATACCCCATATGCTTTTCAAATCCATATTCAGGATATTTGAGTGCATATTCTTTCATCATACGATCCCGTGTTACTTTTGCCACAACTGAAGCAGCAGCAATACTAATGGAAAGTGTATCCCCTTTAATTAACGATAAACCAGGCATTTCTGTTTGTAATTTCATAGCATCAATCAGCAGAAAATCCGGTTGAACTTTTAACCCTTGAATCGCTCGAAACATTGCTAACTTAGTAGCTTCATAAATATTAATTTGATCAATTTCTTCCGCTGAAACAATACCGACACTATAAGCAAGTGCATGCTGTTCAATATAAGCAAAAAATTCTTCTCTGCGTTGCTCTGATAATTGTTTAGAATCATTAAGTCCCGGCAGCAAAAAGCCTTCTGACAAAATCACTGCACCAGCTACCACAGGACCAGAAAGCGGTCCACGTCCAGCTTCATCAATTCCGGCAATCAATTGATAACCTTGCGCCTTGTAATGATTCTCGTAACGACACATTTCTTGATATTTTTCCAACTGTTGCTGCTGAACTTTCAACCTTTTTTCACAACTTGCAACCAGCTTTTGCACAGAAACTCTTTCATCTTGGCGATACATTTCTAAAAGTGGATCTGCAAAATCTTTAACATCTTGCAAAACAACTTTAATTTCTGAAACTGTAGGCATTTTTATTCGTCCTCCGACTCTAGGCGAGTAGAACCCACGTCCACTCGGTTTAAATTCATGAAATTGGCGAAGCTCTGCGTTGTCGTCAATCACCATATTCCCGATATGCTTCAATCCTCCGCCTTGATCTTCACCAATTTCATGGATTTAAACTCTCCGACCTAATCTAGCTGATTTTTGTGTTAGTCAAGGAAATGTTTAGTGGCAATATCGGGAATATTGACGCTGAACTTTGACGCGGAATAGCGCAAAAATCAGCTAGATTAGGCGAGTGGACGTGGGTTCTACTCGCCTAACATTGATGTTGGTGTTTCTAAAGAAATAGCACCAAATTTATGCGATCGAATATCCCGAATCACTAATTCAGCGACTTTATCGTAATCCACAATGCCCCCACTACCAAAACAAGCACGCAACTTCCCAATATGATCAAATGTTGCTAGAATTTTATCTGAATCAAACGACAACTGATAAACCTCTTGTAATCGAGTAGGATAATGTGTTTCTAAAAAATTCAGGCCATACACAGCTACATCATGCAAATTTACAATCGTATCCTTAATCGCACCAGTCAGAGCCAGTTTCAAACCAATCTCCTGATCCTCAAATTTAGGCCATAAAATCCCCGGTGTATCCAACAAATCAATTTCCTTACCAACTTTAATCCATTGCTGTGCCTTCGTCACCCCAGGCATATTACCAGTTTTAGCAATATTTTTTTTAGCTATCCGATTAATGAGAGTAGATTTCCCAACATTAGGAATCCCAATAATCATCGCACGAATAGCACGTGGTTTAATTCCTTTGGCACGCATCTTCTCGAATTTCTCGAACAGTACTGACTTAGCAGCAGCTGTTAACTTATTCATCCCTTTTCCGGCTGATGAATTCATTGCAATCGCTACTTGTCTCATATCAGAAAAATATTGGATCCATTGCTCAGTAATCCGAGCATCAGCTAAATCTGCTTTATTTAAAATGACAAGACGCGGTTTGTGTTGAATAATCTCATCAATCATTGGATTGCGTGAAGACATAGGTAGCCTAGCATCAACCAATTCAAAAATAATATCAACTAACTTCAATTTTTCTGTAATTTCCCGTCTGGCTTTTGCCATATGTCCGGGGAACCATTGGATAGTTTTCATAACTTACACCTCAACAAACACTTCTACATTCTTTATCAGCTTATTTCTGCACCAATGGCTAAAAATATCAAAGCCGATATCCACTTTTCCAACAAGTAATTTCTGCCCAAAAAAAGAAACCGACAAGGAATAGATACGATATCCATTCTAGAATAAAGATACTAATATGATTCGCTGGCAAGCTTATCATTATGATAAGCAGGAAAATACATGGCCACAAGCTACTTTCCCAATGCTTTAATGAATCAGTTTTTTTGATCACATATCCATTCTTTTTTAAAATCGCATTAACTAAAAAACCAAGAGCAAATCCAATAAATATAAATCCCCAAACATCCAAAATAATGTTGAGCAAAATAAAGGACGCAATCATGACAGTGAAAAATAGTACTTTGAATAAAAACATTTTTTTCATTATCTTCACTTTCTCTCTATTATTTCCCAATGACATATCCATCCCATATAATTGTTTTAGTATTTATACACTTACCCGCTGTTCTAGCGTTGTTTCAATAGCTATCAAAAGTCCATCACGAATTTGCTCTAAAGTTAAAGAAGGCATCGATGGTTTATCAATGACTTGAATAGTAGCATAAGGAACATGAATAAATCCACCACAGATATTAGGAAATTTTTCATTCATTAGATGAAGTAACCCATACATCACATGATTGCAAACAAAAGTTCCAGCAGTATTAGAAACACTAGCAGGAATCCCATTTGCTTTTATTCTTGATACAATGGCTTTAATCGGTAATGTCGAAAAATATGCAGGCACACCACCAACATGTATCGGCTCATCAATCGGCTGATTACCCTCGTTATCTGGAATACTGGCGTCGTCTTGATTAATCGCTACTCGTTCTAGTGTAATAGCAAAGTGCCCACCTGCTTGTCCTACACAAATGACAATGTCTGGTTGATACTCATGAATAGCTGCCTCTATGGCTGCTAATGATTTTCCAAATACAGTTGGAATTTCTTTTTTAATAATCATATGTTCCCCTACTTGATCTGGCAATAACTTCACTGCCTCGTAAGCAGGGTTTATTTTTTCACCACCGAAAGGATCAAATCCTGTAATGATTACTTTCATACCAACCTGTCCTCTCTCTTCACTCTGATATTTTCAACTCTCAACATGATAATAAATTCAGTTGAACCGTTATTGAACTCATACTCTCGTTTAAAGCCAAACTTTTCATAAAGCCGAATCGCCCTTTTATTAAACTTAGCAACTGTTAATCTTAAGGAGTCCTCTTTAATTTGTGCAAGAATAAAACTTAAAAATTCACTCCCATACCCTTTCCCAGTTAAATCAGGCTTCATTCCCAGCCCGATATCGAGAAACGCTTCCTGATAAACGTTAAATTCGTGCCCTTTTGGAACCCTTGCAGCCTGTCCTGTACAGTAAAAACCAATCAGATTTTTATGCTCATCAACAATTGTTATATAAGGATAAGTTAAAAATTCTCTTATCCCTTCCTCACTCACTTCATTATTATAAAAATCATATGGTGATTCATAACGCCAATTTAAAATTTCAATCACATCGGTTTCTGTCATTTTTCGAGTGGATAATTGCATCTAAAATTCCTCTCTATGCTTTCTAAAAGGACTGGTATCTTTACTTACAAATATTCTATCACATTCAAGTATCAATAAGTAATCTCAATTTCAAACAAAAACATAACTATGAAATCTTGATAAAAAATATTTAAAAGCCTGCTAAAAAAGCATTAACTTTTGTTAGCAGGTTTTTTTATGGCTTACTCTTTTCTCTCTGTTTCAAGCTTTCTTCTGATTACTTTTAACTTATAGCATATATCAATATGAATACTAGAGTGCTAGTTATTCATTCGGTACTGCTGCCATCGTATATGTAATCTCTGCTACATATGTCCCAAGCTGCTTGTCACTAGCAAGGACATTGAGTTTCACGTCATCGGGCTGAAATATAATTTGCTGTCGCCCTTTCATATGATCACGCTCCCCCACTTTGCTTGCATCAACAAGCTCAACAGAAGGTCCACCAAAGTAAAGCATTTTTTCAATGGAAAACTCACTTTCGATATCACTCTCAAGAGAAACAAGTCGCCCTTTTTTAAAATTAATTGTTGCTGGAAGCTGTTTTCCTGCTTTAGGATTAAGGAAGTTAGATAATCCACCGAAAAATCCTAGTGGCTCTTCTGTGAACGGCTTTGTCATCTGTGCACTAACCTTCCATGTTTCTGTCACTTCTTCATATGTTTTAATGTCATTTACATCTGCTAGCTTTCCAATTCGAAGCATAACTACACTACCATTCAAATCAAAAAGTAGTGGACTATCTATTTCTTTCGCTGCACTTAAGTCAAATCGACCAATCTCATCGACAACAGTTAATTCTATCATCTTCTCCATTGGGGACGACAAATCACCTGACGCACCAGTTATCCTATGTATTCCAAAATCAATATCCTTTACATCCAAAATTTCCATTCTATCTTCGATAATCTTAACAGAAAAAGGTTCTACATGATAATCCTTAAATATGCCACTATTCGGATCTTTGCCCGGATTTGCTTGATCAGCTAGTAGCACTGCATGAATCGGGTAAACTTTGCCAACTTGCCTTTCTGAAAGCAGTGCACCCAAATTTACATCAAATAACGCTTCATCAGTAAGATAAGTTAGTGCTGATGGTTGATAATGTTCATCAACAATGGCAACCCCTTCTTCATCTCGCACTGTGTAGTGAATATTCTCAATACCATTTTGAACAAGCCAGCTTTTCACAAGCTCTTCTAAAGTTAACGATGTCAGATTCTTACTCACTAAGCTTTCTAGCTGCTGAAATGTTGATTCATAAATATATAAATCATTTAACAACACATCAAACTGATTATCCACGATTCGGAAGAACACTGTCTCCACCTTAACGAAATTACCTGCTGGATCATACACATTCACACCGATGCTAAAATATTGCGTTTCATCTATCGTAATATCTGAAATAACATCTCTAAAATGCGCTTCGTTTTCAATAGACTTTACATCTAGAATAGAAGATGAACTAGCATAATTATACTCATAGCGATAAAAAGAGCTACCTCGCTGCACATAATCACGGACACTTTCATATTCATGATCTCCATACTTCGGCGCATACGGATTTGTATCTTTTTCCAATTCTACAAAAAAGCTTGGATCTGGCAATTTGCCTGTTGAGCTAAAGTTAAGTAACATCGCATTCTCTTTGTCCCCTGCACCATACCTTGGCTTAGCTGTTGGTGCTGTTTCATCTTTGACATGGATACTTTTTAAATCTTGTCTAGGTAAAATATCTCCATACTCAAAGTAAGATCCTGCCTCTTCATCAAATGAGGAAATTTTCACTAAGTCTTCTGCCACATAAAGCCCATCATCCGGCAATGTATAAACAAACCAGCCTTTCCCCGGAAGACTTGTTCCGCGTGTTGTCTCAGCGCCTGATTCACCAGAACTCCGTAGTGTATATTTCTGATCAGCGAAGTTGGGTGCCATTTCAGCAAGCTCACTTACTTGCAAACCTTCAAGCTCAATTGTTTCATCTTGCGCTGGTTTCACACTACCATTAAATCCACTCGCATTGTAAACATTCGTTACTGGATGAATACTCCCATTCTCTTCTATGCGTACAGAGACATTTTCAAATGGAATAAATTCTGATGTAAGAACCATTGTCCTTTTGCTTGAATCATACATATAAATATTGTTTGCTGCACCTATCCGCCCAACGATCTCTCGGCGTGGATCATAATCAATCTTTAATTGCTGCGGATTGCGCGTAACCTCTCGCTGTTCATAAAAGCCATCATCTGCAATCACATATTTTGTCTCATTGTCTGAAATATAACTTCTTGTTACACTGCCTTCATACGTCCGTGAAGTCGCAGATGGATCATCTGTCAGCTCACTAAATAGATACACTTCCGCCTCATATATTTTAGTAAACAGTAAACGATTCGGTTTACTACCAGTAGTCGAATTAGCTGTCCCTGTTGCTGTCGATGAACGGCCTAGTTGCTGAGGTATATTTATTACATCTCCTGATTTTAGTGTACGCACATTATGAGACGTTGCATTTACATTCGAACCTTGTGTAAAACGAAGATCCACACGATACACTGGCTTCCATCTTTGTGTCCAATCATCATCTATCGTATCATATGTAAGGTTAGTAACAAGCCCCGTAACCGCTTGCAACTCATTTGAAAAACCTGTATGATTCCGCAACGGCGCAATATTTTGTGTCGGAACTGTCGGGTGATGCAGTCCATACTGCATAAAGTCATTCTCAACAGTTGGCACCACATTCAAGATTGTTGACGCATGCGTATCATCCCACTGTCTAATTTCTTGATTTTGAACTCTTAGCTCAACTCTATTTTGATTCAGACCATCAACAGCAGTAGACGCTCCTGAGGCAGCCCCAATGAGTCCATTCGTTCTACCTAGCCCTACATTTCCAGGTCGCTGAATATTCACACGATAAGCATCAATAAAATCCACAATCGTAATTCCTGCTGAATAGATTAATGGTTGTGTTGTATCAGCAACTAGATCAAAAATACCGTTCCTACCGATATTAAATGTAGCTGCACCTCGAAAGCGAAGTGGCGAAGTACCGCCAACCATTCTATCCGCATAGATTGAGAAACGACCATAATCAACAACTGTAATCTGTGCACCACCAAATAAATCGACTGTTGGACCTTCACCTCCTGTATTAATTGTTGTTCCTGTTTTTCCTGTTTGGTATAACTCTAAAGCAGCGCCTCGTCCAACATGAATTCGCGGACCATTATTTGTACTAGCAGGTCTCATCCGCAGTAGTCCATGGCTATGCTTTGTTTCATTCCCATATAAAAACAACCGTGATTGATCATATAATGTTAGACTACTACCAGTTTGTTGGATAAGTAAATTATAGCCCTCTGTAGACCCTCCTGTACCAGTATTACCACTGCCTGTACCACCAGATTCAAGACTTCCGTTTATATTATTGCGTCTTTGAAGGTTGAAACTGGAATTCAAATACATAGCTGCGCCTTCTCCTATAGTTACTGTGCCCCCCTGTACATGGAGATTTCCTGCACTAGAGCTATATAAATAGACTTGTGAATGCGGCTCAACTTGTAAGTCATTAACAAAGAAATTACACTCCATATGGTTATTAGCTCGGTGGTTGTAGCTCCATGGTCTAATGGTATCGTTCGTATTCCGTCGAATCGGAGAATAATAATACCCATCATCATCTTGAACTGCGGAAACGTAACCACGCATTCTAATATTTGTGTTAGTAGCATGCATTACTTGCGTACCTTGATGGATAAAATTCTCATAGATTATACTAGAAGCACCTTGAGTAGCCGTATCCTGACCTCTAAAAGTAAAAAAACCATAAGCATTGCCACTATAAGCGCTCAACCCTTTAAAAACAATATGCTTTGCTGTATTATTGCTGTACCCTAATTCTGTCCTGCCAACATCAAGTATATATTTTCCTTGTCCATCAATTATTAGCGGATTAGCCGCTGTCATTGCATTTCGAGTAAAACGAATAAAACCTGTTCCGTTATCCGTATGTGCTCCTGTTATACCTGTCCAACTAGGTACATCACCAGATGGACGATATCCACCAGCTCGAGTCGTCAAGCTAGTAGAAGTTGAACCTGTGGTAGGATCTGCTATACTTGTATCCGGAATCATGACATGATTTTGCAATTCAATATGAGTCACGTTGTTATTTGACATTGCAGCAAAAAGATCGATCCAGTTATAAACAAGTGCTTTCTGACCTGTTTGACCATCATCTCTTGGCACTAAATTCAAGATATTATTACGCACACCGTCTGCATCCCGACTCCAATCGTTAATGGCTATACCACCAAGAGTAGGTGCTATACCCGCAGGATTGGCAATATACTCATCATCGGAACGAACCGCAGGCGCTATTGGAAGAATGATTTCTTCATTTGTCTCTGGATCTTGTACAGCGCTTGGTACTTCTTCCTCTTCTGCCAAAATCGTAATCGCTAGTGGCAATGATTTCACAATCACATCATCAGCTTGCTTCCTCATCACAACTAATTCTACATCTTCTTCCAAATCAAAATCTAAACCAATCCCAAACAGATCATACGGCGTGTCCGGTGACTTCAACGTAATTGTTCTCGTATCCTCATCATATTCTTTCACGCTTGCACCCCAGAAACCACGATCCTCTGGTAACTCAACGCCAACTGGCAATATCATCGTATATAAAACATCTCGCTCTTCTGAATCAATTGATAAGTCGATACCCTCATCCTGGTAATCTATCGTATACACACCCTTGCCATGAAACGCAAATGTGTCTTGACCAGCAAGCGTTACCTTTAATTGTTCATCAACCTGCGGTTCTGAAACACTTTCTTGCGATGTTTTTGCTGTTGCTCCGTTCAAATGAAATGAACTAAACAGTAGTACAATAGCAATCAGCCAAATACTAGCTTTATTTTTTAACACTTTATTCTTTCGCACATTTCATTCCCCCTCTCTCGTAGTTAAAAGTAAGACCGTGCTTGCCATGAGTATTACCATGGCCAAATTCATACCTGCAACTGAAGGATTACCTGTTTTCGGTATGTTTGGTTTTGGTTTTTCACCAGATGGTAGATTTTTACCAGGATCCGGTTTTTCAGGCCCTGGCACATCGACAAGTGTTATATCCGCTCTTGTTTCAGCTGAGGCTGTAATACTTCCACTGAAAACAAGCATCATCAACCCCAACGTAACAAAACATAATTTAACAATCTTCATTTTCTTCCTCTCTTTCGTCTCATCATTTTCTGAAGAGTCTTCCAATCGGATCGGTTTGAATTGTATTTGAATCTTATGGTCTATTATCTTCTTAGAATTTCTGAAATTTCACCAGACTCCAGTAATTCCTTCAGTCTTTCTTTGTCTTTATCTATTTCTGCTTCTCTCTTCTTCTTACGACGACGCCATAAAAGGAACCATAAGAAAAGAAGTAGCCCTACAATCAAAGCAATGATCCACCAATAATCTAACCAAGCTTTTTCTGGTTGTGGGTCATTAATCGCTTCGGCATTCACTCGATTCGCATCTTCCGGTAGAACTGTGAAGTCCATGCTCCATTCCCATTGCTGTCCCGTAAATCCAGCTTTCGGATCATCCGTAATTGCTTTAATTCGATAGGTGTAGTCCCCTGCTTTCATCTGGTCTCCACCTAAGAATACAGGAAACCTAAAGTTTGAGTTCGGGGCAAAAGCAACGG
>Ga0131853_10010362_pt1 | contig 17040 bp, 14 predicted proteins | sample TergutLab28metaG_FD_92764 | JGI IMG/M metagenome (GOLD analysis project Ga0131853, IMG submission 92764) | Labiotermes labralis P1 segment gut microbial communities from Petit-Saut dam, French Guiana - Lab288 P1 (version 2) (version 2) | ecosystem: Host-associated > Arthropoda: Insects >... | reverse complement strand
GAGTATATACCATGTTTAAAATATTCAGTACCTGTATTTGTTGAATAAATATATAAAATGCAACTTTAGAGGTTAGCGGTGCGGTACGACCACTATAGTTGACATTAGGCGTCAAAGGGTTAACCAATGTTCAGTGACATTACTATTGTTTGTACGTAGTGTGTTTCATTGCAGCTGCGCAGTATAACGAACTGTCAGATGTAACTGTACTTCATATTGCGCACAGGCAAAGAGAGGTCTTGTGGATTTGTAAGTAAGGTTCCATTATACAAAGATATGGTGTGATGTCCTTACATTATGTTAATTCTTTGTTATAGATCACACAGTGGCCAGTACAGTAACAGGTGTGCAAATGTATAGGACATGGAACAAAACAAACATACCCAAGGCATGTACTTTTACTCAGTTTATCTTTTTTTCCTCCCCATTTGCTGTTGGAATGTGGCTAACATTTGATCATTTACATGGCTACTCACATTAATTATCCTGCTTGAATACTGTACAAAGTATTTTACTAATATTATACGTTCTCTTTCACTTTTTCAGACTTGCATAGTAGTTTTACTTCCTGTGTGCATCTTGCAATTCTCTTTGTAGACCTAGTCATTCCTACCTGACCTTAACATCATATCCAGAGTAACTACACATTGGCAATTGAAAATTTTCTTACTAACAACCTGACAGTCCCAGTAACATAACAATGAATGGAAGAAAGAGTGTTTCTGGTAAAATAACACTAGGGATGCTGAAGGGTATGTATACATTATTCTGTATACCAATTATTTATTTATTTATTTATTTCTTATACAGGGGGGCGCGGAGCCGACCGACACATTTCATATGGTCATAGATAATGTATGGAAACAGGGAAAAATAAGTGAAACCATCTATAAATACATCCAAGTATGCTATTTATTACCCACAGATTACAAGCATATTTTCTGAACATCAGGCAGATGGTCTCTGTTTACATCAGTGCATTGTTGCAAGCGTGTCTGGAAGTTGCCGTACACGCGCCTCCATAGGTCCTTAACAATAGTCGCAACTTCATCAACAGTGGCTTGTTTGAGTTCTTGAATAGTAATTATACGCCTCCAGAACACACGGTCTTTTAGGAACACCCACAGGAAAAAATCTGGTGCAGTAAGGTCGGGTGACCGAGCAGGCCAAGTGATGTCGCCGAAATTACAAACACAGATAACACGTTGCACGTTCCAATGCTCCATTAAGACTGATCATATGAAATGACGTCCTCTCCTCTACCATTCCCCTTCCCGCCAACCACAACAAGCTATCGCACCTGTGCAATATTCAAATTTGAAATATGTCAGTCGGCTCCGCGCCACTATGTATGATGTGACATTTTTTGTTTTATGCAGGATGGCCAGGAAGTCCATTATGTAAAACCTTTTTGTTCCTTTTTTTGTAGCATGTTGTTTTTCTGGCCTGTTGAAATTGGAGTATGTATGATCGTTATTTCAAGCCTGAAAGTTTGATAGATTGAGTAATAGGGCTGTATAAATTAGTGTATTTCATAGAAATACATAACATAACACTGATGTTCATGGAGCATGAAAGGTCTTGAAAGTGCCAGGTGCCATGATTTGTTCAGTAAGGCATGTTAGTTTGTAGTATGTTTCCGTGTGAGCATAACCATGTTCTCATATAAACAATTCCAGTGCCTTGCAGCAAAAGAAGGATTTTCCTAAATTAAAGGAATGATCTGTGTATAATGGTGTTATGAAGGATAATAAAAATATACTCTGCCCATGCAAGATAGAGGGTTTATTTCACATCATACTTCAATTATAGTACTGTAGAATTCCTTTAGTCTGGATGCTGGTACTCTGGAAATCTTGATACTAAAGCAGTTGGTGGAAATAGCTGCGTGTCTGGAATTTCTCCATAAAGGCCTCCAAGAGTGTTTGTACATCAACATATTGTGGTATCTCCTGACCCCTCTGCTCCTAATCAATCAAAGTCTTCAGCTATGAAGACTCTGATCCAAAGTCTTCTGGTCCTTCAGCATTTCCGGTATAAATTGAAGAGACTCCAAAAGAAAGAGAGAGGCACTCTGGTGCCCCTGAACCTGCAGCTGAAGGAGATGCCCAAATTTGAATGCCCATCTGATTAGTTGTGCAGCCCAAGAAAATTACCTATAAGAAGTTAGGTCAGTATAGCGGCTTTTGTGGTCTAGCGGTAGCGTGCTGCCTCTAAGTACCCAAGTTCGTGGGTTCAAACTCGGCCAAAGCCGTCAGGATTTTTCAGGGCGACAAAATCCTCAGCACGCCCTCCTTCGGAAGGGAAGTAAAGTCGTGGGTCCCATGTCGCAGATTTGTGCGGCATGTAAAAGATCCCTGAATTGTCGTCGAAGTCGCAATCTCAGGTAAAATTACCGGTTAATTCTCGCCCACATAGTTCCACCTTTTGCTACTAGGATCTCTCGCGTCGTCGTGGACGTGGGGGTACCTGGTGGTAAACGTGGGAACGTCCAAACAGATGGGGGGGATAGGGTGAGTACAATAAGCTTACTAGGCTGCAGTACATCCGTGGCATTAGCTACAGGCCCTACTGACGAAGAAGTTAGGTCAGTATAGGTACTGTTTAGTCATTCAGTGTATTTGATAATCTGTTGCTTGTTCAATCCCATGACCTCTGGATTAAAAGAATTCTACTGTACCATATTCGTGAATGTTATGACAAGATGTCGAGTGTGACCTCCTGTTTGCCGCGGCAGTTCCCAGAACAATTTAAAATAAGAGTACCTCTTCCTTACTTCATAATGTCAAAAACTGTTATAATCTCTGAACTACAGTGAAATTAATGCACCTTTTGTGTGTCGAAGTAATGCCAGTAATAACAGAGGATAAAAGATCCGAACTACAGTGAAATTAATCCACCTTTTGTGTGTCGAAGTAATGCCAGTAATAACAGAGGATAAAAGATCCGAACTACAGTGAAATTAATCCACCTTTTGTGTGTTGAAGTAATGCCAGTAATAACAGAGGATGAAAGATCCGAACTACAGTGAAATTAATCCACCTTTTGTGTGTCGAAGTAATGCCAGTAATAACAGAGGATAAAAGATCCAAGTGCTGGATGGTGGAGCATGACTTGCAGCAAAATTATGTGAATTCTTGGGGCTTTTGGAGTAACCTTGTGTTTCATTGTAGTAATCTTGCTCCCTCTCACCCCAGATCTATAGCCCACAGGTTGGCAACCACTGCTGTAGTGAATCCTTGCATCACAGAAGTGATCAGTCAGACAGCATATTGCATATTTGAAACAGTCAGCCTGGAAATACATGGTTAAATGCATTCTGGCAAGCCATGTAAGATCAGTGCTTGAAAGGTTCAGTTTTGAACTAACTGCATGGAGCAGTCCTTCTTGAGTAGCTGACAGTTTCTGATCTAATCAAAAAATTCCCTGCTTTATGAAATACAACAGCTTCGTTGCTGTATTCACAACAGCCTGCCACTTGTCCTTGTCATGAGTAATATAAACTCAGTCCACACGATCCCATCCAATTTCTTTGAGATCCATTTTAATATTGTCCTCCCATCTCTGCCTAGGTCTCCCAGGTAGTCTTTTTTGTTTAGGTTTGCCCAATGAAACTGTATATGCATTTTGCAGTATTTGCTGCACACCCCACTCATTTCAACTGTCTTGATTTGAATGCCCTAATAATAGGTGGGGAGTAAGGTTCATCATCAGTGTTCAGCTGTGTAGTAACTAAAATTTGCATTGACATGCACATGATGCTGTAACAAATAACTCATTGTTGCTGCTGGCAGATGTGACATAAGTGGCTGACTGCTGTGCAGTAAGCTCTGTCCACATTCAATTGTACCAGTGTCATCACTTGTTTATTACCTTGTATAAATATCAATATTTTATTTTTCACTGTAAGAAAAGTAGATCAGTTCCATGGATTACGCGGCTTTTTTTGTTTTGAAAATAATACTTGTACAAAACTGTGTCTTTGGCATCTCTGTTTATCATCTTACCAGAATTTATCATTTTCTTGTGTTTATCATGGTGACAGGAAATACAATTTAGCTAGATCACATGCTTGTGGGTGTAATGTGAATTTTTTTTTTCTGCTGAGCGTATCACCCATTATCTCTTAGGCATAGTTCACGAGTAACCTACAGGCTTCCAGATGGCCAGCCTTTTTCTAGATACATTTTACAGTAACAGGTTAAACTTAATATAGTAATGTCATGATTGAGTTATTTAAATTTGAGACATAAGTAAGGGGTTGTATTGCTGATTGTGTACTTATAGAAGAATTACGTTCTAATTTGCTTATTTCCTAGGTAAATCAGTCACCACTTCTGTGCCAGCAATTTCATTCCGCTTCCATACAGGAGGTGAAGAACTGGAGGAAGTATACCCAAGTTCAGGGGAAACAGATGAGGATGTGGACAAACAAGGTATACTGTGTGAGATTTTAGGTTATCACAACAGTGTTAATGAAGATTCAAGACTTCTATGATATGACACTATGCATATTGGTAAATGTGATCAGTGTGGTGTCATATGTCAGAATACCTGAATCTTTGAGGTATGCTTTAGCATGTTGTTGGACATTGGCGTCATTGACTTGATTAACTTTGAAAGGGGACATACCCATCTTTCGGCCAGTGAACATGTTCCTGTTTCCAAGTCACTGATTCAGTTATATACAGCCATTATCTGTTCCTTGCTATTTCCCACTAAATACCCTTCAGTCAGTATGACTTCCCGTAAGCGGAGCAAATGGGGAGAATAAAAGTGTACGTGGTATGGCTGTAAAATAACCAGACTTAATTTTTTTCCCGCTTCCCTGTAAACTTGGCAGCGGCGTGCAGTGTGTGGTATTGGCTTGTGCTCTCCCCTCCATTCACGGTTACAATTTCAAGGTCGTGCGGCATACAGTTTGGCAGTAGCCTTTGCTTGAAGTAGATTGTGTTCTTGTTCTCCATCGGTATCTTGTTAAGTGGTGGCGTGAGGCAATGCGTTAATGTGAATTTCTGTGTGAAACTTGGAAAATCCACTACAGAAATGTAGAATTTGTTGAAGAAAGTTTATGGTGATGAGTGTCTGTCTTGTACTCAAGTTCTCGAGTGGTTTAAAAGGTTTGGAAAGGGAAGGGAAGATATCGGAGATGATCAGTGCCCCAGTCCTCCCAGCACATCAAAAACAGATGCTGACCTCAAAAAAATTGGTGAAATTGTTCGACAGAATCTTCGTCTTAGCATTCGAGCTGTTGCTGAGTTAATTAACGTTGACAAGGAAACTGTTCGACAGATTTTACACAACAGTTTCAACATGATAAAAGTGTGTTCGAAGAAAGTGCTGAGACTCTTCACTCCTGAACGAAAGGAAATTCGAATGAACATTCGTGCTGACATTCTTCAAAACGTTGAAAATGACCCAAACATTTTAGAGAACATACTAACTTGTAATGAATCGTGGTTTTTTTTCAATATGAGCCAGATAGTAAGCGCCAATCCATGCGCTGGAAGAGCCCCAGTTCACCAAGGCAAAAGAAAGAATGGCGGAGCAAATCCAAATTTAAAGCATTGATGGTCCTTTTTTTCAACATCCGAGGGTTTGTTCACGTGGATTGGGTGCCTGAAGGTCAGATCGTTAACCAGGTCTGCTACAAGGAGGTTTTGACAAACTTGTGAACGGGTGAGGAGAAGGAGGCCTGAAATGTGGAAGAACGGTTCATGTGTTCTTCACCAAGACAACGTGCCGTCTCACAACACCCTGTCTGTCAAGATGATTTTGATGAAGCACAAGATCACCGTGTTGGAACAACCACTATACTCACCTGACCCAGCCCCATGTGACTTGTTTTATTTCCAAAGATCAAGTCTGCATTGGAAGGAACCAGGTTCGAGTCTGTAGATGCAGTGAAGGCAAAAGCGACAGAGCTCATGAATAAGCTATCTGAAGACAACCTGTAGATTGCTTCCAACAGTGGAAGATCCGCAAGGAGCGGTGTAGGGATCAGGGAGGGGAGTACATTGAGGGCGACAACATTTCTATTGTGTAATTTTTTTAATAAAAAATGTTCTAACATCAGTTCCGTTATTTTATAACCACACCACGTATATTTGAATGTTTAAAGGGGTTGAATACTTGCACTTGCACCTATGAAGTAACCTTGAATGTATGGCGTTTTAAGTGGCACATTGCTTCTGTGGCTGCAACACTTCAATGTAAATGCCGACTACGGGACAGCGTTTTTCCTTTTGTATGAAAAGAACATACATTTAATGGGACAGGATTGTCCCGTTTTTATGAGTTAGTATACTTGCCACTTGCTCTTTGCTCCTGTCCCTTATCTTATCTGCAGCACCTGTAGCCTGTGGCCTGTACCTGGCCAGGTAGCTTGGGTGGGTAATTAGCGTAAACCATTCAGGAAAAAAATGTGTGTAGGTGCGCGGACACTGAATGATGATACAGGTGGTAATCACTGGTTACATTCGTGACTGGGGCACTAGCTGTCATAATAGGATTGTAGTTGTTTGCCTTGACCTTTCCACACAGGTGCTAAAATAATACTAGGACATCATTCACACTATCTGTCCTTTCAAGCTCAACATATGCAACGTTCTTGTCACACCTGATACAGAATAATCTCTGCAGTTCATAGTGTGTTAGATTACCTGAAAATGGAAAGTCAATTTAGATGCACAGTTTTGCATGAGAAGGTATCTGAATTGCCATCCTCTTGTCTTTTTGTGGGCCCATATCTCCAGTATTTTGTATGTGATAGTTTCCTTTGTAGGAAATACAGAATATGAATCTATATTTCTCTTGTAAATAAAATGCTTATATTTTTTCTGTAATTCGCCATTCACTCCACAAGTGTATAAGATGGATGTAGCCCAGTAGTGGACAACATTTTTTAAACACGGTCACTCAGACATGAGTGATTTGGCGAAGTGCTACAAAAGGAAGATATGATATATTTTAATAATTTCATTACAAAATACTGCTACTTCTTCTTCTCTTCTTTTCTCCTCCTCTTCCTCCTCCTCCTCCTCCTCCTTCAATTGGTGCTACAACCCTTGGTGGGTTTTGGCCTTTTCATTACAAACTAGTTATTAATAAACATCAACACAGCTATGTATTTGTTGTGTCGATGGTGTCTAATAATTAACCCTTGAACAGGCCACGAAGGCCCATAAGGGGAGTAGAGGTATAGCTGTACTCTTTCTTTAACCTTGGCGCTGGTTGGAGGTGGGTGGTCAATGCCATGCCCCAACCGCTTTACCCCCGGGAAAGACCCTGTACCCATTGTATGGCCCCAGGGTCGGGTGCAGAAAATCTCATCCCCAACCGGGATTCAATCTCCGGACCGTCCAGCCCACAGCGAGTTGCTATACCAACTGCGCTATCCCAGCCCATAACTGTCTTGTAATATATGTATAAAACAGAATGGGGTGTCCAAGGTAGAAATTATATTAATATTATGTGTTATTAAAGGTTCCATGAGCCACTCATGTTTACCTTCATGTGCTGTGCATAAAGCTGTTACTGTGCGTGTCATGCATGCAAAACAAGGAGGGGGTAAGGGGTGGTGGTGTGAGTCATTAGCTGAGTGGGCCCCAGAACTGGTCTGGATGTTGTGGGGAAGTGATAAGTCTCTTGCTGCTGTTGGAAATTCCAACCACTAGTCCTCAGATGTCTAGCCTGCCCTGCTTAGAAGCAGGAGGTCAGCACTTTGAAACCCCTACATACAATAATGTAGGTTGTATGTCAGGTGAAAGGCAGACTGTGAATTGCCAGCAGATGCAGACCTGCCATGTGATAATACTCATTGGACAGGTGTAGTGCTCAGGGACACGTCGAGAAATACCCCATGTAAAATCCTATCTCTGCTGAAAGTGTCATTAACCTTTAGCTGACAGGGGTGGGTATTTAAATTTTAGCACGTGGTTTATGAAAAACTTGAGTATTATTTGACCAGAAGAAGATAAAAATTATGAAATAACAGTATTTTGTGGAAAATGAAACCAATATTATGTATCATGTAATAAAAATGCAGTACATTTCCTTGTTACTTAAACAGGTACAGTGAATGTATGTGGGCCGGGTAGCTCAATCGGTATAGCGACTGAGCTACGGGCTGGATGGTCCGGGATTGAATCCCAGTGGGGGTGAGATTTTCTGCCCATCCAGACCGGCACTGGGCTCCACACAGCCTCCTGTACAATGGGTACCAGGTCTTTCCCGGGGGTAAAGTGCGGCCAGGATGTGCTGCTGACCACTCACCCCCTTCTAGTGCCGCGGTCATGGAAGAGTAGAGCTATACCTTTACCCACCCTCTGGTCCACACCGGGCCTGTAACGGGATCACTTTACAGTGAATGTATAGGGATGATTTCCAGTAAGCATTCACATTTGGTAATGCAGATATTTAAAAAATTAGAATATCCAAAAAGAAGTGACTAAATATTTCTTAAATCCAGGAATAATTTTAAATATGCAGAAATCTATAGCCACTTATTTATTTTTGTATTAATTTAACAAGATTGATATACAAATTTATTTATTTATTTCTGGTTTATTTAACAAACTTTCAACAGTTCAGACTATATATTTGCAGCTGACAGGATGAAAAATGAATAATGAATTTGAAACAATTTAGAAGACTGAGGTTGGCTATTTTGAGGTCGCGTGCGCTTTACATGGGGAGGGGTTGAGAGAGATCATGATAAACCTCAGTCAAGGCATTTGATATCCACCCAAGATCTGAACCTTGGATCTCACAAACATTTAGCAGTAGTGTTCTACCTACTCAGCTAGAGTGTTTGCTTGGAATTATGAGATATTTTAAATGCCACGTGGTCAGTTGTGTCTAATTTTTTGCTTTGTGTCTTCTTTAGAGGAGGAATCAGATGGCACAGAAGTGGAAGCAACTAGCACCAGCCAGACGGCACTTAATACAAGTGCGTCTGCCACAACAAGCACCATCCATTCCCGAGATCCTTCGCCCATGAAAGAATACTTAAAAGGTTTTGGCAAGAGGTCAACCAGTGTTGATGGCGGAATGATTGAAGGTGGCTTGCCTACCTCTGGTAGTGACACATGGAGACTTTTCCATGAAATAAAAGGAAAAATTGCAAAAACAGTTGAAGAGAAATTTGGTGAAAAGAAAAATGATAGGAAATCTAGTGCTTTAGTGTTCTCGGGCGGGTCCAACATACGATCGAGTTGGCTTGGAGCCGGCGGTGGCAGTAAGGACGACTCGAGCATCAATAGCGATTCGGAGGATATTTCCGAATGCTCTAATAAGTGTCAGGATTCTAAGCCAGGAAGAAGACAGGACAGGGAGGAGGATTCTCCAAAGAAAATGATAGACAAAGATAAAAAGGATGCTGATAATGTTACATCACTTTCTTTTGATACTCTTAGCAAATTAGGTTCACAGGAGATTGACTCTAATTTGTCTGCACCTACCACACCTAGGAAATGTACGAAAGGTGCTGCAGGTACAACTTTGTCTGTTCAGCAGAGCAGAAATAGTGATAAAGAGACTGCTGATTCTGACAGCATTATGCTCAATGAAATTCACCGTTGTGCTGAGGATGAAGTGGAATCTGGCATAGAGGCAAATGAGGAGATGAACCTGAGCACTGTAGAATGCAATGAACCGGTCGTCCCAACAACAGATTATCGACAACCCTTTCCTGTAACTTCTCCCCAACTTAATCCAAAGGTTTGCGGGAAAACATCTCTCATTTTGAGATTCCGATACTGGAGAAGCAAACTCATTGCATTTATAGCGATTCTTATATATTTTATAATTCCATTTCCACCATGGATATGGGGTTTTCTGAGTGGAATTGCTGTATCTATTGGAGTTGGTTTTGTGTATTCTTGGATTGTACGTCTGACGAAACCTGTGAACTCGCGTGATTCAGATGGTAGCGGCATTCAGACTGGTAACAAATTCACTGTTCCAGATTACACAAAAATGCCAATACTGGAAATACCTGCAGTAAAGGAATACCATCAGATCATGAAATATCAGGTAGGTCACTTGTGTCTTCATTTGTTTCGTACTTGTCTCCTAACGGAATTAATCACGGATTTCAAGCCCATATATTCCAAACATATGTTCATATGATGCCTGAATGTGGGAAAATTAAGTTCTCCTGTGAAATTAATATAACTTGCCAGTAAGGGATAATATTAAAGTGTATAGTTTTAAAAATTTGGTGTACAAAACAGAAGAGGTAAAGAACATAGTAGTGTTAAGTGTACGTGTACCTTCTGTTTATGTATTTATGGCTTTACAAATTGTTTGCACAAAATGTATGGATATGTTTTTAATCTGCTATGATGCAAATTTCATGTTTCATTAAGGTGGCTCATTAACAAAAATGAAACTGAATATTTACCAAGACATTTGCTATGTTTCTATAAGCATGCTGAAAAACGTACAAAACAAAACATTAAAGGGATTTTGAATTTTTCCTGTTGTAGAAATCGACGGCACCCCAAGGAGTGAAAAGTTGGAAATGAATTATGGCTTACTGATATTGTGTTAATACAGAATTTATTGAATGTTATACACACAAACACATCTTGTTTCATAGATTCATCAAATTTGCCTCACAGTTCTGAATATAAAACTTGTCATTATCAATACAGTGTTAGTACATTCATGTCCTTCTTCTTCTTCTTAATCAGTACTGGACAAGAAAAAGGACAGATCATTGCACAAGATTAAATAAGAGAGAACTTGAAAATTGACTGTGCCGTATATATTGCGTTGAAGGTGAAATTAAATCCCACCAAATTATGTCTCATTACGCACGTAAAAATACAGGGTGGCGCGGAGCCGACTGACATATTTCAAATTTGGATATTGCACCGGGACAATAGCTTGTTGTAGTTGGTGGGAAGGGGAACGGTAGAGGAGAGGACGCCATTTCATATGGTCAGTCGCAATGGAGCGTTGGAACGTGCAACAACATGTTATCTGTGTTTGTAATTTCGGCGACATCGCTTGGCCTTCTCGGTCGCCCGACCTTACTGTACCAGATTTTTTCCTGTGGGGGTTCCTGAAAGACCGTGTGTTCTGGAGGCATATCATGACTATTAAGGAACTCAAACAAGCCATTGTTGACAAAGTTTCGGTTATTGTTGAGGACCTACAGAGGTGCGTGTACAGCAACTTCCAGACACGCTTGCAACAATGCATTGATGTAAACGGAGACCATCTGCCTGATGTTCAGAAAATAAGCTTGTAATCTGTGGGTAATAAATAGCATACTTGGACATATTTATAGATGGTTTCACTTATTTTTCTTTGTTTCCATATATTATCAATGACCATTTGAAATGTGTCAGTCGGCTCCGCGCCACCCTGTATATAATGCTTTCGAGCATACTTTCGTTCCTTGTACTAAGTGTGCTATTTAATGACCTTGTCAGATGCTATGGTTATACAGTGCCGTGTGTTAATCTGACAACCTTGTCAGTTGCTAAGGTTATATGAGGGGGTGCTGATAAGTCCTTAGCCCGACCAGGAAGGAAACATGCCACAGCAACCAAAGTCGGGATTTATTCAACATACTCCTCACGAAGCTCAGCACACTTCTTAGCCCATTGCTGTAACTTTTGCAAGCCACTCAAAAAAATTCAGAAGGTTGTCCGTCCAACCAGGTCTCTGCGGCAGCATTGTCCACCACGTTGGACGAAAAATGGTGACCTTTCAATTGTTTTTTCAGTCCAGGGAACAGGTGGTAGTCTGACGAGGTCAGATCCAGAGAATAGGGTGGGTGATCAAGACACTGGAAGCCCTTCTTCTGGGTTGCAAGTGCCTGGTGAGCCGGGCATTGTGCAAGAACAAGACCCCCTTGGTGATCTTCCCGCGGTGTTTTTCCTTCAAAATGTCCTTCATTTGCACCAGCAGAGATGAGTAATATTCCACGTTGATAATTGGCCCTTTGGAAGATAATGATGTCTTCATCCCAAAAAATCAAGGCAAGAACTTTTCCAGTGGATTTTTGCACTCGGAATTTTTTGGGTGCCGCCACTCCATTGATTCTTGCTTTGTATTCAGGTCATAGTGATATAACCAGGTTTCGTCCATGGTCACCTATTGTGAAAGGAAATCATTTGGATCGTGCCGAAAATATTCGAGAAGTTGCTCAGACAACTGGCACCATTGACGTTTTTTATCCGCGTTCAGGCATTTCGGGACCCACTTTGCAGAGAGCTTCTACATTTCCAAATCTTCAAGAATGATGGACCCAACCTGCTCACTTGAGGTGCCCAGCTGCTCAGCTGTTGATTTAGCCGAAATCCCGCTGTCTTCCAAGATTAGCTCGTGAATTTGATCAATAATCTCTGGGGTGGTCACTGTTTTGGGTCGTCCAGGACGAGGCGCATCACAGGTGGAAAAATCACCACGTTTAAACTGGGCCACCCAGTTTTTTACGGTGATATATGATGATGCATATTCCCCTAACGTTTTTGTCAGTATGGCGTGAATTTCCTTTAGCGCCTTGCCTTGCAAGAAAAAAAACTTGATGACAGCTCATGTCTCCATGTTGTTGAAATCACATGCATCGCCTGACATGCTTCCATTCAGCCTCTGAAACAAGAAAAGACTTGCAATTCGGCACATGAACAGGCCCCTTTTTCCAGTGACACTATCGATTCTGTCCGACATCTGGAAGTAGGTCAGACTAAAGACTACCAGCACCCCCTCGTACAGTGCCGTGTGTTCATTTAACAACCTTGTCAATTGCTAAGGTTATACAGTACCATGTGTTTTTTAATAACCTGGTCAGTGGCTAAGGTTATGCAGTGCCAGTGCTACCTTTGTTCCTTAGAAAGAAACAAGAGCTTGTATTATGTTTATGTTGTTGCCATGCTGTCTTTGTGTGTGCTCCCCCCCCCCAGTTTTGTGAACTATCTGACGAAGTTTCAAGAAGAAATCTGTCAGACCATCAACTTTCCTACACTGGATAATCGCAAGGCACACACTCAATCTTCATGAGGCAACACAGACAGTTGCATAAATTAATTAGGATTCTGAAGTTCCATATTGCAACAGTTTTTGAAGAAATGAGATTTTTGTTGTGATAATATTTTTGTAGTAAAAAAGTAAAGTGATCCCATTACAGGCCCGGTGTAGCCCAGACGGTGGGTCGAGGTATAGCTCTACTCTTCCATGACCGCGGCACTAGTAGGGGGTGAGTGGTCAGCAGCACTTTACCCCCGGGAAAGAACCGGTACCCATTTTACAGGAGGCTGGGTGGGCCCCAGGACGGTCTGGATGGGCAGAAAATCTCATCCCCACCGGGATTTGATCCCGCACCGTCCGGCCCGTAGTCAGTCACTATACTGACTGAGCTACCGGACCCACAATATTTTTGTAGTATTTTTGTATATTGTAAAATAATGTGCCATTCATTTGAAAGTTTTCTTTGGTTTTCAGTTAGGAATAGGTAATTGGCCACTTGAGAGGGGCATGCCTTTTTTGTCCCTTGCTTTAAATTAGAGTTTTATGTGGAAAGAGTTGGAATGGTGCAGTTGGTGTAATGTCTAGGCTGCTTGCTGTCCGGGTTCAAATCCCAGCACAAAGCAGAGATTTTTCTCCTCTTTGGAACTTCCAGATGACCCTGGGGCCCACCAAACCTCATGTCCAGTAGGTACTTGAGTTCTGAGTTCTTCTCCAGGTATGAAGTTAACCACTTACCTCTGTCCAGAGCCGAGGTTAGGAATAAGTGGAGCTATCCCTCTACTCCCCGTGTATACTTTCACAGTATGGACAAGGACAACTTTATCTTCGTAGCTTTTTACTTAGCATATAGAATTGCATTGACATAAATTTATGACCTCTGTTATATGTCATTTGCATTTGTTTGTTCAGGGATGGATGAATGAGTATCGACGTAAGTACAGCCCAGAGACGTACCATTTAAGTAACACTCAATCTGTATATGTACGACTTGAAGGAACAACTCTCAGAATATCCCATACAAAACTTCGGATTCCCAAACGAGCAATGTGGAATGAACGTACACATAAATTGAAGTTCTATCATCAGCGAATTTATAGCTTAGAACATTGCTGTTTGAAATTGTTACCAGAAGGCTTGACCAGGAGAAGGTGAGAACTTGTCATATATGATGGAAAGTTTTTCGTGTGGGTTTGAAATCAGACAGCAGCTTGAGTTACAATCTGATTTAGTAGGTTCCAATTTTAAACCGCAACCATATGGCTTGTAGCGCTTTTGTTGTTATATAAACATGTTTTCCATATTTACCTGCTGTTTGTGAGTAATTTGTAATGATAGTTTAATGATTATGAAAACAGTATGGTTTTCTTTAGACTCCTCCTTTTTTCACTTCTTTTCAAAAAAACAGGTAGAAAATTGGTATATTATTGCATTCGGCGGTTATTCAGAATATTAGCTTTACAAATAACACAAATTTTGAGAAAAACTATTTTTTTTTCTGTTCTTACAATATTATCATCACATATGTGATATGATTCTCCATTTTTTATATATTCATTCGGTGGCGAATCCTGATCCTGAGGTCTGGTCTAGCAGAAGAGTATGCATCGCAGTGTTGTACCATTCGACTAGACCTGACCTTCCAATCAGTATTTGCCACCGTATTCAGTGTTGAAGAGTTCACATTTATAAACATATGCGTTGGCATCATCATAATTATCATCACCACCACCATTGTCATACTTCGTATTAGGAACTTGTGGCCTGTGACAGATTGTATCAGATGTAATCCTAGAATCTATTTAGAGTCATGCTCTTCAAGTAGACTGATAAGTTATGCTTTTAATGCCCTGTTATGGATTGTCTTTCAATATACAGTTGTATCTCAACGTAATTCACTTTTTATCATGTACAGCTTACAACCTAGTATGAAGGAACCATGAAAGTACAGGCGTTTATATCCGTACTAAGGTGTTATAGTGTTTAGCTATTTCCTAGAAGTACTGAAAGGTAGATAGTGTATTCACACATGTACCAAAGTACAACATGACTTTAAGTATGTTTTCTGAACGTTTATTCGTAACAGACTTTGGAGCAAAAAGTACCCAATCTGCATTATCCTTAACCACAATGCAAGAGTGAAGGTTGAGAACTTCCATGAATGTCATGAAAGGCAAAAAGAAGGTGAATCAAGTCCTAAATCCCCAGGTTCTGTAGCCGATGACATCCTGGATGAATTACAAGATAATCTATCTAGTCAACGTTCAAAATCTGATGCTGGTAAGTCACGTAATTTGATGACCAAGTTTCTTTTTCAGTAGTAGTAAATTGTAGGATTTTACGTCGTGAGACAAGTGAAATCATCTGTTCCAGTGACGTAAATCTCTGGCTTCTGCCACGGGTTGATTGTGAAGCCCATAGCCTGGTCAGTATAGTTACTGAGCTGTCTTGGCTCTAAGTTCATGTAAGGCAAATAACAGTATGAAGAAGACTTTGAAGAACCACTTCAAAAATGACTTGAGTGTACAGACACTCCCTGACTTACGCAATAGTTACTTTCTGGAATGTACTGCCCAAGTCACAATTGAGTATACTTACAATCAACTATGTATATGTATATGTGGTTGCCAGGACAGTGTACAGTATAGTGACTTACTACTGGCCGAATGGTCCAGGGATCATTTTCAGGCAGCAGCAAGAGTTTCCATGCCTGTCCCGACTGGCCCTGAGGCCCACCCAGCCTCCTGTACAGTGGATACCAGGTCTCTTCCGGCAGTAAAGCAGCTGACTCCAACCCCCCATTCTAGCACTGAGTTTGTGAATGAATTCTTATAATAAAACCAACTAGATGCACTAATTTATCAAATTTATTTTTGGAATAAACCTCTACATGTTTCAGACAGTTCTTCTGTCCATCATCAGGAGTTTTTCACTGTACACACAACAGTGGTATATGCCATACAGGTTTGCTGACAGCTGTCAGCAAACCTGTATGTATTGCTGTGTACGGTGATAGACAGAGGAACTGTCCGACACATGTAGAGTTTTATTCAAAAAATAAATTTGAGAAATTAGTGCATCTAGTTTGTTTTATTGTAAGAATTTATGATGATGCACAGTCACCTGAACATCAAATTTGTGGATATACCTCTGCCTCCCCTTTGTGTCTGCATAAGCATATCCTTTACTGACATTTACCTATATGTGTATACATACATAATGATGTCCAGTTGAAATCCAGACTCCCAACACCCAGCATGACCACCCCACCACCTGTGTTATTACCCAGCAGTATTCTTCCACTACTTAGTCTCATCATACTGTTATTCGTGTAGCGAAAAACTGGGCACATATTTAAAAGATGTCTTTATTTTAATTTTTAATTGAGTAAGTTGGGGAGTGTGTGTACTGAACTGTAGAAATGATTACAATTTCATTTTTTTCCATCCCCCATGATTCTGTCCGTATCTGGGACTGTATGGCATTGTTGGCAAAATGTTGGATGAAAGAAGAGTTGGCAGGGGTTTGAAAGGAAACATTTGTGACCACATTGAGATACTGTCCTGGCATTTTCTCAGAGGACTAAGGAATACCATGGGAACTAGAATTAGAGTAGGCTATACTTCAGAATGTGCACCTCCTAAGTTCAAGTTTGGAGTGATAACACTACACCAATCTACAGGATTTGAATTTTGTTGTACTGATACTATGCTGTGTGTGGATTGTTGCCCTGAGAGTTAAAATATTTTGTGACTGCTGCTGTTCAGTTCGTGGTTCACAGAATATAACTTTCTGTAACGACAAAGTGACAAATCTGATTCCCCCCCCCAATTCGTACTATGCATCTTGATATTATCAAAGTTTTATTCATTCACCAACTGATGCACCAGTGAGTTGTCTTAAAAACAATATTAAAATTTACATTAGAACAGCTCTGACATGTTTCGGTGTTACAGTTACACCATCATCAGGGAGCGCATTAATTTGTGCTTACTGAAGTTACAGCTGTTAAAATAGTCCATTAAAATACATCGGTGTGTGGTTAATATGGTGGTGGTG
>Ga0131853_10010361_pt1 | contig 17041 bp, 10 predicted proteins | sample TergutLab28metaG_FD_92764 | JGI IMG/M metagenome (GOLD analysis project Ga0131853, IMG submission 92764) | Labiotermes labralis P1 segment gut microbial communities from Petit-Saut dam, French Guiana - Lab288 P1 (version 2) (version 2) | ecosystem: Host-associated > Arthropoda: Insects >... | reverse complement strand
TAAGGATACAAATCTTCCTCATGTAAAGTTCGCCACACCTGCATACGTGATACGCCGATGCGAGAAGCCATTCTACGAGTGGACAGACGCGGACTTCTCTGAACCATCTGAAGAATGTTCTCTGCTTTTAGAAGCCGATCCCAGTGACCGTGCGGTCTAAGGCGTAGGTCTGTGGCCGCTCGCCTGCTGAGATTGTGGATTCGAATCCCACTGGGGGCATGGATGTATGTCTGCCGTGAATGTTGTATGATGTCAGGTAGAGGTCTCTGCGACGAGCTGACCACTCGTCCAGAAGAGTCGTACCGAATGTGGCATGTCATTGTGTGTGATCTAGAAACCTCGTGAGTGAGGAAGCCATGGCCCACTGGGGGTGGGGGGGGCTGTTGCGCCAAAAACAAACAAACTAACTAACAAAAACATACTTTTAGAAAGGCCTAGCAGGATGAGATGAAAATACAATCTTTCTAGAGACATACCGTATTTCGACGCATTCTAACCTCAACATTAGATAGAGGTAAGTGGTCAGCTTCATGTCCCAGCTATTACACCCCGTTACTATTTGAATGAGAGGTTGAAGTGGGCCCCCAGAGCTGGTCTGAAGGCAATTAACAGGAAATAGGTCTATGTGAAGCGTGAGGCTTCTCTCCATTATTGCAAAGATAGTTAAAATTATAAAAGTATGTGCATGTGGCCAGGACAGGAAAAAACTAGAACACGAGAAGAATTTGGAAAGAAAAATGTCACTGAAGGACGCCACTTGGAGGACCTTGAGGCGATCGAAGGAAAATTAAAAATACGAAGAAAATAACATTTGCAAAATTGTCTGGATTAGGTCGGTCACAGATCAGCTGTTAAATACAGGAGGGCACCCATAATTTTTCACAATGGGGGATGGGGAGGGACCGACCCGGAGGCTATATATATATACACATTATTGTAAAATTTATGTTACAAAATTCATACACTAAGTGTACCTGAAATGTAACACTGTTTGCAACTGCGTTTATGTACATATACATATAACTACATGTCCCAAGATTCAATCACAGTGCCCTAGCTTCTTGGTTGTAATGCTATTAATTCATTTTTAAAAATTCCAACGTTCTAGTCGCCAGGCGGATGCAGTGGTTGATTTAGGCCGAAAGGAAAATCATGTAAACTTTTGGTATCATCGTGTCTACAAAAGTTTTTAAACATTTTTGTTGTGGGGGATTTGGTGGGGCGGGGCTGTAGCCCGGCAACCCCCACTTAGGTGCGCACCTGGTTAAATAATTTATTCAAATTAATTTTCTTGTAATAAGACTGTGGAACACCAAAAATTCCAGAGGAAATAAATAAAACAGGAATAATTTCGTCACTATTCAGCAGGAAAAAATGCTAACTAATAAATGTAAAAATCCATTCGTGGCAAGACTGCTGTACGTGACGGCATCTGTCAGTTGGCATCCAGTAGGTACAGTACATAACCCACAAACCTCACAATAAGAAGCATTAAACTGCTGGTGCAATACTGTGTCAATTGGCATTGGAATCTCGCTTCAGAACACCGATTTTTTTAATCTTTATAACAAGATTTACGGGAAGAAACGAAGTGCTCACACGTGATTTTATTGCACGTGGAAAAAATAAAAATGTCGCTTGAGAGGAACTAAAGGGGAAGAAAACTAAAATTAAATTTGATCTGCAGAAAATAATTTCCGATAACACGGAGTTGTTTGAATGGGTTACAGACCTGTTGGGGCATTATATTTATGTTTGTACAGTTCTTTAAGTGTTTTCATAAGGCTGAGTTACGAGTGTATAGACGTAAATTTAAAAATTCTGTTCCCTCGAACAATGCTTCATTTCCTTTTTCCGGTCGCCTTACCATTTCTGTTTTTCCCCCAGCAATAATAAAATTATTTGTTTCCTCAAACAATGTACCAGAATTCTATTTCATTCTAAGCATGGCAGACATTACTGAAATAAATTGGACGTCTCGCAAAGAGCTGCGTCCACACGTCACTCCCGTATCTAACATGACGAGACACTCAATACAGAAGCAGAACAGCAGACGTCAAACCATCTCCGCAATGTAGCTGTCTGTGCCCACTCGTTCAGAGGGCTGACAAACAGTAGCCAACATGTATAAATAAGAGCCAAGTTCTGTTGCGTTTTCTATATAAAGGTGTTGGGCGGATATCAAACCTCTTCCGACCATGTGTCCTGTGTACGTTCGATATATTTAGTAGCGTCAGGAAAGAATTTGGGCGGCAGAATACGCTTCCAAACGTCGTAGTCCCAATCCAGCACAGGACGCTTCTCTGCTGCTCACTTGTACAAAAGAGTCACCAGCAAATGCAAAGACGTTCTTACGTCTAAGTGTTGCGATTTGAAGACGAAAGGAGGAAATAAATGTATAAATATAGCATTCTTCTAATCGGTATATATCAGTCCTATTACAGGCTCGAGGTGCCCGGATGGTTCCAGGAAGTTAAGGTTCCCAGATTACGTGACAGTGGCCTGTGATGGTGGTAAGGTTGTCAGCCTTACGCACCGGCCGCATTTTACCCCCAGGAAATATTCCTGGTACTAATTTCTGTTAGAGGCTGAGTCGACCCCAGGGCCACAGTGCGATCGGAAGGATTATGTCAATGACAAATTCCAATGACACCACCAGGAGTCGAACCACCGACCTTCCGATTTGTAGCACAGCACCTTAACCACTGTGCTACTGCGGTCCCCCCTTATTGTCGGTAGCACACAAAAATAAGTGAGTATTCCTAGGACCCACGGGACGTTTCAGTGTGTTGGGAAAAAGAAGTATTCCTTACGCTGAGAAGAGAACTCCGAATTTCTTGGTTATTACGCAAATAACAGTGGTAATTCCTTGTCCGAAACTTCCGTAAAAAATTACCATTACTCACTGCGTAATAACTCAGACCATCGCAGCTCCCATCTACTTCACGGCGGAAACTCTCTTCCAGTGTTCTTGATGGCGTTGGGAATTAAACCGCTGGTCTCTGACCTGTAGCCTTGTCATTGTAATGAAGTATTCTGGCCTCGAAACAGCCATCACTGATCATAATGCCTGAGCTAATGTTTCAGTTTATTTAATTTTGCTGGAATAACTTATCGGGGACGTCAGCATAACGATAGAGTCTGGATTATTAATTGAGAAATTGTTAGAGCCCAGTACCGGATGAATTGTCGACTATCTTGCCAAACGTTTTTAAACCTCCAGAAAAAGGCTGGAATAATACAGCGGAACACAACTGCAGTGCGATTTGCCGTTCTTACGCAGGTGGGTATGATGGTACCCGAGAAACCACCGAAACCATCTGCCCAAAAAAAGAACTCTATCCGGACATAGCCATATGAGTTAACATTACGTCTTAATTACAGGGAGACAGCACTTTGGAAACTTCGTACGACAAAATATACAACGGATTCGGCAGAAATGGTAAAACAGAAAGAAAACAATAAGCAACAGAATCGACAGAAATGATAAGAAAGCCAAATATTTCAACATATTTTCTAAATACGTTTTCAGCAATTTATTAAACCTCATTCGACTTCTTATTCATTTATAATCTATAAAATTCACAACACAGAATGCTCATTACATTATTATAAGACAAGGATATATTTCCTTTGTGGTTCTTTATGTGCAACTGACAGAAAATCCAACAAATAAATATTTCAGATCCTCAGCATTTCTGCATATTGCTTTGCGCACAGGTTTTGAATTCTGCGCAAAGTATGGTTTGTGCAATACTGTACAGTAAGGAGCAAATTGATTCGACCCAAAACTTTCACGTCGGCAGAAGGAAATCTGTTGTAATTGTTTATAATGCCGTAATGTTTTTCACCCATTTAGGACATCCTATTTTTTGCTTTTTCTTAGTAATCGATTGACACATTTCATGAGTGACTACAAAAAGACTGTACTCTCCACAATTCATTGTTTCGGCGCTTGTCGCAAGTAACGAGTTCGACACTGCATATGAAACAAACCGAACTTACTTAATGTCAGAAACTGATTCAACATCTTTAAATAACCTAAGAAATAAAAATTTGCTAACCCGATTTTCTTCTAGAAGTGATTTATTTTCGTAAATCTCTCTGTAAGTTTTTCCTTGGATTGCGAAAGTGGAAGATTTTACGGGCATAACTTGCTAAAAGCAATGGTAACAATAGGCCAAAGTTAAGTTATCACGGCATAGGGCGTCCTCAGGTTGCTGGATTAACATGGTCTATAGACAGTGCGAATAGCTATGATAAGTTGATAAACAAAAGCCGACAACAAACAAGGGATGATCCTCCAGCTTGAGGACTGGGTGGTGGGTTAAAAATCCTGAGCAATAATACGCAAGGGTTGGTTCTTTCAAACACATAAATAACGAGGTTTTATCCATAGTACTATCACTTCCGAGGATGTCAAAGTTGATATATAAATCTATACACGGGTGCAATTAAAGTGGTTCACTCTCTCTTTGGGATGGACAGTTCTCACGCTGTTGATACAGAAGATGACCACCAGCCACTGAAGTAGGTGTAAATATGTTAAACAGGCAATCGCAGACATCCGACAAAGGGGTGGTATTGCAGCCTTATAAGTTGAAACTGGCCCAACATAAAGAAAAAAAATTGATAGTGGAAATACGTACATTGTAACGGAAAGAGCGTGACAAAGGCGTGATGCTGAGTACAGTCACACCTCGTTTCTCGCGGGTTCGTAAATTGCTGTTTCGAAATTTCGTCGTGTCGCCCGAATAATTAAAAAAAAAAACTCCCTGAAATTTCCAGAACATTCTAGAAGGTACTAGAAGCTTCGGGTGTAATTGGGGCATTAAAATTATCCGACAACTCAAACAGGTCTTCGAGACATACCGCATGGTGTTCAAGGGGATGAAGGGGAAAAACGATACAGCCCCGCATCACATTGTTTCTGCACAGAAATGAACTCGGAGCAGCGAAAGTGAAACACCCGCAAAATAATGATAAAATTACGTAAAAAATACATTGCAAAGGCGTTTCATTTTACTTCATCAATATATTGTGTTTAAAATACTAAAAGGGATTTAAGCGTAAAAACAAACACTACAACACATTATTACAAAGACTGACACTAAAAAACTCTATATATTTATTTTGGGGATGAGGCTGACAATTATTCATGGTTTTTTTTCTTTCCGCGAAGGGTCTGCTACCTAACCCCTGCGAGTAGCGAAGGGTGACTATAAAAAAACAAACACGATTCTCAGCGTTACTTGGAGAAGACCATTGTGATAAAAGAAATGTACCCTCGGGAGCTATAAACAGAAACAATTTTATGCACTTTAGCAGATATCAGCATCTGAAAGAGGGCACTTCTTTAAGCGATTTGTAATAACTACGTACATTCCTAATGGGCCGGGAAAGCGCAGTCGGTATAGCGACTAGCTACGGGCTGGACGGGCCGGGGATCAAATCCCGGTGGGGGCGAGATTTTCCGTACCCGTCCAGACCGGCACTGGGGCTTATCCAGCCTCCTATACAGTGGGTACCGGGTCTTTCCGGGTGTAAAGCGGTCGAGGCGCGGCGTTGTCCACCCAACCCTATCTAGCGCCGAAGTTAAAGAAAGAGTAGAGATATACTTCTACTCCCCATATGGGCCTTCGTGGCCTCTTCCAGGGTGAACTTTAACTTCACCTTTACCTTTTACGTTCATTCCGTCACTTATTTGCACAGTAACTCGTGTTTTGCCTCTATAAAACTGTAACTGTTGCAGTTCAATTGATACCAACAACGTTTGTTTCTCTAGCAACAACAACAACAACAATAGCCTACTTACTCTTAAAACAGAAATTAGGTGGGTTTGGTCTCTTGAAATAATTCTTTATATAATTTCAATAGATTTGCGCTTTCAAGTGTATTTTCAGTAAAGTTCTTCCCCGTACTTTAATAATGTAACGTAGTTGAAACAAGCACAAACTCGATGAATGCAACAGACGTAGAGCACGTAATCAAGTTTCAGACGACGAACAGTTCTTACAATATCGTTTCGAGTGCGTTCAGGAATAAGGACGGCATTTCAACGCACAATATGATTACTTTGTATTAAATGTTACAAAGTCTTAGATGCTTTTTGGCGTTACAACGTCGCTTGTAAGAGAAGCTGCTTATTGTCGTGAAGAATTTGTAGAAGTTTGCAGAAAAGTTATTTTCAATCAAACCACAATTCGCCCTGTTGACAGCACGCTTGAAATTACAACAGAACACTAAAAGTTTTATTGTAAGTTTAAATGTATTTTTCAGTCATTCCATTTACAGTTTAAGATAAATTTATCATATAGTAAATATATAATTAATTTTGAGACAAATATTTGTCAGTCCTCTTGTAAAACCTTCATGGGACTTTTCGTGATAATTCTTTTCCAAAGATCTTCAAATATAATCAGGTTTCACTGTCTTGGGAAATATCTGCGTGGATCGCAGCTGTAGTACACAGAAAACGAACTGCGACAACATAAGGTTATTCTAGGTTGAAGAAATCCAACGTGATGCAACAGAATGCAGACAGTTATTTACTGCTAAATGTTTCGGGCGTCCATCGCGCCCGTCATCAGGAGTACATAAAACTGTAGTTGCAGTCTCTGGTAAAGATCATACTATCTGGGAAGCAAGCTTCCTCAAACGTGACCAAACTCTTCACGTTTGAGGAAGCTTGCTCCCCAGGTAGTATGATTTGTACCAGAGACTACAACTACAGTTTTATGTACTCCTGATGATGGGCGCGATGGACGCCCAAATATGTATAGTAATTTAGCAGTAAATAAATATCTGGATTCTGTTGCATCTCACTTCCTCAACCTAGAATTACGATGCACGGAAACATGAATATAAAAAAACAAGGTTATTCTTTCCAGTGCTGGACAGAAGAAACTTGATCTTTTAAATTGTCCAATACCATTGACTGTGACTGCAAAATAATTTATTACCAAGAGGCTGAATTGAATACCAAGAACACAAAATGAGGATAGGAAATGGTACCGAGACTTGCTGACCAAATCGATCAGATGGTTTCAAGTTACAAAGAGCTAGACTTATTTCTCTTAACTGAGCCCAAATTAAACTGTCGGGTTATTAGTGGGCATACGAGCCATCCCGAATTAGGAAAAAATATACATCTTAAAGTACACCGAGAATTACCTTTCAACCTAGATTTAAATCAAAATAAACGTTATATGCAAAATAAGTTCTCGTAAAATATGACACCATTCGGTTCAGCAGCGTCAAACACACTTCGGAGGAAGTACAAGTTTCTGCATCTTGAGTGTAGAAGTCCACTGTCACATCCTCAAAACGGTGGCACAACTCTCAACCGAAAAGTTTTATTTATCAATGTAACTTCATTGCCCAAAAGAACGTATTGTGATTCTTACCGCTGGGATAACCTCAGTTCTTACAAATACTGTAAGCCGTAGTAACCCCCACACCCTCTTACACACACACACATCGGCAAAATGCGGCTCAACTACTTTTGCAAAGCCGACCGAAATCTAATTTCAGAAACACGAGAGAGAAAAATGTATGAAATTAGACGAATTATTTTATCCTCATTCATAAAGAATGCTGTAGCACACTCTTTCTTGAGAAGCCAGTAATTGCTTACGTTGTCAACAAAATCACCTACTTTCTTGGAACTCGATATTTTATCATGTTAACAACTGTATACTATTGAACTTTATTCTACGCCCGTTAAGCCCACCCATATAACCATGAACTATTGCCTTAAAATTCATTTTAGTATTATCATGCTATGCATGAGCCTAGAATGACGCACTTCATGAATGTTCTTCATCTGTATTATGCATCTTTAAAGTTTTCCGTAACATGGTGGGCGGTCAGAAAGTGACTATGGCCGTCTTGTAGCCCCATAAGCAGATGTCGGCAGAAGTGAGGTCGGGAGATCGCGGAGGCCATAAAATCAACCCCCTCCGTCCTATCCACCAATCTCTACAGTGAAAGTCCTAAAATTGCTTTACTCAGCTCGCAACATTAGCAGCAACTCCACGATGTATACACATGCATAATACAGCCTTTTACATAGCCAAAAATAGCCTCAGATTACGTTCAGCAGTTGAGGCCTGCGACCGTTAGTGCACATTGCTACTACAGTGGCCATAGCCATGTGCTTCTTGGAACCTTCTGATTTGTTTTTAAGAGCTGGACACGATTTTTATAATATTTATTGAGTTCTTTGAAATATAAAAAATGTAAAGAGATCCCGTTACAGGCCCGGTGTGGCCCAGAGGGTGGGTAGAGGTATAGTTCTACTCTCCCATGACCGCGGCACTAGAAGGGGGTGAGTGGTAAGCAGCACGCCCCGGCCTCACTCTACCCCCGGGAAAGACCCGTTACCCATTGCACAGGAGGCTGGGTGGGCCCCAGGGCCGGTCTGGACGGGCGGAAAATCTCGTCCACGCCGGGATTCGATCCCGGACCGTCCAGCCCGCAGTCAGTCGCTATACCGACTGAGCAACCCGGCCCATACTTTGAGGTATTCTTTTATTTTTTTTTAAAAAAAACCTCAAAATATTAAGAAAATACAATGATCATAAATAAGAAATTACGAATTGTTAATCAGTTTAGAATGTATATAAACTAAAAACCTTCTTCTACAAGTGTGTGCAAACGGGACACAATTCACTGGCTTCGCTTTTGTTAGGTCATGAACTCTTCGTGTTAATCAACTCTACGAACTAATATATCTTGCAGCAACGAGCGTCGAAAACAAACGGCTGGGACATCTGTTACATTGCTGATAAACATGAGTGTTATTTCGTACGAAAGGAGTTTACAGCGTTATGTAACTTCCCTAATTACTGCTAGGAGGCTCTGGGTCAATGAAAATGGACGGCACGCAAACCGACAGCTAAATAATTCACCCCTCTGAGTCAGAGAACAAAGGAGAAAGATAGGAGGGCTTTAAACACAACATTTGTCATTCCTTCCCATTCCAAACCTGGCTCTTTCTGATATTGATTTTTAAATTCAAATCACGGATGTGTTGATTTCCTTCCGTGAACAACTATCCAATTCTTGAGGTAGCCGCTGACGGACATCATTCTTCAGAACTCTGACTTTGTGCCTAATGTTAATGGCATTGCGAGTAGACGCTGAGAAGGTCTGTGAACATATTCCGACCACGCAGGTGTTTTGTGTAAGAACGTTTAGTGAACTCCGAATTAAATTGGCAGTTTGGAAAACAAAGCTCTGTTTCTTCCCCTACAGCGTATTCTAAAAATGCTATTATATTTTCTGCACATTCTACTGTATTTCCTAAAAGTTTTAGTGTATTTTCTGGAAGTTGTGCTGCACATACTATGAGTTGTACTGCACATACTGTGAGTTGTACTGCACATAATGTGAGTTGTGCTGCACATACTGTGAGTTATACTGCACATACTTTGAGTCGTGCTGCACATACTGTGAGTCGTGTTGCACATACTGTGAGTTGTACTGTACATACTGTGAATTGCACTGCATACACTGTAATTTGTACAACAATTAGGACTGACGACATAGGGAATTTTATTCATTTTTTTCGGGCCAATACTGGAACAGTACCTTTAAATTGGTCTAAATTTTGATTACCATTCTTGCTCATTTCCAGGTCCCATTTCAAATGACAGCGTATAAAATTTTAAGATTAATTAAACAATCGCTTTAAAGTGAGAATTAATCGTTTCAAAACTTACTAAAATTTTCCGCTGTCTCTATATGGTAACATCAGTGGTAAGCCGAAATACGTAAGACCCTGTGCCTTACCTGATCTACCATCCACTGACCGTCCACCTAATTCGCCAATGTGTAACAGGATTTCAAACATACCCACTGAATAACCTTCGAATTAATCCGTAGTAACAAGTGAAGGTATGCGTAAGTAAATCTTCCATGCCGTTAAGAAGTAACAGCAAAATTTCACTGATGATGGCAGAAATCCGGCTTACAACCCGAACAGAATTTTCAATGCCGCGACCCTAGCAACAGCTGCACGTCGAATGTGGGACACGAATACAAATTAACTGCCACTGACTAGGATACGTCAGGCGAATACACTGGAAGTATGAAAGTACAATACGCAAGGCCATTGTCCAAAGAATTCCAGCAACTAACATCCACTCACCACTTCATATCTTACGTCGCCGCCTGTCACACAAAGTTAGGTTTGATTTCAGGCTTCCGCCGCGAAGCACAGGAGAACGGGACCGATAGGATGTCCCAAATGCTCGGCAACATATTACAAGGTTGTTCAAATATGAATGGGACTGGTTTTTTTTTTTTAAACCCATAATTGCTCATCACTCTAGCAACTCCCAGACAGGACTGAACAGGTTCTAACCCGAGCAGGAGGGAGGGTGGAGGTTGTGGCTTCACTCTCTCAAGGTCGCACAGCTGCTGTGCATTGCGGCTTGTTTACACACAAATCAGTCCCGGTCATATTTGAACCACCTTGTACTACCACACGCTGCGTAATAGCCCACGAGATTGTAGATCTCAAATATAAGTCTGATTCTCAAAAGTTTCGTATGTGATATGCTGTGAACGCCACAGTACTCAAAACACACTGTGGGGGCGCACTCCTTGAAACCACGTAAAGCAATTTTCTTATCTATTTCGTGGGTGCATACGGTGTGGCATTGTGAACAGTCGGCTGACTGATAAAACATTCGCTTTACAGGCAGTGGCGTTGCTAGGTTTTTTGGCGCCCGGGGCGAATAAACAGAACGTGCGGCCTACAATAAACTACACAATTTAAAAAATCACAAACATTTATTGAGTTTCCTTTTACTTAGCTCATAATTTAAAATTCATTTAGCGCAAAAAAAAATTGTTTTTACATTTGCAATATTCATTTTGCCACCACCCCTTCTTCCGTGCGGGGAAGCCACGCCACACGCCCCTGTCCGCCTTAACTATAGCCCTGCTTACAAGTGACTTATCTACAGTTTTGCAGACCTACCTCACCAGTTCGACGATGTGCATCTGCACTCGCAACCCGAAGGATCGCCTCTCTGTTTCAGGCGTCCAATAAAAGGAGTTTCAATCTTCGCTTTTCTGGTCATTGAATCGGTCACGGGAACCCCCTGCTCCACACTTCAACAGTCTAGAATTTTATGTGTGAGGTACAGTACATGAGAAAGTTTGTAGCCAGGAAGAGTGGAAACAAGAGGCGCATTGCTACTTTGTATTCTGAATGTAGCACATGTATTAAGAACAATTTCGAACCGATGCCCACTATACGCCAGATTACGCACACACGTGCCAACGTGTGTGGACCTAACATGGTTGAAGATGGTCATTTATACATTCCTTTAAATTGAGGTACGCAAATATTCTGTTTAAGTACCTGTTCGCTTGTTCTTTTTTTTTTAACTTTAAGAAATTATAATTGCGCAGCCACTGAGCATGGGACCTAACATATAATATATCTGACTGAAAATTACCACAAGATTAAGGTCCTTAAGTTAAGACATCAAGTTGTGCATTGCTCTGCATATGGTCCATTTTTAATTCACCTAAAAAACTACAAATTTGATCTGGTAAAGTTGCGATTGAAGGTCGCTGGTTCGATCCCAGCTGGTGTCGTTGGAATTGTTCATTGACATAAAAACCTTCCGATCGCACTATGGCCTTGCGGTCGACTCAGCCACTAACAGAAATGAGTACCAGGAGCATTTCCTGGGGGTAAAGGCGGCCGGTCGTAAGCCTGACAACCTTACCACCATCCTGGGTCGTTGTCATGATATCTGGGAACCTTAACTTCCTGGAACCCTCTGGGCCACTCCAGGCCTGTAACGGGACTGCTTTACCTTTAAAGCTGCGATCATACAGTCAGGCTGTAAGCTAGTCTAATGAAGAACAAAGAAACGTTTTAAGTAAGAAGGTATTAAGACGTGCTGCCAAGTTCCATTCCAATCCTGTGCCTCTCTGTGTGCTTGCTTTTGGATGCAAAGTCAGCAAGAAAGAAGACGAAGTAACAGATCCAAGAGTCTTCTTGCGTTATCTGTCTGCAGAGGAATTGTATTTCACATGCATGCGATGACGTGAAAACGTACGCTGCTGACACGAACACTGTGCACATAGCTTGGTCACTTTCCTGATATTTAGAGGTGCATTTTCAATAGCAGTGTTTAACGTAGCATCAAATCTGATGGGATAAGATTATGAAATGTAAGTGGGGAAGTATCTGTAAGAAAACGGTCTGAATCTATTTCAAGACATACGCAATTTACTGAGAAACTGAAGACATCCTCAACAGTGCCACTCTACCTAGTACAATGTTTAGCCTTGTAAAGCCTACCAGTTACGTGATGCACCAGTAAGTTTAACATTCAACAACTGTACGATCTGCCCACACTGTCTTTATGTGTCTTGTATTTATGTCAGAACAAACAGCGACTTGTGCCACTTACATCATAAACTGATTGGTTTTTATAGCCGAGATGAAAAGTGTTTACTGCGCGGTACGAACTGGATCTTTAAATAAAGCAGTCTGCGCTTCGTAAATCACAGAAGAAGCTGACACAACTGAAGAGGTTATACTGGGTAACAATGAAGTAAAGCCATCACTGGTGGCGAGGTTGTATGAAGTTAAAAGAAGAAAGCTGTAGTCTAACCTTGGGGTAAACAAATTTTAAAAAAAATCGATGAGCTATCTTGAAATTATAGGCGCCGGGAAGGTTATATGCAGCAAGTACTACACCAGGCCTGTTCAACCGTTTCTATAATGAAGGATCCTTCGGCGAAAATTGGTCTCCATGCGGACAACATGAAATTCATTGCACATAATGAAGAATGGATAATTACACGAATAATTAGGCCTATACGTATAATTTTACCTGCATATATATGTCTATACATCATGTGCAATAAAAACATACCAAAGATAATATGAAACATGTAGTGAAAAATGAAATTCACAACCACCGCTCTAGTGCTGCTTTTTTTCCACCTTTTTCACACAATAACTTAGTAATGCAATATATGTTTCCGTACAAAAACAGCTTGCACGTTTTCAAAATTACTTCTGCCTTCTCTCTAGGTTTTGCCACGAAAAAGTTTAAATGGCGTTTTCTCATTTGAAACGTCTCCGCGGGCAACATACAAAGTCGCCTGTGAGCTAGAGCTGTAGCGGCCATTTTCCACACTGAGAAACCAGTCACATTAGGTGGCACGGTAAAAAATGTAATTCCTTGGACGACCTAGTGCCCGTAGTCTGTACACACCTGGTATAACCGAAAGTATTACCTTAGCATTATCCTTAAGGAAATCCTGAAAATATTGGAATATCCGAAAAATAGGCCGAGTTTGAATAGCGTCCCTCCCAAGAACTGCAAGCGTAGGGCTTTACCTTACAATAAACTGTTCGGTAAAGACTGTAAGGCAAGAAACATGTAACTTGTAAGGGACTTAAATGTGGATCCTTTCGTACAAGTACAACATTACGAACTTACGATGTCTATGAGTCCGAATATATTGGGTGTAAACATATCACAATTTATGAGTTGTTACTGAACCTGTGCAGATATACGGTAGCCATTGTTACAGTCCTGAGACCTCTTGTATGGCTGGTATAAAGGGTGGGCCGGGATAGCGCAGTCAGTACAGCGACTCGCTACGGGCTGTACGGCCCGGGGATCCAATTCCGATGCAGGCGAGGTTTTCTGCACCCGTCCAGACCGGTCCTGGAGCCCGCCCGACCTCATATACAATAGGTATCGGGTCATTCCCGAAGGTAAAGCGGCCAGGGAGTGGCGTTACCCACCCACCCTCGTCTAGCGCCAAGGTTAAAGAAAGAGGCGAGCTATGCCTCTACACCCTCTCTGCGCCTTCAAAGCAGGGTATATGGTGAAATTTACCTTTTAACTTTGACGGTGTAAAGGACAAATCTTCAGCTCAAGGGAAAAGCTTAGCAGCTTAATAACTTCAAGGCAGAAACATATAAACAAGGAAAACTGCTTGTTCGGCAACGGAACTTCTGAATGGATCATCCAGTACAAGGGTGTGGGCGGAATTAGAGGAGCAAAACAATACTGTCGCCTGGAGTGGAGTGCAGCTGTAACTTGTTAAGCAAGTTGAGGCATTAATTTCTTATTGCGTTTATCGCTCTGTTCTCAGCAGAAATTGGATTAAATTAAAAGATTGGAAGGATGTAAAATACGGGAATTTCTGGACTGCGTGCGGAGTTGTAGGCTTCTCAGAAAGGACTATGCCCCGTGTATTTAGTTAGTTAATTAATTAGATTATTTCTACAAATTATGTATGCGTTATTGCTAACAAACCAATGATTAAGCCCACACACACACACACACACACTACGACAGCCACTGCATGCTCTTCCACAGAGTACGGATTCGACCAAACTTTAATTAGACCATGTACTGCAACCAGTATTAAAAACGGCTACACCAATTCACGAACCATTCGTTAGAAAATACTGTATCACAAGAACTAACACAGACTATTGTAGGCCTGTATGTCCTAACCCCTATTAGAGTGATACATTCAAGGGGATGTCACCAAAATGTCACAACGAACTGCCATCGATTTTTTTATTCCGCTGTTTGTCCCACCCGGACGCGTTGTACAGCAAATGCCAGTTATTAAAAGTGCATGCGCTATTCACATGCCCTCCCGTTACACGCAAATTCCGTTATTACAAGTTGTAATTATTAATAATTATAAATATAAATTAAGTAAGAGTAAATTTAAAATACTGAAATATCAGTACAAAGATCGTGAGGATTGCCCATTGGTTGCTCTTGATATCGTGTCATGCATAAGTTATGTGTGGCGGAAATGTAGAAGTGTATGTGCAAGAAAAGCGAGTGTTACTCAGTGCATAATTGTAAGGTACGTGTGTTGCATCATACTTGTGCAATTTTTTCTGAACTCGTTTTTCTGTAGACATAATAACACACGAATTTTGCGAGGTACGTAACTATGTCCTTGGTTTAATGAAAATAATTTATGACCCATTGTGTTCAGGCGTGTGAAATTCTGTACGGAAACCGCAACCTTTTCTACAAGCTTGGAAAGAAACAAACACGCGCACAGTATGTAACTGGGCGATACTGTTTGAAGAAGCGTCAAGTAAATGACAGATACCCTTGTCAGCAAATTAAGCCTTTGACGCTTAACGACCCATATTGGGGTCGTACCGCACCGCTAACCTCTAAACGTTGCATTTTACATATTTATTCAACAAATAGAGGTACTGAATATTTTAAACATGGTGTATACTCTGTTTTTTCTCTTCAAAATGCAGTTTCTTTCATAATTCTAACTTATTTGGTTCCTGTATTATTCATCTTTTATATACAGTGTGTGCTAAAATTAAAAAAATAATTCCGGCGCCAAAAGTTTAAAATAATGCAGTTTTGCAGCCCTACTCCAACGAATCTGCTCGTATGGATTCATTGTTCTTATGGCAGAATTTAAAAATAACAAGACTAAGAAGTATTTCTTTAAATAATATGATACATATAATTATCACAGTTCTATATAAGATAAAAATGTCCACGACGATTTCTTCCGTTATTTACAAATTAGGTGTTAGGAAGCGTCCTGACGTTCAACATAACTTGTACATTACAGGCCTAACACATAGTTCACATACAGCAGCAGGAAGCGCCTTTCAAAACTGTATGTTCTAAATTTTCCAGTTTCAAGAACATAAACTGAGAACTATCCACAAATTCTACACTTGCAACAGCCTAAGAATCGAGATGTATTTAAGGTTTCCCCCTTTTACCTGTGCCTGAAAAGAGATAGCAGGGTTGCATCTTGAAGTACGTCGTTGAAATAAGAAGCTGTCCTTACAACCAAAGCAGATTTCCGTATATGGCAGCGAATACTTGACGACCAATTTCCAGTGTTTCATACATCTATCTACTTCGTGCTCAGTACACAACACGCTTTCCGAAGTGCCTGACAAATTACAGATTTACCAAACATCAAGGTGAATACCGGTGCAGAGGTTACAGTTAACTGAGTCTCCATTTATACAGTAGTCCACTTTATCATTGTAATAATTCAGAATGTGTGAAAATGTCGATAAATACTGGTCGCCTACATTCTGAGTTCAAACCGGTTTAGTATAAAAGGTTAGAAAAACAATTACTCAAATTGGGCAAATATCCACGAAGAAAACATTTCCTGTTCAAGTGTAACGTGTTTTGCATATGAAAATAAATGTCAGTAAAGGAATGTCAGTTACGTGTAGAGCTTTGTTTATTACTAACATAAAACACTATTTGTCAGTCGCATCAAAAGTGTCCTTGTTTTCGTCTCTATACTCTCTTTCAAAGAACGTTATGCAAAACAATTCGGAAACAGTCCAATTCAGTGTTTTGATAACTACAAATGGGCGATATCGACCGGCGCCTTACATAAATATTACTTCTAGAATTAATATAGCCCTGACATCACTCCAAATCCAAGCTCTAGCTTAACCACGAAAACAAGGCGTGTTACATAAAATCAGAGATATCTTAAGGCGTATAATTAAGTAAATAATGGTTCTTTATTATAACGGGCTTTTTAGTGAGTACGAGATGAGGCAGAAGAACAGGGCGCTGTTCCCATCAAGTCGGGCCGGTCTAGATGCCTAAGCCTGCCTCATGGTTTCTCTTCCTACAGCCTTGACTAGTTCTATGCCTCACCTACTGCCCTGCCAAGAATCTGGCTCCCTGGTTGATACTACCCTGAATTCACAAACGATATAAATCTCTTGCGCTCAGCATTTGCATTACATAGAACTTCTGTGTTTGTGTCATTTCACCATTTAACACAACAATTCAAAATAAATCTCTTTGGCTTAGGCAGTCTTTCTCGTGCATCGAGCTAATGCCATTCCTTCATATAAGAATTATTTTGTTTGTATATCCATAATAGAGTTGTATATCCATTAAGAGTTTCCAAAAACTGCACAGAAAGCTGTGTCCAGCGCAATAGATCACAAAATTTACTTTTTCCAGTTTCAGAAGTATCTGGCACAGCGAACTGATAT
>Ga0131853_10010354_pt1 | contig 17045 bp, 9 predicted proteins | sample TergutLab28metaG_FD_92764 | JGI IMG/M metagenome (GOLD analysis project Ga0131853, IMG submission 92764) | Labiotermes labralis P1 segment gut microbial communities from Petit-Saut dam, French Guiana - Lab288 P1 (version 2) (version 2) | ecosystem: Host-associated > Arthropoda: Insects >... | reverse complement strand
TGTCCACCGGGGTTTAATTTCCTAAAAGTGGGTCAAATTAGCCAATTTTTTTTTTTTGGGGGACCATCCCCCCCCCCCCCCGATGGGCCAGAGCCTCCTCATTCACGTAGTTTCTAGATCACACACAACGCGCTACAGTCGGTAGGACTCCTCTGGACGAATGATCAGCTCGTCGCAGAGACCCGGTGGGATTCGAACCCACAAGCTCAGCAGTCGAGTGGCCGCAGACGTACACCGTAGACAGCGCGGCTACTGGGATCGGCAAATTTGGAAATGTACGGGTGAATATATTCCATCCCTTTCGCTCCATTCTCTGTAATTATCCATACAAGCACCATATTTACGGATATAGCGTCTTGGATATAAAGCATTTGAGTGCATGACCTCTGCCACTTCACAGTAAGTTTCGTCCCGTGAGATATTTAACAAGTTACGTCTATAAGACTTAAAGCAAAATATCTCTCGAAGCTTCACGAGATGGGCGTCGGAACAGCGGATGATGACTGGGTTACTGGCTGCGAAACAAAGGAATCGATGTTTGGTTCCGGGCAAGGAATACGCCTTCTTATGCGACAGGTCCGTACCGGTTCTGCGACACAACCAGAATCCTCTTTAATGTCTAGGTGCGAGAGGCTGTGCAAAGTTTTACAGAGGTAAAGTGGCCGAAGCCTGAAGCTGATTTCAACATTACGAATGCCTTTTGCTGGAAATCTACTCCTGCATATAAATTCATAGGTTGTGGAGAGAATATTCTAGTGCAAAGAGGTTACTACATTGAAGAGGAAGCGGAAATAGTTGTGAAGAGAAAAGTAATGTGCCTTGTAATGCAACTGTTCCTTCCTCTTATGTAAAGACATTTCTTGTTTACGGTTCTTATTCCCAAACATTCGATTTATGTTATATTTTGAAACGACATTGTGAATATGAGTCCATAAAGACTCTATCCTATTTTCTCCAAAATTTAACTTCGTTTCCTCAGAATTTCCAGACACATTAACGATTGAAATCTTCGCAATTTTCTTTAAATTACTTACAATTTCGCTCAGTAAGTTAAAACCACCAGGCTAGGTTAGAAAACGATGATTCATTCCATTCAATTTCAATCCTTGCCGGTTTTATCAATAGCTCTCAGTAATATATTTCAAACTTAATTTGGCAGCAGTTGCAAAGAAGTGCTGTCTCCTACTGTCAGATAATATACAGCAGAAAGTGAATAAGTGAAATTCTCACATACGCTTATCTTAATTCTGTCAATTTTAATTAACCTAACTCCTTTCTTGCCTTTTGGAACGACTAAAAAATTGTCACCATCAAGATATCAGGATATTATGACACATTAGTGCTTTGTTGACAGAGTTATGAACGTACAGATAAATCGGTTTATAAGTAAATATAAAAAATTAATGTAAATCGATATGTGAGTAAAAAATCAGTTCGCGGAAGAACATCGATATGACTATTTTGAAGTAGATTTTGGCGATGGCAAGACATGTAATGTACGTTTAACTTAACACTGAGGCGCGTTCGCGTAACCATTGTTGCCTTGTAAAAGCAATAATTATTATTACATATTCTTAGTTTGTGTTTATAGCCTTAGTTGTCCAGCATGGAAATCACATATATTCTACGCCGTATTATATTTTCATCTATGGCCTGTAAGGCCATACCATATTTTCCCACACTATCTCTTACACGGCACGGTTTTCGGAAGAATAATTTATTAAAAATAAAATGCGTGGTTTGACTTTACGTGCAACTTTTATCTGAAACATTTCTCTTTGTAAAAAGACTTCAGTGAGAGAAAGTCACATATGTACAGAGAGCTGCGTGTAGTGTAGCCGATATTGTTGTCATATTTCAATCAGAATTAAATTTTGTTGTGAGATTTTGGAAAAAACAAATATGGAATTTCATGAAAATCCGTCTAGTGGGAGCAGAGTTGTTGCTTGTGCACTGAAGGACGGACAGACAGACAGAAAAACAATGCTAATAGCAGACATAGCTTATAGTCGTTTTTCGCAAATTTACCAGAGCGCTTAATGAAATAAACGGTATATATTATGTCAACAGAAAACTGACAGAACCTGCGCAGAATCTGGCGTCTTCCTACGCGCAGCAGAGGCAATGGATATGTTAAGTTCCCTAAGCACTAACAGTGGGGTGATGAAGGTAACTTACAAACAATAGCGGGAAGTCCATTTACGTGATATATTGGATTTATTTCCATGACCTAATGCAGCCCTCACATTGGGGTGAGCTAGTTATAAATAGGCTAATTCAGCTACGGAAAGACAAATGCCGCATCCACTGCGCAGTGACGCTTAGCTTTCTCTCCATACGACTCTGTACCTGCTGTAGACAACTGTGGCAGCCCACGTAATCGATAAGCTGCAGAAACACTTACTAGCCAAATGCGCCATGATATCTTGCCCCGTGTCAAATTCTAGACCCCGCAGAACTGTTACCACGTGACCAGGCATGTCTTGGTTTCCTAACTCCATACCCGATCTAGCAGTATGGCTATAGTCACATTCACATATTTCAAGCATTTAACCCTTTAACCACCGAGTTAAATCCCATCTGCCATCTGCTGGCATTATTAGGAGCTCACCAAATTTTCCACGTTAGCGGTTTAAGGGTTAAATACATTTAATCGAGCTGGTACGACAGTAGCATCAACATGGAGAATGTATATACGGCCACCACAAACACTGACTTCATGAGAATTGTAGTAAGAAAATGATTTTAGCCAAATTTGTTGTAAATAGGACAATTTTAATATTTTGAAGATTTATGATATTGAGATTTCAACGACTGTAATATGAGAAGTTGCGTAAAACCTCTGCGAAACATCTTAATTGTAAACTGTATCACCAACAGCTGCATTTCAGATACTTGTGTAACTTGGCAAGGTATTGATTAAAAGCTCCCCCAGGATGACACGATAGTGTCGAAACACGTAGGAGTGTGATAATTTGTGAAATAATTGTGCATTTGTTGGTCATAGTACAAAATAAGAAAAAAAAACGTTCACATATTTTCTGATACATTACGATTTGTTTCAACTTGGAATACAGGAAGAATTTCATGTCTTATACAATTTGAATGTGAAATTGTGATGAGCCTAGGTATGACAGGTATAAGGACACGCGAAAGCAAACACCGTGAATGCCAAGACAGGCCTTCAGCCTTCCAGGAGGTTGAGGCTCCGAGATTTCAGAAAACAGTCATATGAAGGTAACAAGGTTCTCAGGCTTATATACCGGCCGCCTTTATCCCAGGAAATATTCCTGGTACTCATTTCCGTTAACAGGCTGCGTCGACCCCAGGGTCAGAGTGCAGCCGGAAAGAATACGTCATTGGAGAACTCCAATGAGAACATCGGGGTTCGAACCCGCCACTTTCGGGCTTCTAGCACAGTGTCTCAAATAACGACACCATCCATTGGTCGTGAGTATAAATATTCTGAAGTTACGAAGTGGCATTGAAAACCGGGGCGATTGTAAGCATTAGAATAAATAACAAGTGACTTAGAACATTTTACGTTTTTGCACCGTACATTTTAATATAATTATAAAATATAAGCCAGCAAAATGCACCTTTTCTAAACTAATATTTTATGTTTTAACTTTCTGATATCTTATATATGTTTCGAAACCGATGGTTCATCTTCAGGAAGACGGTTGTGTATACAGTTACGGTACAGTGTGTTTTATATGCATCAATCTTCTACCTACAACACTGCTTGTACTGACGCATGTAAAACACACCATACCGTACCTGTACATACAGCTTTCTTCCTGAAGATGAACCCTCGGTTTCGAAACACGTAGAAGACATCAAAAATTAAAATTAAAATATTAATTTAAAATTGTTCGTTTTGTTTGTTCACATTTTATAATCACACAGAAAACTGCGGCAAGTACAAATACCTTAATGAATAACAAGTACATAAATGTTTTAATAATAACCAAATGGCATAAAAATCAGGCGTGAATATGAACATGCCATTTAGGGGAGTGGCATAAAAATTTTTCTGGCTCTTTCAAACCTGCGATTATTATCAGTTGCAAAATAAAACCACGATTGGCATTGCTTATAAAGTCAACAGCGACTTGTTGTCAGCCCAATTTAGTATTACACCGCTACACAGTGTTCAATGGCACGACTTCCATATCAAGAAAATATTGTTGGAGTCTATTTAACAAAGGGATAGGGGATTTCCCGTTGACACTGTCCTTCTTTACGTACTATATACACAAGGTAATACTGAAACCTAATTGGTAATTTGGCTTGTAAAAGATCCGTCGGTTTTTAGCCTGAAAAAAGACGCAAACCATGGCTTCCCAAGTTAGGATTGTTACAGCGGTTGCAAGTAGGCGTTTAGAAATGTTTTTCTTTATGGGTGCGTTTATGTGGAGGGGCAGAGAATTACTGTGTAGTAGCAGCAGGCTAAAGATCGCAGTCTTCGCTCTGATTTCTACCGTCTACCGCGGTGGTCCATACCGCACCGAAACTGATCGCAAAATTATCGCAAAATGCATCTATGAACTCTGTTGAAATATTATTAATATTGTTGATTCAATCGCGACGTTATTTCGAAACAACAATAATTGTCAAACATCACATTACTTCGTCCATAACCTACCAGAACTGAGGTAAAATATTGTGGTGTTCTTTGTGATGGGATGTGTAGCGCATCACTTGGTGATTTGTGTCAGGCGACTGCAGCGAGCGCGCTGGCCTTATCTGCAATGGTCAAAAAGTCCATTGGACTTTATGGCCCTTAAAGCTGACATTACAACTGGAAACATCGGGCAACAATCACTCAGTGACCCGACGCCAAATCCCAGAAGATATAAGACCTCAACCTTTACGAAACCCTGAACAATCGCATAAAATAAAGTGTTTGACACACAGCGTAGGGGGTTAATGGTGGACACAAGGAATAACAGCAACCAGCAGCAAAATAGTATGAAGAACAAAGTGTTTATAATTTGGTCAAATGTCGGTAAATACGAGTAGATTCTGTATTATACCTCGTCAGTTCCGGGAAGACAGTCATTTGTAAAGTTAACCTTACAGTTCAAGAGTCATTCGTTTAGCTCACATTTCGCCCTCTAGTTTACGTCACCAGGCATAAGTAATATCTGTTTCACAAACACGTCAATATTTCGAAATATATACTTCGTCTCCCGCACAGGGCATTTGAAATCTGTCACTGTCATTGACTGAATTTGCGATAACAATGATGGTGTTGCAGAAGGGACGCGGGGACAATTTCCTGACCAGATGAACCTCTGCGAGGTTCTCAAAAATCACTCGGCACTGTGAATTGAAGAATTGTTTTTGTTAGACGCAAATAAGTGAAAACTGAAATGTCTGTAATTATGTGGCCTGGATCGAGGGGCGGGGGGGGGGGGGCGGGGGGCACAGCTTACAGACCCTCTGGATACGTTCAGGAAAGCAGGTGTTCAAAACAGCCTGGAAAATAGTAGACCAACTGCGTGACCGAATGTCACGGTATGGTGGGCCACATCCATGCCTCTTATTTAGGAGATCCTGGGTTCAAATCCGGACCCACAGAATAAATGTCCCTCGTTTATCTCAATTCTTTACAGTTTCTATTGGCAAATAGCTGGACACAGCCTCAAGACGTCCACAAGAACTTTCATGCACGAAATTTTTAATTCATTCTTCAATAACACAATTGAAGATTTCAACTTTTTTCTGGTTTGAGCAAATGATGTAACCGTAAACTACATCGCCTATGTTGTATTTCAATGACATCCAAATACCGAAAAGTGAATTACTGCCAGAGACTTGGTTAACTTAAAGCTCAGATAAGCTTTTGTTTGAAAACAATGTGACATCCATCCCCATGGATTTTAAACATCGGTTCAACCACTGACATTGTGGTTTGCCGCTTTTCATGGTTGGCCACATAATAACACAAAAGTGGTTGTTTGAAAAGCGTGAGAGGACGACATACCTGCCATCTGTTGGGCAGATAAAGAGCTCAGGAACAAAAGCCATGAAATTGCTATCGATAATACCATGACGGAATTTACAGTTTTGTAGGACTTGACACAGGTAGCGCGGAAGTAATCTAAATTATACATAAATGAGATAGGAAATATGTGTGGGGCAAAAGACTTGTTGTTGATTCGCGTAACTCAGGCTTGGTAACCAGGGCAAACAGGAAGGAAAAATTGAAACTTTGGTGTGAGACGCAATCAGGGTTACGTATTTGGCCTTTTGTAAAATGTTGTAACAAAATAGACCATATTAACCACGGTCACGTTTGTAAGCAACGTAAGATTAACACGAAAAAATCAATGAGAATTTTAGTAACCAAGATGAATACGTTCACATAAAAACAACTGCAACCGTAAACAAGTATAACTATCGTAACGTTAGTAACAATGGTAGTTATTAAAACAACTGGTATTATGAGTGTTATTTCTGTCCGAATTTGCGTAAGGTTCGAATGTGTCAACAAACTATGATAGAAAGACCCAATAAGAATATTCACGAAAAAATTTTTTTTTGGTTTTTCATGTGGCCAGAGAGATATGTGAGTTATTTTTCGAAATTAACTGATAAGTGCGCCTCTGTAACAGTTTCAAACTCACAGCAAACACCCTATAGCTCCTTGAAAAAGAACACGCGGCTAAATCGGATTAGGAAAATTCTAGATATTTATCGTGAAAAACACGTGACACATGAGTCCCCTATTTCGACAATACGTAGGAGTTTTAGAAGTTTCAGCAGAACATATATGGCAATCAGTATGTATTAAAGAATGAAACACTGAAGTGTGTGCAGAAAGAGTATCTGTGAGCGTCCCTCGGAGACTTGCTTGATAGTGCAAGTTTAGAGATTCATTCAGAGTCGAACGTTTCTCGCTAGCTCGCTGCGTGAATGTTCTCGTTAGCTACGAGAAGACGCTCTGCAGTTGTGTGAAGTTTTTCGCTAGCTAGATGCATGTATATTCCCCTTACCTATGTGAAGACGCTCTGCAGTTGTGCGAATTTTCTCGCTAGCTCGCTGCGTGAATGTTCTCATTAGCTACGAAGTCAGTATTCAGCAGCTGGACTTTATATTAAACACATATTGTGTTGTCTGTGAGGTAGGAAATGTGCAGTTTCGAAGCAATGAGACGAGTATAAGTTTTAAAATTTGGTTTCCCTCTATCTTTGTAATTCCTCAAAGGCAGTACACTAATTTGCGTCTTATTACTGCTACTGTCAGAAAGCCAGCGGCCAGTACTGAGTATTATCACAAAACCAAGCAGTGCTCCTTCAGCTAACTAATAACATTCGCACTGTTATTTTTAGTCTTCAAGGGATTACATTTCGTTCTTTTACCATCCGCCGCAACAGCTGCATTTTACTTGCTGCAAACCAGCCATGTTCTTCTCCAAAGTGCTTGTAAAATTTTTGTGACAACGAACTGGTGGAAAAAGAACACAATTCGTCCGTCGGTTTTCATACTTTATGGCATTTTCTCTTACGAAGAACTAACGAAAACAAGCCCTGTATATTATACTAATGCCTACTGTTAAAAAGGCAAAGAAAATCCCCAAATAACTTGTGAATTATTATTCTTATTATTACCATTATTATTATTATTATTATTATTACCTATATATAAGGTACTTACAATTTCTTAAGATGTCTCCAGTGTATGTAATGTTGCAGCTATTCTGTAGATGCAATTTATGCCACATGTAAAGTTATTTCACATGAAAATGTTTTGCACGTTTATATTAATACCTTAAGAAGTATATTCGCAGTGCCCATTGTGGCCGTTTATTATTATTATTATTATTATTATTATTATTTGATTACTTTATCAAATACGTTTGTTGCCTTTGTAATTCGCCCTGTGGCCGTTGTGCCAACACACAAACAATAGATTATTATTATTATTATTATTATTATTATCCTAGTTATCACCTTTATGCGGGATATTTACAATTATATGCCCGAAGCAAACAAAGTTACTACGGTATATTGTATTGCAGCTGTTCAGTATTTACAATCTGAGCTACATGTAATGTTATTTCACTCGTGAAATATGTTCTGTACTTTTACATCAGCACTTCCCGCAGTATGTGTGCAGTGCCCTATGTGGCTGTTTTTTGCAGTTCCTTAATTTCGTGCTCTCCCGGTCTGTTGCTCAGGTATTTTCTGAGTGATTTTGAAATGTTTCCACTCGCCCCTGTTATTACCGGCATTACTTTGGCTTTCACATTCCACATGCGCTGAATTTCTGTCATAAGGTATCTGTATTTTAAAATTGTTATCAGCTTCTCTCCTGATCACATTTCTGTCTCCAAGAACTGCAACATCTATTGATACGCATGTTCCTTGTTTATTGTCACGGATTTTGTTGTCCGGTTTATTGTTAGTTTATTATTTTTATTATTGTTATTGTTATTATTTGCCCTCATGGTGGGTACGAAATGGAGCACAATGATGTAGACTTAGTTCTACGTACTTTTATTATAAACGTACCCAGTTTGAATCCCGGCAGTCACAAGGAATGCACTGAATGATGCGGTGTTCCTAATGACTGGATAGCGTTTGGATATGCCACGACCGTTTCCTCTGTATTTGAGACGTCAACTCGTCATTGTCTGGAGGAATGAGGAAAACCTTGTACAGAAGAGCCGGCTTATCGGTTGAAAAATCTAAGGGACACAAACTGCAGTAGCAATAATTGGAGTAATGCATGTATAATTCCAGATTTAAAATTATCGTAGGCCTCTGTTTAAATTAATCTGAATTTTCTATGAATGTTTTGCCACTTCGTTTTTATCAGCTTTTAGTATTATGTCTCAATGTATTACGCTTCCAAGCCCTAAATGTAACAATTAGTCTATCTTTCCTTGCGGATGACGCACCTCGTGTTTCGTCAGCTCTTGTGAAGCGCTCGGTATTTGCCTACAGTGCATATCACAACATACACATGTTTAAAATATTCCAAATTAGATATCGGTATGAAATACTGAACGACGCTTCTAACTGCTGATGTTACATACCGTCTGTGACAGATGATCGGATATGATGTGTCATTGGTGGAATGACAGTGAGAGGTGGAAACCGAAGTAGTTGGAAAATAAACTGTCCCAGTGCAACTTTTCGCAACAAATCTTAGACAAACCGGCTTGGGATAGAACCCAGGCCTACATAATAGGAAGACAGCGACAAAGAGCCAGAACCATAACACGGCAGGTAGTTCAACAAGTCTTGTGTCTTACCAATGAGTGAGCGAAATCTCATAGTTAGGGGAAGCTGCGACTTGACCTCTGCCAGATTGATTGATTGCGTAGTTAGTCAGATGTTTACCGAATTGGATGGCTGTAAAACCGAGACTGCTATTCGTTGTAACGGCTTCAATCAGGGGCAAAGTTGTAATCAATCGTTAAGTTGGACCGAACATTTGCCACATATAACTTCCTTGAAATGAGATGGCCAACAATGATATTCCTTGGAGTAATGCTACAAATTACAGCTTAGCTTGGGAGTGGCTGAGAAAAACCAAAGCTGTCGTGTACTCTCCAGAGCGAAAGCAATAAAATGTCTAACTTGTCGTTTCTCTCCGCTTTTTATACATGATCATTTATCTATGCTCAAAGCTATTTCATTATATAACGGCATAAGCTTGTGCACGGCACTTCTTACAGTTCACGACTGATCAGTCTCACACAAAGTAATGACTACGTAAGTATGGTTATCTGAAAATCAGACGGAGTTCCGAAAACATACACAGAAAGTTTACCAAATATTGAATGTAATTTGAGCACAAATTTATATAATACTGAAACGATATATAATCTGCAAGTACCTTAAACATATATATAATCACGTTTAGGTGATATCAATTTGATCATTTCCTTATGAAGTCTGTATATCGAAATTAGGTCATTGTTACCAATTCCTCCCAATACTTTGTTCTAAAAAACGATTAACTTTTCTTATATACACATATTTCGAGCATCTGATATACATTTATTGTATATAATATGATACGATACGATATGATACGATGTATGATATGTGATCTATAGTATATGATATGTGATATGATATGATATATGATATATGTGATATCATATGGTGATATGATATATGATATTATATATGATATTCTGCGATACCGTATGATATTCTCCGACATGATATTTTATGATATATGATACGATATAATATAATATATAATACAGACATTTTGTTCATTGTTTTGTAGTTTACATTTTCCTAAGTGTTTCGGCTTAACTAAACAATCTTCAGACAGAATCCACCACAAAATAAAACAAAGTGTATTAACATAAATGCCAATATTCATCAGTTATTTGGCACAATACGTGTTAAGACGTAGCAGCCAGCTGTCAGTTCAACAATTCAACTGTCGTCAGAACTAAACGTGTACTTAATGTTTCCATACGCGATGCTGAAATTACGTTAAAATTAGTAGATTGCGTCTACATCAGTACCTTACATTCCATTTGAAAGTGTGTGTACTTGCTGCACACAATTATCCATTCGTCTTCAATCATAATGAGGATCAAACCCGTGTAATTTCGGTGTATTGTTCGCTGCACTGTTTGCCACACAAATGCAATTATTTCAAATTACACATTACAAAATGTTCAGTAATTCCCTAACACCGCACAGTCGCTCCATGAGCACTTCACAGCAAATTTCATAAACCCAAGTTCTTCTTCTCCTTCTTCTTCGACATGAGTTGCAGTCTGTTAGAATAACGCAGCGGTGTCTCCTCCAGACCCGCACTTAATGAAATTTTTCTACCCGTCTGCAACAACAAGTTAGCAACAGTCATTACAGTGAGTGCCAGAATTTCGTGACCTGCACGTTCTCCCTAAATTTAATCAGCCATCACCCCGCTAAAATGTAAGAACATACGAGGTAAGCTTCGGTATATTTTTAAGGTCGACACTACAAGGAGGTCAGCGGTCACTTTTACGTCTCGACCAGTTTTAGGTCCTGGGACAGAGAAGTCCGAAATTTGCCCTTCAGATAAGACAGTCGGTGGATCTCAAAGTCTCTCAGGAACTGTGAAGAAATAAAAGGACTTGGTTACTACGGAGAATATAAAGACAACTTCCCTGTCGTCTAGCCCGTTGGTTATAGCTGAATGAATCACACAAGATTCCTTGCTATCAGCTAGATATGAAATATTCAAGTGGTGACAAATTTTTTGTTTACTTGCCGTGTCCAAAAAAAAATTTGCACAGATTTAAGGAATAGCTGTAACATTTAAACGTGACAGTCGTATGTAATTTATACAAAATATCCTGTCAGTGGGCCCGGAAAATAAATTGGACTCACAAAATGAATAGGACCTTCGCAGGAGATCACTTGAATGCGAAAGTAAACAGTACAGTCAATGTACGTATAGAGTAACACTGGGGCGCTTTCGTGCAACCATTGTTGTTGTGGAAAAGCAATGAGTATTACATATTCTGTGTGTGTGTTTGTAGCCTTAGTTATCCAGCATGCAATGCGCATGCGCCGTAAGGTCTTCCGTGGCCTGCCACCTTCTACAATATTTTTCCACATTTTTTTTATAAACGGGCCGATTTTAGAAAAAAGTTACAGAATATAAAATGTGTGTTTCGAATTTTCTCTACAAATTTTGTCTGAAACATTTCTCATTGTTACAAGAATTGAGCGAGAAATGCCAAAAATTGTATAGTTTTTCATATAAAGTACCCGTTATTCTTGTCAGATTTGAATGAAGCTGGAATTTTCTCAACAGGTTTTCGAAAAATTCTCAAATATTAAATATCATGAAAATCCGTACGGCGGCAGCCGTATTGTTCCCCTGCATATAGACTGACAGGCATGACTAAGCTGATCGTATCTTTTCGCAATTTTGCGAAAAGCACCTAAAAACGAGACAAGTAACGCCGTATTTTAAGACAGTCTTTGTTTACAGGGCAGAAGGAAATTCAACGTAGCAACGTTAAATGCTGTCCTTTAATTCCAATACAGAACGGCGCCATTTGACGACGGCAATTCTTTGTACGCTGAATAATCCAAGGAGTGTTTCATACTGTGACGCGGTAGCTTCAGTTAAAGGCCAAATGTTTATTCGCGTATTGACCCCTTGCCAGGCCACTCGGATGGCTCCAGAGGTACAATGTAGCGAGAGTGAGAACAGGCCAACGCGGAGTTAAAAAAAAAACAGTCAGTTTCGTCCTTTAATTCATAGGTATAGGGAGATTCAAAAGACTTCTTTACGTGACAGATGAGATGAGCAGATGAATAGTACAGAGTGTTTGTTTGCTTTATGGATGGTGTACCCTCCAGTACTTGAGGCAGTTTTTCCGTTGTGTTTTCTCACAAAAAAAAAATAAAAAATAAAAAATAAAGAAAGAAAAAAAAAGAAAAATAGTAGCAGCCTTATATTGGTGTAACAGAATTACACAGCGGATCGGACTTCTGAAGTTATTGGGAAGCTTGTAAATCAATAAATGCCCAATGAACCAAAAAATACACCTAATGGAACATAACAATAAATTCACAAAATACCACTCATGACAAGTGTAAAAATTCTACATGTTTATGTGTTTTTCGACATTCAGAGGACCGTGCAGCATCGTGATATATCCTTATAATAAAACCAACGAGATGCACTAAGTTCCCAAATTCATTTATGTAATAAAACTATACATGTTTCGGACAGTTTCTCTGTCCATCATCAGGAGTCTAGCACTGTACATACAGCAATAGGTATATGTCATACAGGTTATGCTGACTGCTTGCTAGCGGGATCCTGATCCCGCTAGAAAGCAGTCAGCATAACCTGTATAACATATACCTATTGCTGTATGTACAGTGCCAGACTCCTGATTATGGACAGAGAAACTGCCCGAAACATGTAGAGTTTTATTCCAAAAATAAATTTGAAAAATTTGTGCTTCTCGTTGGTTTTATTAAAAGAATATTTATGTACCTTGGTGCCATCTTCTGAAACAAATGTATACAAGTCTAACATGCTGATATAGGTCCTGGTCGCCATCACTACAGTGTTTAAAACATTCGGATTCTAAAATACATAAAGCTGTCAAGCATAATATTGCAGTGTTATAATATATATATATTTGTGTTTGTGTGTGTGTGGTGATATATTGTTGTTCTATCGTAACTTTATAATTTTATTCTCGACAAATTTATGTATTTTGGAATATTAATATTTGAATCACCCCAGTTAGGACAATAAATACCTAGTTTAATGTGTTGGACTTGTATTCCTCTGTTCTAAATAAATCCCTGAAGATGGCAGCTCGGTTTCAAACAGGTAGGAGTTTGATACTTGTCGTGGATTGTATTTTATTAAGTGCGTTTGTTGGTTGATATGTTGAGTGTAAGAATATTCAAGGTGTACAAGTTATATAAAACGGGAAATTTTAAGTTCAGATGATGGGCTATGGTACGTAGAAAGATTGGTCCTTGGATCTAAAGTGTTTTGTGTCTTGAGCTGCAAAAAAGGTAGTTCTGCTGCTCCTTCGGTTATCCTGCAGTAAATCAAGGACGGCCATTATCTTGCTACTCGAGGTTTACATAGGGGAGAAATATACGTAGAAGTTCCATAAGCAATAGAGAACGGAAGAAGACATCTACATAGTTATCAACGCTAAAGATGGCGACGCAGCGCACAAGAACCTTATCGTGCTTTCTTGTGCTGGGGGTACAAAGGTTCTCCACCAAACGTGCAGTTTATTTTGGTTTGGGCGCACGGCTGCTAGCTAATGTAAACCAACCAGGGGAATCCTCTAACTTTCAATAGAAATTAAACAGACGGATGTACAGGAAACCACGTGACTTCCAGGCCCCAATTCTTCTTGCACACTGAACGAAGCCTGTCGAGTAATACCAGCCTTCAAAGTTGGAATCTCAGACATTCCGAGCTTTCTTATGTTTAAAAAAGTGCCTCAAAATCAATATTTTGATAGAACCGTAAGAGTACTGAGCGAGTGGGGACATTAAAAATACAGAAGAGAGAGACAGAGAGAGCAGGAAAATGGAGAAGGAGAAATGGACAGAAGGAGCAATGAGAGTGGGAATAATGATAACGAATAAGAGAACCAGAGATAAATTAATAATTATGCAGAACAAGAGAAGGCTGCATTATTCGCTGGGTACAAAAGATTTCAACGCATTCGTACTCCCTGACATCATGTGATCCCTGATCCGTCAATTATTCTAATATATACAATAATGGTACCACAAAAGCAAGTAATTGTATAAAACCAGTTTATAAACACAACGAAATCCGAAATTTTACTACCAGCAACGTGATCACTTCAGGTTTGGACACGTGTCTGGGTCGAAACATGTGGGAGTTCACTGTGTATATAAACTGTTTGTAACAAGTTTACATACATTTGTTAATACTGTCACTGTAATTATTTATTGAGGTTTCCTTCCATATTTCTTGCAGTCCGTAACAAACTTGCAGATATGACGTTAGACACGGAACATAAAATTTTATAGCAGTTGTCAGATAAATGAAAAAGTACAGGAAGAAAATTTCGTGTTTCTAAGCAGTGCAGATGGATTTGCATATCTAATGGCGTAAGGCGTCGTGAGGTCCGGTAGACAGCCGTCGACATTTTCCGAGGAACGATCATCGGGACAAGAAGAGTGACAAAATCTGAAAACGTCGGTAGCTAACTCTTCGAAACATTCGATACAGCATATTACTCCAGACGAGCTTAATCTTCAAATGAATACATAAATCAATAAGTCATCTTGTTGTCACTGTTAAAACAATAGTCGTCATCATGTTTTTTCTCCATGTCAGGTAGGTCCTGGGAAGACGAATTGGTGTCATCGTGAGTTAGGTACGCCGAAATTTGTTCAACAACAACAATAATAATAATAATAATAATAATAATAATTATTATTATTATTATTTACTGCAATTGGGGTGTTATCTGGTGGGAGTGGTTATTTTACATGTAAACAAAACATGAAATTGGTTACTACTAAATTTAAGTTGGGAGAGCTACATGAGAAGCACGTAGTGGCAACTTGGAATCTTGGGAACCATCTCAGCATTTGCTTATAGACACAGGGAAACCAAGAAAAACCTGTGTCGGGATGGTCGGTCGCAGGACCTTCCGAATACTGACTTCTAGCCAGCAGTCCGGCATCTAAAGTAAAAACAGCAACACACACATAGTACAACAATTACACATAAAATGACAATACACACAAGACAACTACAACAATACACACGGCCAACCAACAACAATTAACGTACAAGACAACTTAAAACTAGCAACAAGACACACGAGGCAAATTAGAATACAACACGTACAAAAGGTAAAAACACCCAACAAGACAGTACTGTGTACAGTTTCTTGTAATTTTTTTTTACAATCATTAATTAACTCACGCTTTCACCCAAGTCCTTCACTTCTCATCGCTTACTACTCCTATAAACCTTATCTGCCAATGAAATTTCCAGCAGAGCAGCTTAAGTTGGGATGTGTGTATTTACAACCCCATTAAATTCTACCATCAAGAACGAGGATTATATAAGACAGTCTTTGTATGTATAACGTAACATTCAGGCGCGTTCGTGTAACCATTGTTGCAATGAAAAAGCGACAAGTATTACATATTCTGAGTGTGTATTTGTAGCCTAAGGTATCCAGCATGCAATGCGCATGCGCCATATTGTCGTTTGTGTCCTGTCCGGCCGTGAAATATTGTTTTCCACATTGTGCCATAAACGGCAAGATTTTCGAAAAAAAAATGATCTAAAACGAAATGGAAGTTTTGATGTTCTCTACAACGCTTGTCTTAAACATTTCTCACTATAGGAATAATTCAGCGACGTAGATCAAAAATGTATATCGGTCTTCATGTAAAGTGCCAGTTATTGTTGTTAGATTTTAAAGAAACTTGGATTTTCTCGACAGATTTTCGAGAAATACTCAAATATCAAATTTCAAGAGAAACCTTCCATTAGGAGCTGAATTTTTCCATGTCGAGAGACGGACGGACAAGACGAAGCTACGAGTCACTTTTCGCTATTTTGCGAACGCGCCCAAAAACACTCAAATTTGAGGTGAACTAATACTCGCATGAATCAATCACAGAGTCCAGCTGCACACAGAAAAAAATTTGTTTAAGGAAGTCACCAAACCACTGGGCATCCTCAGGTGGAGGATGGAGAAACGGCTTCCAGCTATTTACAATAGCTGCGAAAATATTGAATAAGTAATGGCGGATAGTCGATGAAGGGCACTACGCTACATTTGATTTTGAATGAGGTATCTACAATTTCTAAATGTAAAGACACGTAAAGCCTCGGACTTAGATACTTTGGCAGTAATGTAGTTACATAAACTGCAAAATCCATAGACTAACAGAACCCAATTAATGGTTATTATTAGTATTAATGGTATATTTTACATTATTAATCGCAGCTACATGTTTCGGCTTTCTTTATTTAAGCCATCTTCAGGATGAAGTATTATTTACTTAAGAGGGTTTATATACAATTGATAATATTGTTGTCAATTGCAAGATTTCGCATTACATACTTTGGCATCACACTAGCCCTGGAAATGCTCTGGCTCACAACAGGGACAGGTGGCGGAAGCTTGTGAATGCGGCAATCAACTGTCAGGTAACATAAAATGCTGGAATTTCTTGACTAGCTAACCATATGTTCGATATTTTTAGTACAGGAAACGTATAGAAGTCAATTTATGTAACCAAAAATACATGCCGCAAAATATACACAACATACGTAAGCCTGGAGTTTATGTTTTGGGGCGTGTAATGTTAGGTATATAAATTAATGGCTGAGCACATATTAGCTTCTCAGGAAGAAATTTGCTCCATGGATTTGGACTTCAAAGAAATTCCGCAGAACAAAACATTTCTAAGCCTACGTTCTGTTGCCATCCACAAAACTTAAACTGTTCAATGCCAAGAATGACATTGAACCCCCCCCCCCAATTCTGAAAAGTGCATTAAACCCTTCATACT
>Ga0131853_10010350_pt1 | contig 17048 bp, 15 predicted proteins | sample TergutLab28metaG_FD_92764 | JGI IMG/M metagenome (GOLD analysis project Ga0131853, IMG submission 92764) | Labiotermes labralis P1 segment gut microbial communities from Petit-Saut dam, French Guiana - Lab288 P1 (version 2) (version 2) | ecosystem: Host-associated > Arthropoda: Insects >... | reverse complement strand
TTCATTCAAGTAGCTCCTCAATTGACCTCACGAGGCTGAGTGGACCCCGTTCCAGACCCACTACAACTCAGAAAATCTGGTAGCGCCGGGGATCGAACCCGGGACCTCTGTATCTGTAGCCAGGAACTCTAACCACTAGACCACAGAGGCGGTCAAGGAGAGGAGATGATACTACACCTAATTCAGTCTCACGGATATGCAGATGATATGTAAAGGACACAACTAATTGAGGTATCAACGATAACGTAAAGGTTCACCGGGCACTAATACTGCTGTAAAATAAATATACATACACACACACACACACATATACACATTATTCTGGTTTACACGCTTAGGGCACCCACCACTAAGAAGGTCTAATACGTATACAGTACACACACACACACACACACATTCTTCAGGTTTCCACGGTAACCACATAAGGGGTCGACGGGCACTACTACTGCAGTATAATATACATACATACATACTTACATACATACATACACATTATTCGGGTTTCCACGCTAACTATGGGCACAAGTACGAAAGTATCTTATACAAAGACAAACATTCTTCAGGTTTCCACGGTCACTAGTTACATGATATGTGCCTTGCGTCTAAGGGTCGCGAGGTTTCCACGGTCACTACATAAACGAATGTGCCTCGAACGCCTGGGTCGCCGGGCTCCAACAGTCTAATATTAAATGCACCGTAAACATATAATTTCTTCCCACTCTGGCCTGAGTGTTTGTGGTATCTGATGCCTTTCGTGTCAGTGGCTGTGGGAGGCACAAAGCTGTTTGAAATAATTAGTTACAATGTGATATTTCTGTAAGACATAAAATAAAAATATAAGCTCCTGGAAAAGCAATTTATTTTGATTACGATAAATTGTGAATGTATGGTAAAAAAAAGCAACTCGCGTGCCGGGCTGAGGATAAAATGACATTGTTGGTTCCTATAACTGTTGTCATGCAAAGTATTGTTGTTTTTACTCTTGAATTATCGAGGAATACGACTTTATTATCGCAACATCCGACACATACATTCATTTCAGCCAAAAATGACTTTTGTTGTACTGTGAGGTGAGTCGAAATTTATCCTGAGCAATATTTAAGCTCGGTTTTTAAGTTGCATTTTGATATTACCTCCACATCTGCCCTATGCTTGCTTTTCAGACGGGTCTCTTTCTTTCATGATTCTCATTACATTTAGGTTAAACTCGATTATATTGTCTTTCGATTCCAAGGAAGGGGCAATAGATATTTTTCTTCCACAAATTATACAGTCAGCACAAGAGAACGTTCCAGCCTCCTATTCAATTGGTATTTGAGGCTTCTTCGCCTAGAATAAAGCAGCCGTAGAATGCAGGTGAACACTAACCCCACCTAGTGCCCACGTTAAAGTGGTTGGAGCTATACCTCCACACACCCATACGCTTTATGACGTGTACAGGCAAACTTTTACCTTCACCTTTCTCACTCCACGCGTCTACTGTAAACAGACACGAAACCGCAAAAGTAGTCTTAATATTAACTTACATGTTATGTAGCAGGTAATATTTTGTCTCAAAGTGGCGGATTTAGCGTTATGGATGGGACGTGATATATTCTAGAGACAGAAATGCAGCACGGAACCTGCAAGGACAATTCCGTGTCTCCAGACATTTCGCAGAAAAAAAAATTTAAAGATGAAATTTTATACTTAAATTCAATCATTCATCAAAATTATGTTACTTATACACCGGCGTGTGCCACAACAGAGGGATAGCTCAGTTAGTATGAGGAATACGGTATGGACGGGAAGCCCGAGGAAACAGAATTCGACTCTAGGAGGGGGCAAAAGAATCTCTTCTTTTCCCCGGCTCACATACGAGCTCTGCAACACACCGAGTGTGAATCGGCGACTGCCCCGAAGACAAGCCGGCCGCAGGGTGAAGCTGCCTACTATCTTCCATCTAGTGCTGAGCTTAAAAATGCCCAGAACTTTACCGTCACCATCGCGTATATTTTCATGGCGTGCACGCAAACAGTATTCTAATTTTCAATTCTATCGGCTATTGTAATATGAATCCTAACAACAAAATATTTGGGTGAGTGATTTCTTCATTAAGAGCTACAGAGCTAACTGTTTAGAAACATTTTGTTTCATGACTACAGCAACAAATACTTCTAACGACAGTTCGCACGGATTAAGGTTCACGTAACATCCTAGAAGATTCAAATCTTGATCGATGTCTCAGTAAAAATCTCAGTCACGCAACCAAATCGTTTGTTGCTCTGTTCTCAGAATCCCTATCCGTCACCAGTTTCATGCAGTCAACAAATTTACCCTCTGTCTCTCTAACCTCCAGTTTCGTATTATTCTCATATCTTCGCCCAGGTTTCGGCCTTCCTATTGTTCCTTTATTTAAGGCCTCTAGAAAAAAGTTCCTCCAGACAGATGCCTATTCTGTTCTTTCCAAAAGTCTAGTTCTCCATCTTGTTGCCTCCATACCCCTCAAGTCCACTTCAACAACTTCTATCCACGTAAATCTACGTCTTCCAGTAACTTCCCTGTCACCACGCATTCAAATGCCAGTCACAAGCCATTCCAATCTACTCATTTTAATTAAGGTTAAAAATCTGGAGGTTTTCCTTTCCAGCGTCTTTTAGGTTCCTTCCATTTTATTCGTTTGGGTCCGTGATTCAGCACCAAAGGTCACAATTTGTATTATTGTTTTTTGCACAGACCTACTCTTACTGAGGGCGTTACACAAGACTCATTTACTTTTCCACAACATGTGACTGGGTGCTGAATACGGATGGCAGTTTCCCCCTTTTATTTACTTGCGTGACTGTACCACTGCTGATTGGTATTCTCCAAATCTCTGCTATCCTCTGCCTTCGTCACTCAGACAGTATCTCGCTAAATTATACTCCAATACGAGTGTAAGGCTATCCATTACTCTTGTAATAGATAGCAAAAGCCCCTCAGTGGACGAGGGCCTCCTCATTATCGAGGATTCACAATCACACTCAGACACACCACACTCGGTAGGACTCCTCTGGACGACTGATCAGCTCGTCGCAGAGACCTCTACCTGACAACACACAACAGTCACAAGAGACAGACATCCATTCCCCCGAAGGGATTCGAAACCGAAACCCTAGCAAGCGAGCGGCCGCAAACCCACGCCTTAGACCGCGCGGCCAATGGCATCGGCGAGGCCCAGTAACCACAATTTTTAAAATATAAAATAGATAAATACAAAAGCAGCCCAATTACCAAACGCCATTTACGTACAAAGTACCAAAGACAATGGGCAGTGCACAACACAATATTGGCGCAGTGTTTAAAGATACAACTTTTCCAGAAATCTAGGAGGCAACTGAAAATTCTAGGCCCCAGAAGGGAGACATGAAAAAGTTTCATACAGAGGACTCACAAACATTAAGTGCTACAGTACAAAATTTACTTACCCGGACGACTCGGCGCCCGGATTTGTACACCGTTTTTATAAAAATTAAAACAATCCTGATAATCTGTTCAGACCTCCGACTTTAAATATGTGAAGATCGGAGCTTTGTTTCTTGCCACATGTTATTTATAAACGCAATACATGGACATGCAACATTTTAATATCGCAGTGGGTTCAGCTCAGAACAAACAACAGCGCACACACCGTCGCAATTTCCGTCTTTACAGCTATAAGCAAAAGTCTTAACCATCAACGGAACAACTGGCCGCACTGCACAGTCCGGCGTCGCTACTGTAGCCATTTACTGACCAGTTGTCTGTGTACTGCAAGTACATCCACGCTAAGTATGAAAAAATTTCTATTTTAGGCCCCTTCACAGAATTGCGAAAAGCGACTATTAGCTTCGTCATGTCCGTCTGTCCGTCAGCATGGAACAATTCGGCTGCCCCTGCACGGAATTTCCTGAAATTTAATATTTGACAATTTTTTTTCGAAAATCTATTCAGAAAATTCAAGTTTTATTAATATGTGACAAGAATAACTTTACACGAACCCCTGTTTATATTTATGACGACACGCAGTGTCTCGCGCGATTCTTCTTAGAATGAGAAATGTTTCAGACTAAAGAAAATCATAAAACAGTTTGTGTTCAATAATTTTTTTAAATCGTATCGTGTGTGATCTGTAGCAAAATATGGTAAAGCCAGACAGGCAGCAGTTGGCAATGTAGTACAGCACATGCGCTTTGCATGCTGGACAACTAAGATTACAGACTCACACTCAGAGTATGTGATACTTTTGATATTCTACTGAAAAAAATGGTAACGCGAACGCGCAAGAATATTACGTTTAAGTACACTGCCTGTCGTGTTCCTACGTACTGTAGTTTAGCTGTGTGTTCCGTATTATTCTTAAAATATTGCTTTTTTCCTTACAGAACATCCATCAACTTCTGTTTCTGATGAAAGAAGCCAGTGTTCCTTGTGAGGTACGAATTAATCTTTGTATAGAATGTGAATTAATTTTAGTCTTCAGGTTCAAATGTTAAAACATGAATTATGTGTATGCGTATGAAACCTAGTATTCATTTAATACTTTATATTGAAGAGGTAAGTATATGTACCACTAGCTGTAACATTAAAAATTCTACATTTTGTTGACGCATTGTATTTATGTGGTTTATACTACTGCAGAAAAAAATACCGATTATTTCAATAAACAGCATTAACCGACTGAATGTTCTAATGCAGAGTGTTCTGTGTTCTGTGTTCTGTCTGGCGTAAAGGCCAAGTTTTGTATCAGAGTAAAATACAGATGCATTTCACTCTTGAAAGGGTTAAACAAGTAAAAGTTGTCCATTTGCGTATCATGAGGAAATATGGAGGAATGGGGGTACAATTCCACTCATTCTTTGTCTCAGCACCATAGGGGACTGAGTGATCAGCTTTGCGCTTCGGCCGCTTCACCTCCGGCACCGGTTAATGAGGGCATTTAATGGGCCCCACGTCAAATAAAGCTCGGCATAGTAATGTGGAATGAATGCAAATATCATGCCTGTCTGTCTGTCCGCTTGCTTATTTCTATAGCCGCACTGCTTAAGATGTAATGCCAAACAATTTGACGGTAAACAGCGCAGCTTCTGATTCAGTACAAACTCTGTCCTTATTACCAAGATCCTACTTTACATCAGGCACTCTCACGTCAGTATTAGCCGATCCCAGTGGCCGCGCGGTCTCTAGCCTGCTGAGGTTGTGGGTTCGAATCCCGCCGAGGGCATGGATGTCTGTCTGTTGTGAGCGTTGTGTGTTGTCAGGTAGAGGTCTCTGCGATGGGCTGATCACTCGTCCAGAGGAGTCGTACCGACTGTAGTGCGTCGTTGTGTGTGATCTAGAAACCTTGTGAATGAGGACGCCATAGCCTGCGTTGGGCCGCAGCGCCACAAGAAATAAAACGTCAGTATTAACAACAGACCAGCTTCATAATTAATTCGAATGGCATGCTTTGACGTGTAACAAACTCTAAAGGTCATAGTCATTGTTGAGTCCCTGACAGTCGAAATTAAATTTGTCCGTCGCAGTAAGGTTGAGATCTGCGCTCTTCTGGGATGTCGCTTGGCCTCGGTTGGTAGTTGCTTACCGACGTTTCGGGAGAACATACTGGCCACATATTTAAAGGCCAAGCGCAATGCTTGGACTGCTTGACCCTGGAATATGGGACCGACATATTTTCTCATACGTCGTTGGTCAACTACGAACCTACGCCGCGTAACGTCCCTGAAGACGTGATAGTCGCTGTGCTCATTCAAGGCACTACGCCCCTTTCTGGGAACGCGCCTGTTGATCGCCTTATACGTAAATGCTTGCCAGTAGTCTCCATCGAGTCTCACAACAATCCAGTCAGTGTCTTCAGCAATGTTATATTTAACATCCGCTGTAAAGTTTCCCATCTGCACATTGTCCACGGTCCGTCACATATTTAAGCCACCCTGAGGGACGTTTTAGGTTGACTGTTCCTTTCTCCTTTCCACCCCCGCCCCCGATCAACCTCATCTCTTAAGACTAGACACCAACAATACACAATAATCGTAATGACAGGCGTATCACCTGAAGCTTTAAAGGCAAATGAATACAACAAATCTTCCTCGAGAACTCATACGATAAAAGAGGCGGTTCCAGAAACCAGAAACGCTGGTTTGCTCGCCGTCCCACCATCTGACGGTTCCGCTAACCCGAAAAAGTTTTCTTTGTCAGTTATGGCAAGTGTACTTTATTCCCGCTTCCTTACTTTCTCTCTCGCATTTTTCCTTTATGGTCTACGCCCACAACTTCACATTCATTTTGCATATACACAAGTTAACAATATATCATTAAGTAGCTTAAGAAAGACCATAGGCTTTGAAACAGAGTACAGAAATTCAATACAAACTAAGTGCCAGACCTGTCGTTATATGACACTAACAGCTGTGCTGATGTGATGACATCAGATCTTTTAGGTGGCGCAAACAAACCATGGAAGGGTAGCAAGTTGCAGCGTATGTCCCTTGAGAGGCAGTACCATGCATGGACATGCAAAGTGGGGTACAAAGAAAGGCAGTACATTGATCCATGCGTCCAGTGCATTAACACCAATATCAACATGTACCCCTCCTACTGCTGTTCAAAATATATACTTGTTTTGTGTGTCCCCAAACTGCAAAATAAACAGAGACGTTGAAGGTGATGTTGCAGGCTGGAAATGTAAGTTGTGTGCTAATGAAACCAGCTGAAATGTTGGACAGCAGTTACAACTGAAACACAAGGGAAAATTAAGAAAGATCAATCGCAAATATGTTTTAAATTGTGCTGTTTGCTGTATTGCAACATGGAGTGAGATATAGAAACAGCAGTGACCGACTGTTTCTATACTTCCAATGTCATTTTTACAGCACAGGGGATGTCCTACATAGAGACGCAACGAAATGTTAATACGCCGCATTTTTTGGAGAGCCCAACAGTTTGTTAGGGAAGAGACGTCATAAAATAGGGCAGTTTGTTGAACATTGGTTACAGTCGACCTCTCAGTAACAGTACGTGGTGCAGTCTGCTGATAAAGTATGTCTTGTGCAGACAAATATCGTGTCTCAGAAACCTAGAAGTTATTTGATATAGAATTTGAAATAAAATATCATAGCAATAAAAATGCAGATATTATTAAAGTTGGTGGACCGGGATAGCTCAGTCGGTTTAGCGACTCGCTAAGTGCTTGACGGTCCGGGGATCGAATCCCGTTGGCTGCGAGATTTTCCGCACCCGCCGAGACTAAAGGAGGGCCAGTAAAAACCATGAACACAATTTAAGTAAAATAAGCCAGTTTATCTCCTGTTGGTTCCACACTCATTTCACTTATTTTATTTGGTTTTAATCAAAATACCTCCCATGGGGACTTTATAAACCTCACACATGACACAATCATATTTCTGCATTATGCTATCAATCGGAACACGAGACGCCCCAAAGAAACCTGTTATGTATTTAAATCGTACTTATATGCTACTTTATAATAAAGTTGTAAACGGTTTATTACCAGAAACTGTAAAATGTCAATATGTTTTCAGAGACGGTGTACACAACCAGCTAACCCCTCACACACTCCTACGGTTGGCCAACATGATGGCCTGAAGCAACAGACTGTACCATGACGGCGCGCGGTGGCAGCACGGCTGTCAATCTGTGGCAATCAGAAAATATTCTCTCCTCTCTTAGTGAAGATACCAGCGTACTGTAATTCAGTCTGATGCGTAATACATGAACAATAAAAACCAGCGCTCTTCTTGGACAACTTTACCCTGAAGATGGAGGTAGCACCCTCCTCCAAAACGTCGATACGGAGTAACAATGAAGAAAACTTACTGTTTGTCTAACACTGTTGTATCCGGCCATAGAAGCTCAGAAGTGGTGTAGAATTTACGTCTACTCTTTCAATGCCACTCCCCGGCCACTTTACTCCCGGGAAAAAGAGACGGTACTCATTGTAAAGGAGAATGGGTGGGCCCCAGGGTCCGTCTGGACAGGTGCGGAATGTGTCGACTCCACCGGGATGCGATTCGCGGACCGTCCAGCCCGTAGCGAGTCGCTATACCGACTGAGCTATTGTGGCCCACATTGACGCTGCTGTTAGAACGTCAAACTTCGTATCCAACACAAATTCCCCTCCCTCCCAAAGCACCATGACACGGTCCAGTAGCAAATTCGAGGCGACACACGAACTTAATACCAGGTTACATTTTTACATACGGAAACAAAAAAAGCGATTCCTGAGCTGTAAGTTTTGTCATTTGCATATCGGGGTTACATTTCGTTACAAATTTGAGTGCAGTTACCGCTATATCCTCGCAGTATGCAGGATCCTGAAGGTCGTACAGTCGTGTCCTTATCACCACGTAGATACAGTTCAACTTGTCACAAGGATCATAACTGCGGTTCCCAAAGCTTTTAATGCAGTATTTATATTGGAACACAAGTTAGGAAAATTTGTGTCTTAGTTTGCAGTCACACACTTTTTGTTACGGCAGAAAAGCCTACATTAAAAGCCGACAGCTACTGATCTAGCCGACATGTCTCGCCTGTCACGTGTTATGCAAACGAAGGTTCTTTGCTGTGTTTACCAAAGCAGCCACGGAAGCCTGTTCCGATCCAGATGAATGCCGTCCACGTGCCCTCACTGAGAAATACAAAGAATTAATATTTCGCTGAAGTTTTTTACAGAATTTCGGGAGTTTGAAGATGTCAGTTTAGGACGACTGTGAACAAATGGATGTGTTTAGAAAAGACAAGCAGTTTCAAAGTACGTGGATAATTTATATATATATATACATATAACGAGACTGTACGATTACCAACTATAACTCTAAATAACACAGATTTCTACATGACTTCGAGAACCGGCCAAGAAACAAGAAACTGCGAAGCGAAGTTCAGTACGGAAGGCATCACAAGACGACACGTACACGCCTTCATTTAGAAACGTCCAAACAGCAATAGGATAATCAGATACAAATGTAAGTTTTGAGCTTCCCATAGCAGTGATTATGATTTTCACGGTTTTGTGGATGTTTTGTCGGATGTGTAGCCAGTTTTGACGAAAACCGCTGCCCCCTATTTCAGCGTGCTGTGAAGATGTAAGAACAGCAGTCGGTTCTGTGAAGAGTCCTCATACATTTAGGAGAATGCACGGTGTCACATTCCGTTAGACAGTAACAATGAGAACTTCAAGATTCAGTAGGGTGATAAGGTCAGCAATTTTTGTAAACAGCAGCTGAGCTATCGTCACCAAAAAGCATATTTCAGAAGATCACATCTTTTGCGCATTAATCATGGCCAATTGGCCAGAGTCACAAACTTTTCACGGTCATCACAACGCTTTATGTCAACTAAATCTTTGCTGTTGAAGAACTCCTGGGACTTGCGTTAAGGAGTCAGGGTGCTGGGAGAAGACATTCTGAGGACAGAACATTCTTGTTCTCGGAATGTCCTGCGGTACATTTAACCCTTGAAGGACGAAACTGTATCTCTCTGATTTGAAGACCCAGTTCGTACTGGGCAGTAAACATCATCTCCTTCGGTTATAAAAACCGTTAAGTTAATTTTAGAGAAGTAAACGCTCTTTGTTCTGAGATCCACACAAAACACACAAATGCATTGTGAGCAGAACACAGAATTTCTGCATGTTAAACTGATGGTACATAAAGTACGTCATAAGGCTTTCCAGTCAGACAGTGACACCAATGTGCAGGCTGCACAGTGCCACACACACACTGCAGCTTCTTCACAACAGCGGCCAGAAATAAATAAAGTCATTCTAATCGATCTCTTTGTTGAAGACGCAGATCAGAGCAGGGCTCAAATGCCTCAGCAATTGGCTTACAAATTAGATATCAATGAAGACCAGTTGGATGGGATTTTTGGCATAGTGAGAAACGCGTGTTTTACTCACCTGCACACAATCATGACTGAACACATATGCATGCATACGCATTCATTACGCACGGAGACGCGCGTCGGAACACGCACGTATGTAGAGACGTACAAATTTGCACACGGGCATACTACTTGCGTGGTACATACATACATACACAGGCACATAGAGGCCCTAAGCATCATGCAGTGAGTGTGAAAGTGGTGAAATAATACTTATTTGCTTTTACGTCACGGCGCTTCTAATAGCTGAAATTATATTTTACAATGTCAAGGGACGTGGTGGTTATTAAATAAGGAACTGGAAAGAGGCGGCCATGAGCTAAACTGAGACACTATACCGACATTTTCTTGAACAGTCTGAGATGAACAAAATCAATCACAATAGCCAGCACCGCGACCGGGTTCTGAACCAGGAGCTGTCAAATACGCAGCAGCTGTTGTATCCCTGCGCTGCAAGCTGCGACAATGAAATACTAAGAGTGTGATTCAACATGACTGCTCTGACCGACAGGGACAGACAACCCCTGAACACTTACTGAATACCGATAGCAGCTTACGGACCGTAACCCCCTTCCATATTCACGCCTGCAATAAAAAGGAAAATATGTCTGGCCTTTAAAAATTTAGTTAGAGGAGACAAATTTTTTAATGGAGATATCAGATCAGCCTAACTGATTCCTGACGACAATGTATTGATTTTCACAGCAGCTCCACGCCACAAATAAAAGTCGAGATACGCCTCCTTTTGTTTAATATTGAAAAATGGTCGCTTGCAATAGTCCGTACCCTGTTGACTGGTTACACGCTGTACGTAAGGCACCTCGCTGTTTGTGAGTCTGTTCAAAAATGCGTCCGTAAGTGACGAAAGGCGTAGCGTTGATGGGCGATAAGGCATTGCAAAAATTTTGATATTTTTTGTGGTTTCTGATGTTGTGAAGACAAAACAGCACACTGCAGCTTTCTGTCCCACACCTGGAATTCTATTTCCCAGTCTGAGTCCCAAAATGATATATATATAAATATAAAATTATATACATATTTATATATTTTATATATATATATATCCAATTTCTACCAGATTGAACCACAGTCTGACCGGACGACAAAAGCACAACCTTACAATAACGATGATGGTTAGAGACAACAATTATTACTGTCTGTGTAACATGGCAGACGTTCATCAAGAAAATTTAACTGCTTCATAAATGTGCAAAATATAGATAAGAAATGATTCATTAGAGAGTGTGACGTTAAAGCCCAAGCATTGTTCTACAATGTACATAATAGTTTTAACACTATAATACAATATATAATCGTGTTACTGTTCTGTAAGTACCTTAAGCAAGGTTCTTCGGCCATTACATGACTCTCGTACTTCATACATCCATTTTCTTCGATCTACGAACACATGTACACATGCACATTAAAGGTACCGCCCTATTACAAAAACTTATTTCTACAAGATAACGATCTGTAGAATTCAGGGTTAAGAAATCCAGAAGTTTAGTTCCAAGACAGACTCAAGCTCAGAAGAATTTTCCTGTGGTACAGTTTGAAAGTACTCAGAGAATACATCAAAACGGACCACGGCCACTTGTTCGGAAGTACAAATGTGTGGTTACTATTGACAGCAGTTCCGTTTCGAACAGTCATTGAGGATCGGCAAACACGTGTTCCTGTCTGCAGGCCCAACTGTTACGGAAGGGTGACACTGCTGTTGAAATACAAAGGACGGGCTCACAATCACCAGCGCGATCACCGAAACGTCTCTAAACAGTGGCACGTGGCACACAAACCACCTGTTCAAGATGCCCTGTTCACACATACCTGCCTGGTCTTCTGTGTCGTGTGACGCCCGCGATCACGTAACAATTGGAGCTCGCGACGACTCGCGTCGTGACGTGCCAGTCGTCTCCTCACCCTCCTCCTCCCAAATGAGATCATAATCGTTGCTACTGCCGAGAGAAGATCGAGGCAATCTGCGCAGACGACACCCCCCCACCCTCACCCGCCCCTACCTCTGTGCCACATTGAATTACGCGCTCGCTATATCTCCCCCTCTCTCTCTCCCCATCAACAACTTCGCTGTTGGATCACCCCGAAGGACTTTAAACGGTACGCGCGGATTGCAGTGTTGAGTGGCGGGGGGTGAGGAACGGAGGGGTAGTCGTTATTCGTTGCGGAGTGAAGTGACGGCAGAGACGCGAGGGGAGGCCAATGAAATAGGAATGGTTGGAGTGCGGGGGAGGAGGGGGGGAGTGAATCGACTCACGTGGTAGACTGACAAGTGTAGAGAAGGGTAGCAAATAAAAGGGGTGGGTTTTGGTTCAGGCAGGGAGAATTCTATCGAGGAGGGTGGGGAAGTAAGAGAAACGCGTGGTATACAATGATCGAAGAAGAGTATGCAGACATCTGTCATGTTCTAACACGCCTGAAGAATCTCCCACGCCGGAATATGCTTCTGCTGCCTAGACACAAGAAGTTCCATTCTAGTGGACCGCGGGCCGACACCGATTACTACAAGATAAATCGCGTTGCTTCGCTTCTACGTCCTCATTCGGTCGCTTTTCTTAAACCTCTGAAAGCTTTAATTAATCCCAATTATATGATACATCACAAACATCCAGTTGCGCCCTCACAGAAAACTCAATCCATCTCCGTTACAAGGAAAATAGTTCGTTTACTTTGTTTAGTGAAACGATCGGCAGTAACTTCGAAAATCGTGCAGAATTAATACATATAGCGTGGCGGGAAATTCAGTGCCTGACAAAGTTGCAGCCTACAGAATGTTCAATACGTTAGGTTCCCCGGTTCAAACAATTAAATGACAGAATGTTAGAATATTAATTACAGTTCATTTATCACGCTGAAGTATCATTATTTTTCAGCATAAATCCGGGCCGGTTGAATAAAGTCCCTCGTCTTGGTAACAGACAAAATATACAGCCGCAATAGACATGGGGCTGCTGCATTCACGACTATCCAGGAAGAGTCAGTCCCACTTCTTCCCATCATTGTAGCATCGGGCGATCTCCCAGCTGCTGCTTCATCGGCCCAAACAAACGATCTGTTGCGAGGTGTGAACCTATAGCACGAAGATGCAACCCCACACTCGCATTTCAGCGACCTCCAGAGTGGCGACAGTCACTTGGCCCGTAACTTGTGCACCAGACGGCATCTGAGGTGATACTTGGCATATCGCTGATTGCAATTAAAAAGGAATGGAAAATTGCTATTAGTGATTGCCTGACAGTACAAAGCCCTATTTCTACGAAGACGGAATTTTGAAAGTTCAGGCAAAACGTGACAAATGCATGGACATGCCAGGGAATTGTGCTGAAAATTGACGATAATTCTTCGGAAAAGATAAAATGTATTTAAGTTTTGTAATGGACACTGAATTCATTGTTAGGACGTAGAGAAGAGTACTTAACAGAAAAACCTTTTTCATTAACCGCTGGGTCTAAAGGGTTCGAACTGCGAAGCGGTGACATATTTGGAAGATTTTGATTATGCAACTTGTTACGAAGGGAAATCAAAATGCACTGACTTGTCTTCAACTAGACTCTCAAAATTGTTCTGCAAGTGCATATACCGATCGCGCTTATGTCATCAGCTGTTCCGGGTGTAGTCAGCTGTGTAGCACGTTCTGCACCGTTACAGCAGTGTACTGTCAGTTAAATGTAAAAGACCCACAGAAACTTTATAAACATCATCCATCCTCACAGTGGAGGATGCAACGCAACCTAACCGAAACGCCCGTACTCTTCTTCTTTAACGCAGCCTTCACATCCCACAAGACGGCAAAACCTCGCTCATTCCGCTGCTTAAGTTCCAGCCATAAAAGTGAAATGATGCAAAACAGTTATGTAGAATGCTCGTTGAACAGCGAGATACGGAGACTTGTTGAAAATCAGTAGCACATCACAATGTAATGATCATAACTACCTCTGTGACAGACATTACAGATTTAGCCAATTGAAAAATGAATTTGGGCAGTGCCATCCTGCTGTCTTAATCAATGAAAGGCCTTTCCTGTAGCAGTTTTCTTTTTATACTTCCTGTTTTTCTACCTGATGACCGTCGAACATGTAGCAGGCAGTAATAAATTGACCGTAAAAAAGTTCAGATGTTGCGGTTGAGTGTAATGGACTGTTAGAAACTGCAGCACACTGACGACTACAGTGGACAGGAAGGCCTGTGTCCACGTCTCCCTGTTTCTGTGCTGCCCTGTGCCAGTGTCCATGTCTCAATCAGCGTAACTCCCATGCATGGAGTCGCAACAGTTTTCCGACCGACGAGAGATATTGTGTCGCTTTTTCTTGAAAGCCCGTACAATGAAAGGTGTATTCTATCTAGGTACACTATGAACATCATCCGACTTCTGCTGTTTTCCAACGAATCTCCACGCCACATATTAGACAGCGACATTCATGCAGTTTGTATGACGCACTCCGACAACTTGCAATAAAATTTGATCTGTTTCGGGTTGCTGTAGACATGAGTCATAATGATTTGGTTATAACTACGCACGGAAAAATGTCAAAAAGTAAGTCCAAAGTTGGCAACATCTCCTGGTTGTTTACTGTCAGTTGCCAGCCCGCTACGGTATACATACAGAAAACTAAACGTGCCTACCTACTGTTAACAAACAGGATGGGCAGTTCCAGAAGAACGAAGGCTCCATTTTGTAAGTAGATCTAAAGGTAAATAAATACGCCTTTTATAGAACCAGCCAGTACTTTAGTGTTCGCAAGTTTCAGCCACTAATCCATGTACTGATATACATGAATCAAACCCATATATTCACGCCTCTGTACTAATGTGTCAATCTTGGTGGCCGCGCGATCTAAGGCGTGGGTCTGCGGCTGCTCGTTGGCTGGGATTGACGGTTCGAATCCCACCGTGGGCATGGATATCTGTCTGTTGTGAGTTACGTATGTTGTCAGGTAGAGGTCTCTGATACCTCGTCCAGAGGAGTCCTACCGACAGTGGTTTGTCTGAGTGTGATCTCTGAACCTGAAGCATGAGGATGCCGTGGCCCATTAGGGCTGTCTAGCCGTGAAAAGAATGCCTTGAATGTAATATTAGTATTGCCTTCGAGATTGAAATGGCTGCTCAAGAGCTAAGAAGGCACAAATCAACAGCTATTGATCAAAGACCACCAGAACTGATTAAAGTACGAGGTATAAAATTTCGTTGTGAAATCCGCAAGAATAAGAAGGAATCGCCTGAGCAGTGGAAGGAGTCGGTCATTATAGACTACCCATGTATAAGGAGGGTGATAAAACAGATTGTGATAATTAGTGAAACAAATGAGTTTTATCAACTAGATACAATATTTTATCCAACATCCTGCTGTCACGGTTAAATCCATATGCACAAAAAATGACTGGGGATCATCAATGTGGATTTCGACGCAACAGGTCAACTACTGGTCATTTATTCTGCATTGGTCAAATACTTGAGGAAAAATGGAAATACAGTGAGACAGTGCAAGAGCTACTTGTAGATTTCATGAAAGGTTATTATTTTGTTAGGAGGGAGGTCTTGTGTGATAATCTTATTCAGTTTGGTATTTTAATGAAACTAGTAAGGTTGATAAAAATGTGTCTGAATGAAACGTATGTCAGAGTCCGCGTAGGCAAGCATTTGTCTGACATGTTTCCTATTAAGTACAGTTTGAAACAAGGAGATGCTTTAACGCCATTGTTTTTCAACTTTGTTTTAAAAGTGCCATTAGACGGTTTCAGGCAAACCAGTGTGGTTTGAAATTAAATGGTACACATCATCTTCTGGTTCATGCTGATGATGTTAATATAATGGGCGGAAGTGTACATGCTATAAAGAAAAACACAGAAGCTTTAGTAGTTGCCAGTAAGGAGACTGGACCGGACGTAATTGCTGATAAAACTAAGTATATTTTCATATCTCGAGATCAGAATGAAGGATAAAATAGAAATACAAGGGCAGGTAATAAATCCTTTGAAATGGTGGAAGAGTTAAAATATTTAACAAACCAAAATTCTATTCAGGAAGAAATTAAAAGCAGATTGAATTCAGGGAATGCTTGCTAACATTCGGTGCAGAATCTGTTGTCTTCAAGTTTCCTATCCAAAAATTTAAATATCAAGATATGCAGAACTAATAATTTTGCCTGTTGTTTTGTATGGATGTGAAAATTGGTCGCTGACATTGAGGGAGGAACGTAGGCTAAGGAATAGAGTACTGAGGAGAATATTTGGGCCTAAGAGGGACGAGGTAAGAGGGGAGTGGAAAAAAACTACATAATGAGGAGCTTAATAATCTGTACTGCTCACCAAATATTGTTCGGGTAACCAAATCAAGAAGATTGGGCTGGGCGGGACATGTAACATGTATGGGGAAGAAAAGAGCTGTGTACAGGGTTTTGGTGGGGAGATCTGAGGGAAATAGGCCAATTGAAGATCTAAGCGTGGATGAGAGGATAATATTAACATGTAGCTTCTCGACGTGGCTTTGGAGGCATGGACTGGATCGATGTGGATCAGGATACAGACAGGTGGCCGGCAATTGTGAATGCGGTAAAGAACTTCCGGGCTCCATAAAATGCGGGACATTTCTTCGCTAGCTGAGGACCGGTTAGCTTCTCAGAAAGTACTCTGCTCAGTGGAAACAGTGAGTGATTGATTGAGTTTGTTTGTTATTTGTTTTTATCTGTTTGTTTATTTGTTTGTTATAATCATTATCAGAAAAAAAATGCAAGTTGTGAAGTTCCCCGTTACGAATGTTTTCTCTCCACCTGTACTTCCCCTCTCTTAAGCGCAAATATTCGCGTCAGCACATTTTTCCCCTAAGACACTCTTAGCGTTTGCAGACAAAGCTTTACGGTCATATAAAAGCAAAACTCTTTGCCTTTTGAAGGGGAACAACAGAAGCGGTTTTGACATAATTAGTTTGTTGTTGTGATGAAGTCAGACCGTACATAAATCAGACCATTCCCTCGATGCATGTTCATGTAGTAGCCTTAAACCCCCCCCCCCCCCCCCCCCCCCCCCCCCCCCCCCCCCCCAGGCAGCCCTCCCCCCCCGCGCGGCGTTTTTCTTTTCTTTTTGTTGTCCTCTCCGTCTTTTTTTTTTTTTTTTTCTTTTTTTTTTCTCTCCGGTCGG
>Ga0131853_10010349_pt1 | contig 17051 bp, 15 predicted proteins | sample TergutLab28metaG_FD_92764 | JGI IMG/M metagenome (GOLD analysis project Ga0131853, IMG submission 92764) | Labiotermes labralis P1 segment gut microbial communities from Petit-Saut dam, French Guiana - Lab288 P1 (version 2) (version 2) | ecosystem: Host-associated > Arthropoda: Insects >... | reverse complement strand
TTCAAGTTCACATTCCTCAAAATTTCCACGCTCAATTGTACCACACCTCCCCCACAAACCGCAATAGGTGTTCGTAAATTCCTAACACCCCATTCGAGTTTTGGGAATTCAATTCGTTTGGCGGAAAAGGTAAACTTACGCATGGAAGAAAACTGGAGAGACAAGATTACTGTAGATTGGAAAAAGAAAATGGAAGAGTCTAAAAAGACATTTCTTGACAAATGCTGCGGCAAAGAATGTCACAAGGTTTCGAGGTACAACAGCAGATTTGATCGGTATATAAGAACTACGACATGCCTGGCAGAAGAAAGCAAAAATGCGATGGAGTTTAGTATAAAAGAGGAATATTCGTTAGACCTTCGGATGGACTTGAATGATTTTGTAAATACCCATAAAGACATCAAAGAATGTCAGGTTATACCACAAGAAGATAGAGGCACCAACAGATTTAAAAAAGCCATCAAGGTCGGACGAAATTGCCTCATAGTGGCTGGTCTGATATTCGGATTGGGCAGCTGTATGAGTAGCTGTATCGAAAGATCGAATGAATTTGATGCAAACCGCAGGGAGGAACAACGCGATGTCATACGCGACAATGTTCGAGAAGAACTTGAGACCATACATATTTGGTGGGCGGAGAATGGGTCGACATGTGATGACAAAGAACGATGCGTAGCCGAAGGACTGGAAAAGCTTGGCAGAATGAACTATACAAGGGATGCACGACACAGCGTTTTGGAACGCAGCGAAATTCGTCACGCGGGTTTGGTTGAAAAAGAATAAAAGGAGATCATATGGCAATTACCTGCGAGAAAAGAAGACGCGTTGTTTTGGCACGAGAGGATCTTGCAAAGTTCGTACAGAGATACGCAGTTGCTCGCGAGAACTATCACGATTTAGACTTGCCTGGTTCTCGAAGAGAATTCAAGGATAGTGAACTGTTTCTTTGGAGCGCAAACAATAAGTTGTTTACTAGAGAAAACTCTATGAAGCATTGCGCCGAGGAGAGTGAGGGATATGCCGAAATATCCAAACAAGCAAGCGACATGTATTTAACAGAACATGTCGCAAAACTTATCTCTCAAGAACTCATTATTTTTAATGCTTACGGACGCTTAGACCTCGAAACTACTCAGGTTGATGGGAGCGTTAATCCTGCTCTTTCACTGTTTGAAGAATTAAGAGGAAAAGGATTCGACTACAGAGAAATCTTTAATGAGGCAAAAAAACAATTCCAATCAAAACGATTCGAGAACGAACCTCCTCTAATCACCCATTAACAACACCCTTAACCACATACATGACACTATCTTCCTTATTATGCAAGGTACCAATCCGCTTTATCATCACAGATCTTGCCATGAACATCAGGCTGCACAATATGATAATAATCAAAATAAAGCACAAAACCAAGTGCCACCACAGACTTAAATTATCCATAAACATATCCAGGGCAACCCAACCCATGATAAAAGCAACCGCCATCAACAGCCCCGTAATCGCATAAATCTTTGACGGAGTATGCTCCCTGGCCTTACTTCTGATTACTTGTGGATTGCCCTGCCGCTTGTCCAGGGCCTTTGCCTCAGCAATTTTTCGCTTAACCTCTTGTTTTGTATAGTTTGACGCATATCCCATAATCGCGATTTCAAAACCTGACCAACTATTCATCATGCGCATCATCTTGTTCCTCTCGGGGAATTCACGCAAGATATCCGCAACAGGACGGCTAAATAACATAACATTCGCCTTGCCCATATACTGCCCCTCTATTTGGAAAATCTTGGTACCCATTCGCACGAACAGGTCACTAATCCAATCCTTCCTCGCCTCCTTCCCTATCCGCTCTCTGTAACCATAGACAATATTACTTCCATCGACATATTCTTCTACTAATCTCTCCAAGACGCCTAGAGGATTCAACAAGTCCACATCTGCGACCAAAACAACATCACCCGTAGCCATTTCAAACCCAGCCGCAATCGCAGCTTCTTTTCCGTATCGTTGGTCAAAGTTGACGATCTTGAAATTACTATTCAATTTCGCCTCGGCCCCCATGACCTCAACCGAGTTATCAGAACATCCATCATTTATGGCGATGAATTCGTACCCTGTTCCCCCAAGGTTTTTGACCGTTTGCACCAAGTCTGTCTTATACTTGGCAATGACTTCCCCCAAAATCTCCTGCTCGTTGTACACGGGCATAATCAGACTTATCTTCATACCTAACCATAGCACATTAAAATTCCACCTGTCTATCAAAATAATTCATTAACATATTGAATTTTGCCCTACAAGTGTTCGGATTTTAAAATTTCGTGCTAGAATAGTGACATGAAATATATACAAAAATCCCAGACTGGGTAGAAAAAGGTTTGGCGGAAACAAAAGCGGAACTAGAAAAACAACTCCCTTGTCCCAACTTGGTCGGATATGGCAAAGCAAAAAAAGAAAGCTTGTAGCCCAAGGCCGATATGGTGTAATATAGATATATCAAGGAGGCAAAAAATGAAACTATCGACAACAAAGGAACTATTCGTTTGGGCGAACAAGCACCAGCGTGCGGTATGTGCGTTCAATGTAAACAACATGGAATTAATCCAAGCGGTAACAACCGCCGCGGACGAGTTAGGTGTACCAATAATCCTGCAAATCAGCAAAGGGGCCCGAAACTATGCCCAGTTACCCTATCTAATGAAACTAATAGAAGCGGCTGTGTCAACCATCAAGATTCCAGTAGCGGTTCACCTTGATCACGGGGACAGCTTCGAGTTATGCAAAGAGGTTCTGGACGCTGGGTTCACCTCCGTCATGATAGATGGGTCTCACCTGCCATTTGAGGATAACATCGCACTGACTAAAAAAGTGGTTGATTATGCAAATAAAACAGGTGCCTCCGTCGAAGGAGAACTGGGAACAATAGGCGGAATCGAGGAAGAAAAGTCGAATGAAAAATCCCTATACACCGACCCAACAACCGTAAAAGAATATGTCGAACGAACAGGGGTCACCAGTCTAGCAATTTCCATCGGAACAGCCCACGGTGCATTCAAATACACAACTCCCGACCCACAGCTTCGTTTTGACATTCTGGAACAAATTAACCGGGAAATCCCCCATATTCCCCTCGTTCTACACGGAGCGTCTTCCGTCACCCCTGCTGACCTTGACACCATTAATGCCCATGGAGGCCAAATCAAAAACGCTATCGGGGTCTCCGAAAGCGTTCTTGCAAAATCTATACCTCTAGGTATCAGAAAAATTAACATTGATTCCGACCTGCGTTTGGCATTTACCGCGGCATTGCGTGCACATTTTGTGGCAAACCCTGAACATTTTGACCCACGCCAGTACCTTGGTGCTGCACGGGCTCATGTCTCCGAGTTGGTGAAACATAAGCTTCTTGCGTTCTCGGTGCTGTCTCCACAGGTTGCCTAAACCTTGTTTCTCTGACTTCCCTTATTTCCTTAATATCTTTTTTTGGCATTTTAACATCCCATTTTTGCCCATGTTGCTGGTGTTGCTGCACTGCTTGTCTGACCATGTGGTGCGGGTTTAAATGGTGTCCATGCTGGGACTTGTATTGCTGGTAATGCGGAGCTGGCTGAACATGCTTGGCAGGCTCGACCTTCCTGGCCGTATTGGCCGCAGTTCCACCGCTGCCACTTGCCGCCACACCCAAGGCGATCGCTGACAGACCTAAAGCCAATGCACTGACCCCCAATGCGGCCACTGTCTTCATTCTATTACCTTCGCGAGCTCTCTGGGGCTCGGGCAATTCCCACTCCGGTGAATGAGAACGAATCTCCATTTCTCTCCTTGGTTTAATTTGAGGAGCGGCTGTCCTCCCTTCAATCTCATTATACATGAAAACCTCCTTGCAACTAATCTGTGCAAGGAGGTCTCATCCTATTCATTCATGCGAACTATTTCAATCAGATGTTACTCGCCAATCTCCATCCCATAGTACTGGTCATCTGCAACTGTATACTCAGCAGGCATCCCAGTTGATGTATAGGTCTCTATTCCACCCGCAGGGTATTTGTTGTAATCTGGAATAAATACATCTCCCTCCAACTCTGTCCCTTCGAATGGATTGAAATTAAATATTTCATTACCATCTGCTTGCCCTGGTGTGTAACCACCTTGGGGATTTTGCCCTGGGGCAGCAGCGTCTGTGCCAGGAGTATATCCTGCCTGTGAGCCTTGGCCGTGATTAAGCAATTCGTTGCCGCCACCTTGTCCAGGGGTATAACCACCTGCTTGCCCTTGGCCCGCACCCGCACTGTCGCTCCCCTGCCCAGGAGTGTAACCACCTGGTGTACCTTGGCTTTGGTTATTACCGACTTCGGTGCCACCGCTTTGCCCAGGAGTATATCCACCTGGTGCCGCTTGGCCTTGATCATTACCGACCTCTGCACCACCCTGTCCAGGGGTATAGCCGCCTTCTTGGCCTTGGCCTGTGTCCCCTTGCCCTTGACCTTGGTTGCCACTGCCGATTGCTGTATGACCTCCTGTGACTTCTACATATATACCTATTAGGTCCGCCCTTTGGTCTGGGGTCAAGTGGAATGTGGCATCACCTATGACAACAATTCCATCATTCTGGTCAATTCTAACAATCTCTTCAGCAGCCTGCTCTGGTGTTGCTGCGTTAAGAATTGCAAGTATCTCCGCCCATTGGTCAGCGTCAAATGCCCTATCCGTGTATGTATAAATCCTCACCGTCTCTGTGTGGCTTTCCACTGTGTGGGTGTTTGTTCCACCGGCAGACGCCCCCTGTGTTTGTGCGGGTGTTGGCGTTGCTGCTGGCTGCTCGTTAATGTTCTGCTCGCCGACATTTGTTTGGTTTTCGATATTCCAAACCATGCTAGGCTCGGACTCACCACGGTTACGCAGTGCCAGCCAACCAAGTTTCAGAACTCCTGCCGCTGCCAATGCTCCACCAATAATGGCTGTCCCCAAACGACCTTTTGCAGGTGGAGTGGTTACATTCACAGTTTGATTTACATGCACTGGACCTGTCCCCGCAAAAGCAGTAGAAGTGGAGTTGGCACGGTTAGATGTTGGCTTCTGCCCTTGTTGCTGCTGTTGGTAGTTTTGCCTACGCTTCCCTACCTGATTCTTAATTGTGTTTGGCATTTCCCCCTCCTTTTAATTCTACTATTCTACCATATTCGGAGGGATTTGTCAATACTCTATTTAAAATTTCCATGACTATTATAGATAGCCGTATCATCTATTAATATATTCTTTGTAGGTAGACAGCTTATCAACCATCTTATCTTCGCTAATTTCAATGATTCGGTTAGCAACCGTGTTCATAATCTCTTCGTCATGAGTATGAAACACCATAACACCTTTATATTTTTTCATCCCTTCGTTAAGAGCGGTGATACTTTCCAGATCAAGGTGATTTGTAGGCTCGTCAAGGATAAGCAGATTTCCGCGCTGCAACATAGTCTTTGCTAACATGCAACGAACCTTCTCACCCCCACTTAAAACGCGTGCTTCCTTTTGCGATTCCTCGCCGGTGAACAACATCCTGCCCAGCCAGCTGCGCACAAATGTTTCGTGGGTATCGGTGCTGAATTGCTTTAACCAATCTACCAAGTTGTCTGTTACCTTATCAAAATAGTCATCATAGTTCGCTGGCAGATACCCAACGGTGATTGTTTTACCAATTATCACCTCTCCACTATCTGGCTGAATCTTACCCGAAATACAATCAAACAATTTCGAGATAATCAAGCTCTTATCACTAAGAAACGCAACACGATCACCTTTGTTTAATCTGAATGACACATTTTTGAAGTACCCTTTCAGGGTCAGGTTCTCGACCACTAGAACTTCGTTACCTACTTCTCGCATCAATTCAAAGTTAATATATGGATACTTTCTGTTGGATGGTTTGATATCTTCGATTTTCAGGTTCGATAGTTCTTTTTTCCTGCTGGTAGCCTGCCTGGACTTGGATGCGTTCGCACTAAATCGAGCGATAAACTCTTTCAGCTCTTCGGCTCTTGTCTCTGCCTTTTTATTAGCTTCCTTCTGCTGACGCAGAATCAATTGACTGGTCTCGTACCAGAAATCATAGTTTCCAACAAATGAATTGATTTGTCCAAAGTCTACATCACAAATATGCGTGCAAACTTTATTTAGGAAATGTCTGTTGTGCGAAACGATAATTGTTGTGTTCGGAAAATCAAGAAGAAAGTCCTCTAACCAGTGAACCGATTTTATATCCAAACTATTCGTAGGCTCGTCCAGGATCAAAACATCTGGATTGCCAAACAAGGCCCTAGCAAGGAGAACCTTTACCTTTGCCTTAGCATCAAGATCGACCATCACCGTATCGTGCAGTGCGTTGTCGACTCCCAACTCTGCCAGCATCGTCCGTGCATTACCATCCGCCTCCCAACCATCCAATTCTGCGTACTCGTTCATAATGACGGCAAGACGCTCGCCTTGCTTGTCTGTCATTTCCTCTAATGCGTACAAGGCGTCCTGCTCTTGCTTTAATTTAAACAGCCTCTCGTGACCCGAAATTACGGCATCAACCGCAGTCAGGTGGTCAAATGCATTTTGGTTTTGAGATAATACGGAGATACGCTTGCCTTTTGGCAAGGTGACCTCGCCCTTATTAGGAGACATCTCGCCACTTAGAATTTTCAAAAAAGTCGACTTGCCCGCCCCGTTCGCCCCGATAACACCATAACATTCCCCAAGGTGGAACTTGATGTTCACATCCTTAAACAAGACACGCTTGCCAAACTGCAACGATATATTTGTAACTTGTAACATAACACTGATTGTACCATACCAAAAAAGTTCTTGCAACTATTCCGCAACTATGGTTAAACTAGCTATATGGACATAAAAACAATAAAGAAGTTAGGGGAAATAATGAATACCGAGGGCCTAAAGACCTTGGAAATCAGCGACGCAGGCTTCAGCGTCCGCCTGGAACGCGATACGGGTATTTCCGTCTTGCCCCAGGCTAAGTTTGAGGCATTCCAAGAAACCCAATCTCCAAAAAATATGAGCGTTGCCGAGCGAATTATCCTGCCACGAATGAAGCGGATAACCGTACCAAAACCACCAGCTACACAAAAGCCTGCAAAAACCGAAACAAAAACATCGGTCGAGACATCTCCTGCACCTGCGGCACCAAAAGTCTTTGAAATCCGCAGCCCTATCATAGGAAAATTCCACGCCCGTCCAAGCGAGGATTCCCTACCATTCGTCATCCCAGGCAAAAAAGTCTATAAAGGTGATGTCCTTTGCATGATCGAAGTCGATAACGAGCTAAACGAAATAACATCCGAACTTGATGGTGAGATTATCGATATCCAAGTCCGGCATGGGTCAATGCTGGCCTTCGACCAAATCATGTTCAAAATCAGAGCTTAAATAAATTCCTCTTCCACAACGGCCAGGATCCACTCAACCCCATTCGCATCCATCATCACCGCGATAGTTTTTGTTGCACGCTCGGACTCGATTATTTCTTCCTCGCCTTCTTCGTTGATTATTGTTTCGGTTTCAAATTCGTTACTGGTCAATGTCCTAAAGAATACTACAAAGTCATCTCCCGTTGATGTGTGTGGCATGACCGTAAAGTGCGTAACGCGAGAACCTTCAGGCATATCATTTACAAATCGACCATGCTCTGTGTTACGAATCTCTTGACCCTCCCAGTCGACAACCCGAACCTCGGCCCCTACCTTAAAGTGAATCCTGCCCGCTGTTACAGCCAGAATCTCGGTCACACCCGACGCCAGAGGTGTAGTGCGTGGTTCGAAACGATTTCCATAAAAATCAGGGGCCTGTGTGTCAAATCGCACAATATTACCGTTCGCTGCCAACCCGAATATAGGGATGCTACCTGGAACAAGTGAGGCTGTACCGGCAAACTCGGTCGGCCCAAAGAATGTCATACCCGACAAGGCAATGTCCCTTGCCTGGAAGTTGGTACGAATTTGACTTGGGTGGAACAAACCAATATTAGGTCTGTCCGCTATAAACAGCCGTGTTGGCTCCTGGGTTTCACCCAATACATGAGCGATTTCAAAGAATAATCTTCCCCCACTCAATGCATGCAAGCTGTAAATTCTGCTTGCATCCTCGCCTAGATTTTGGGTCGTTCTGATATCACTTAATGATGCCCTACGCATTAGATTTCCGCGTATTCCTGCCTCGCGATCCTCTTCACTTCGGTCTTCTGTCCAGTAGACAAAACCCATAACACCCTCGAAGCCTTTGTCTGGACGCAGGCTACTCTCGAAATAACTTGTTACCATTGGCAAGGCGAAACTGCTGACTGATTCTGCTAATTCTGTTACTCTTCCTGGGTTTTGTGAAACACCAACATGTACAAGCCTCTGCCCGTCAACAACTAGGAGATGGCTGTGACCACCACCCCACGCAACGGTAAAGTTATCTCTTGTAAGATTGCTTTCAGATGTTGTAAATATCCTCCTGTGGTTTCGCCCATCAAGGTCAACCCGGAAAAAGTCCAATCTCCCTGTTTGCAATTGCCCGCGTCTGTCTAAACGGTTGTGCGGAGATGTATACACAATATGGTTTCCGAAAATCCACATGGCGGAATTCTCGTGACCTGCGATTTTAGGGACAATCAATTCTTTGCCTGCCACCCTGGTATTCCACTCTGATCCTGGGTTATTTGGGTCTATTGGAGGCTCGTCAATATGACTGTTATCATAACTTGGTCTGCCGTTTTCGTTCAAGCGGATACGGAAAATTCCGCCATAATGACGCCTGTCGTTTACCGTTACTCTGTTGTATTCGTTCTGCCTGTAGACTATATCTCGTGTGTTCACAAAATTTCCGATAAAATACAGATATTCTCCCACCGCAACTGCGTTTCCACCGTTACCACTTACATTCGCTACATTATGAGGCACAGTAGACACTGCGTTAAACCGTCCCGCCGCTTGGTTAATGAGGATAGCACTCAGCCCCCCCGCAAACACAATCACAACAATAGCAACAATCGTTAAAATCTTCCTAGACATACCTACAATTATAGACAAAAACTATTTAATAGTCAAGCACAATATCAGGCACTGACCACACCGTACTATTCCCCCAAACCTGCCCTGCCCAAGGCCAACCCGGACTTCGACCAAAATTAACAAGTTGTGACGCGGTCAAATTCGCTTGGTTATGCAAATGCGAATTAGCCCCATGGTTAAACATAATCACCGAATCATTAACCCCACCAACCACAATCCCAACTAATGGGGCATGATGTGCCGCACCTCTCTGCCCTACAACTCGAATGTTTGAATTAGTGACACTATTCCGTCTGTTATGACTTGCGTGCATTTCTGCGTTAGTATGCCACCCTACAATTCCACCAATCGCACGCCTCTCGTAAGCCATAAAGTACCGAATGTCCAAGTTATCAACCCCAACAAACGCAATTACCCCACCCCAATAGTTCGCACCCGCTACACCGCCTATATCACCGTTACCATACAGAACCGTATTCCCCACCTGACTCTCCGCAATTGCCCCTATATTTCGACCGACAATTCCGCCAAAGGTCGAAAATGGTCGATGGACTTGAATATTACTGGCCGACACAACCACATTATTTATAACACCCCTAGCCCGATTTACACCCGCCACCGCCCCAACATCCGACCAAGTCCGCCCAGTATCAAAATCGAAACGAATATTCACACCCGTCATGTTCAAATTTCGGATTACACCATAATTCACACCGACCAGGCCCACAAACCTGCCTGTTTGGGCAACGGTCCTACCCGCAATTGTCATCCCATGAATTGTATGTCCATTTCCATCCAAAGTACCATGAAAATACGGAATTGGATTCCATTGCCTACCCAAATCCGCCATATTAATATTCGCCCCTAAACGGAAATTACCATGTCGATTCCCGCGGATATTATATAGTTGCTGGGCACTAGTAACTACTTGAACATCCTGGGTCGCATGTATTCGAATCCTGCTAACTCCGACCCAATTTCCATAAGAACTGATAATATTCAACCTCACAACATTTGTTCGCACTCCGCCGACATAAGCAGAATGATGGGCATGATTTTGATTAGCTAGCTCAAAACTTAAACCTAGCGGAACTCCATTAATGCCCGCCGTAAAATTGGCCTCTCTTGTACGGTTATTCCCAGCAGATGTATTGCCCCACACCTCAATCGAATGTATTGTAATAAAGTAGTCTAATCTAAGCTCTAAATATCCCGTCCTTGCGTTAACACTCCAGTTATCACCATTCCCACCTGAGCCACCGTACATCGTGCCATTAAACGCTCTCCAAGGTACTTCATTCCTATATGTACCACTAGCAGATATTGTACCATGACCAGAGAGAGTTGGACCAGCCCATCGTGGCTGAGGCCAAGGATTTGTTCCGCCTCGTGCCCTACGGGTCGCAAGATATGCGTTCAGCCTTCCCCCAGAAACAGAGATATTCTCAAGGCTTGTATTCCTATCAACGCTAGATAATATAATATTTCGCTTTTCTGACGGAGTTATATCAATATTTAATGATAACATTATTGCTGCGACACCAGCCACAAATGGTGCAGCAAAAGATGTCCCAGTTTCCCGTATGACCCCACCCCCTGAACGAGTAGTTCGAATATCAGACCCTGGAGCAAAAACATCTACCGTTCGGACGCCATAGTTGGAACCACCTCTACCTATCCACAAAACACCACCCCACCGAGACCTACCATCGCTTGAATTTGAGGCCCCTACAGATATAAGATTAGGAAGACGAAAGTTCGCAGGAAAAGATTCATTTCCTTGATTATCACTATTACTATTCCTACCACCAGTTGATGCTATAAACAGGCCTCTATACAATTCTATAGCACGCCTTGCTTCCCAAGGTCCGTAATCAGCCCCTCCACTTAAATTTAGAATCGGAATACCGTGATACTGTGCATGGTTTATTGCCCTAATTGCAGAACCCCAACCCCAATTCCCATTTGAATCCACGATTCTCAAGGATATGAGTTGAATATCACGAGCTACACCACCTACTGCCATACCTGATCCCGAACTTTCTGCTCCGATTATTCCAGCAACACTAGTCCCATGACCCTCTGGGTCTGTGAACAAATCAGCATAAGGCCTACCCCATTCGAAATGGCCTCTATACAACCTGTTCCGCAAAGATGGGTGACTTGCATCAATCCCAGTATCCAGCACCCCCACCCTGATGTTAGGTCCTAAAGCTAGCTCCCTCGCTCTAACCGCCTCTATAGCTGACATGTACCATGGCGATGACCCAGCACTCTGCGGAGCAACTGATTCTTCAGTATAAGATATCGGAGAAAGAGAACCGTAGAAACTTGGATTTGCACTAATCACATCGCCCCTATTCCTAAGAACACTTACCGCCCGAAGAACATTCTCTTTCCCTGGGTACTGAAGATGAAGGCTTAAGAGCCTACGGAAAATACTAAGATCAATCTGCCATGAATCATTTGCCAAATCTCTTTGCATTCTAAGATTTCTTGAACTGATGGCATATACTTGCATTTTTGCTGACTCCAGGCCAGGAGTTACACACTCTACCTTAGCAAGTGCAACTTCTGGGAAATCCCTCGGTGCAAGCTCTCTAAAATCGAAACTAGCCCCTGCACTCAGGGTCACAAGAATCTCCTTGTCCGAAAACCTATCCTCTAGTTCTACATCCTCAAATAATATCTGCTCTTCACGATCATTTATAATTTCCTCCAGTCGAGAAGTTGCATTACTCAAACTGTACATAGTATCAAAAGAGTTTTGAGCGACTAGCAAAACAGGCAGAAATGTAACTACAACTACCGATACTGCAATAATTATCAATTTCTTCATAATCTATTTGCCTCCCTTTAACGAATCGTTCCAAAATAGTTCAACCCTGCACTTCCCACATTTATCAATTGTCGTAGAGTTTCTACCGCCTCTAGAACACTCTCCCTGCCAGGGTACTTCAACCTAAGCAAAAGTATTCTCGGCTGCCCTAGCTCAATTGTCCATATATCCTCAACTCCCTTCAAAACAACCCCAGGAAAATCCTCTTGGGTGAATATGTGTCCATTAAGCGTAGCTTTATCACTTGCCTCCTGAGTCAGCGATACTATAACAGTTTCATGGCAAAACTCTTGCCGATTCCCACACCCCACCATCATAAGCGGCATTAATGCGAACCCCAGCACTATCGAACATGTAACAGCTACAATTTTCACCAACCTTTTCTTCATAATGATTTCCTCCTTTTCTTATAAATCATTAATGCTGTGATGGGAAGCAGCAAGGCAAGTACAGCCCCAGACGCGACAATTATATAAAGTGTATAGTCTCGTGGGGGCAAAAGATTTGGAACAACTGGAAGTCGCCATGCAGACTCAATATCCGGACGCCCCTCCATCGCCTTTACTGCCAGTTCAGCATTCTCTTCACTCGGCTCCGATAATCTAAGTTGCAACCCTACCTGCCCTGGACGATACTCAAATTGCATTACTCCCGAGAAACTGAATTCTGGAAAATGCTCTGGAGTAAATTCTTTGCCTGTATACAAAGCCGAAACCGAAGCCTCCTCGGTCAATCTAACAGAAATAAACTCGGTCGAAAGCTCCCAAGGATTCCGATTCCCACACCCCACCATCACAAACGGCATTAATGCGAATCCAAAGATCACAGACACAGAGAAACAAATTCCTACAACTTTCATCAACCTTTTCTTCATACAACTACCTCCTTTATATAACTGTTATCCTGATGATATTTGATAAAACCCTTATTTCATCAACCCAGCTACCCAATGTTAGAAATGTATCAGCCCTAAACTCATGTACTCCTATTGGCAACAGATGACCCACCATAATTGCCTCCCGCCTCTCCTCGCCCCTCTCGAATACTGAGTGTGTACCTGCTAGGCTTGTACTCATTGAATAAATCTCAATCATCTGGCCATCGTAGTATATAAAAGTACGATTAATTAAAAATAAACTAATCAATGGATCCAAATGATTAACCTCCAATCGCCTGCCGCTCCGATTACGAAAAACCATTTCCATTTCAAATGTGCCCCCCTGATTTATCGTCGTAGCACTCGCCGATATAGCCAGCGAGAAATCTCTCGCCCTAACGGAACATCCTGATACCACGAACGGCATCGCAACTGTAACCAACCCCAAACAAACTGCAAATAAAAACCTAAACATCACTCTAATGTACAATTCTTATCGTAGATATGTCAAATTACTTGAACGCCAACGCTATTGCCGAGAACTTCATCTCGTCCTCGTAGCCCGGATACCATCCATTGTTCAGTGCCTCCTCGTCCTTGACCATACGATATACAATAACCAGCAACTGGCTGACAGTTGGACGCTTGTCACAAATTCCAAACTTGCAAAGTGTCGGAAACCACCTGTCCGCCAAAGTCCGCAAACCCCGCTCGACATTATCATAGCTGGCGTCACAGCACTTACCCACTTCTATTAGAAATTCCTTGATATTCAAGATTATTGGAACATCCATGTTAAACAGACGCAGAACAGCGACCTTCAGGCAATACCGCCCATTCAAGCTGGGACATTTATATTCGTCCAGCACAGTCTCTATCAATTCCATTTTTTCTTCTTCACACATCTAAAATCAATAGTTACATAGGTCGGCAAATTTTGCAAGCATTTGGGGAGTTACACCAAAATTGGCTATCTCCCCATAGCGATGCTTAACATATTAACATGGATATTTTTTCAAAAAGGCTGAAAAACTTAAGAAAAGAGAAAAGCCTCACTTACGCGACCGTAGCAGAAGCGATAGGGATTGATACAAAGACATATTGGTCTTATGAAAATGAACTGGGTGAACCAAGACAGACTAATTTGGTTAAGATTGCCGATTATTTTGGTGTCAGTCTGGACTATCTGCTTGGTAGAGTGGAATTTTAATGATATAATATTCGCATGAAAAAATGGCTGGTCACAGGACTTGGCAACCCCGAGGGAAAATACTTCGGGACATGGCACAATTTGGGCTTTGTCGCCGCAGAACGCCTTGCCGAGGAGCTGGGAATCGAATTTAAAAAAAAGGGCAATATGTTACTGGGTGACAAGGACAAAGTTTTCATCCAGAAACCACTGACATATATGAACCGCAGTGGCGAGGCTGTTTTGGCACTTAAAAGAAAACATGGCCTCAACGCAGGTAATATCATTGTCTTGGTGGACGACCTATATATAGATAAAGGTAAAATCAAAATTGTCCGCGGAGGAACTAGTGGCCACAATGGCCCCCGAAATATAAAAGAACTCCTGGGCAACGACGAATACATCCGTATCAAAATTGGAATCAAGCCCGCGAAAGAGATGGCAGACATGGCGAACTATGTATTGTCCCGTATCCCAGAAGCCCAGCGACAAATAATCAGCGAAGCCCTAGAAAACACAGTGGCCGCGGTCAAACTACTGGTTAGTGGTGAATCACTTGAATTAATCCAAACAAAATTCAACACCCGCAGTTGCGGGCATATCAAGCGAAGCGAAGATACAGCGAGGGAAAATGATTAAAGAACTGGCAATTGCAACAGGAAATAAAGAATTAGCGGGACTAGCATCCAAGCAACCTCGATCCGTTGGGTTGACGGATATCTCGCTTGCCCCTCTGCTGGCGTCTTCCATCAAACCTCCTTTTATTTATGTATCACAAAGCAAGGATGGAGCTCATCATGCAGTGTCAGTGTTGCAAAACTGTGGACTGAATGTCTTGGGCGTTGCACATACACCTGAACCTCCCCTCTTCACAGAAAAGCCCTCTCCTGACCCACTGGCAACAGCCATACATAAATTCATGTCGGGGGGCGTAGATGCCGTTGTTCTTTATGCCCCACTGTTGCGACAACTCCTACCACAAATTAGTGCAACACCACTAGAACTGAATGTCGGGATGAAAATATCGCGAGCCGCGGTTATTAAACACCTTGAATCCTGTGGCTATCAATATGATGTCCGTGGGGATGTGATCGATATAACTTACGAGGGTATTGTCGCTAGGGTTATCTTCTATGGCAATCTGATCGAGGCTATTCAAGGACGCAAATCTCTGAAATTGACTCCCACAGCCCCCAGCGAATTCGTTACCCCTGCACAGGCTGAATCCGCCCTGCAAAAAATCAAACCAGCACACGAGAATACCCACAAAATTATTGAAAAAATCAAACTATCAATCGAACGAGACCCACGCACTCCTGGCGGACGATGGCTCGCTCCATTCCTATTTGAAATGATGCCAGTAACAGCGATTTTGAAAGATACATTATTTGTGTACGAACAAGGCCATCAGCTATGGGAATACCTAATGGACTATGCAGATACCGAGCAACTGAAATACCAATCCCTATTGGAGGGCGGAATGCTATTACCTGAACACATGCCAGTCAAAGGCGTAGCAGCACCAAAAAAAATATTACCTATATCAACACAGGGAGAAGCGGAACTATCCCTGACGACCCTCCCCATCCCGAATTTCTACAACGCTTTCTCAGCCCTAGTACCCGATATCCTGCGTAACGCCCAGGCAAACAAGACCATTATTGTCTTTTCCGGTACATCGCCTGCTCTGGCGAATTATCTCCTCGAAAGAAACATAGACTTTGAATTTGCAACCATTAACAAGATAAAAGAAGGCAAAATCAACTTGCTTAAGACAAGCCTAGGGCTGTCATTCGAGTTACCTAAAGAACGCACGGTCATCTACAGTGTCACGGAGCAACCTATAACCCGCGAATCAACCACACGGAAGATCAACGAAACAATATTCACATATCCAACCATAGGAGATGTAGTTGTTCATGAATTTCATGGGCTTGGCAGATTCCTTGGGGTGCAGGAGCTGGAAATCGGAGCAGGCGTCCGTGAATACATCACCTTGCAATACGATGGCGGAGCGATTGTTTATGTACCCCTTGACCAAACACAAATGTTAACAAATTATGTGGGGGAACCCACACGACTAAACCGAATAGGAGGACAAGACTTCACTGCCGTGAAGCAACGGCTTCGGCGACGCCTAGCGGAGCTCAGCCACAAACTGATAAAGCTTTATTCCAAAAGACAGCGAGTATCTGCCAACAAGTATCCTATTGACCCAAAACTTGTCGATGATTTCGTCGCCGCTTTCCCGTACGAATACACCACCGACCAAAAGTCAGCACTTGCCGACATAATGAATGATATGGACGGGGACAAAATCGTCGATCGCCTGATATGCGGCGATGTTGGGGTCGGAAAAACCGAGGTCGCCCTTACCGCTATTTTCCGTGCCGTCATGTGCGGTCACCAGGTCGCCCTCCTCTGCCCAACCACCATTCTGTCCGAACAGCACTACTCCGTTATTAAAAAAAGACTCGGGGCATTCGGAGCCAGGGTCGAGGTTCTTAATCGCTTTAAATCCGATAAAGAGACACAAGAAATCTTGTCCGCCCTAGAGCATGGCGAAGTTGATATCCTAATTGGAACGCACCGAATTCTTTCCGCTGATGTTCGGTTCAAAAATCTATCCCTCCTTGTTTTGGACGAAGAACAACGATTCGGTGTTACACACAAGGAGAAAATCAAACACTTAAAACATAATGTTGATGTCCTAACTCTATCCGCCACACCTATCCCGCGAACCTTGAATATGGCACTGCTTGGGATTCGTGACATCTCTACAATTAACACAGCACCATCAACACGCAAGAATATCCTGACCTTCATAACTGAATTCTCGGACGAACTCCTAACCGAAGCCATCTCACGAGAGTTACATCGCGGCGGTCAAACATTGGTTCTGTACAACCGTGTCGAGACTATAGACACATTCGCATATCGCCTTGGTAAATTCACTAACGCCCGAATAGCAATAGCCCACGGTCAAATGAGAGAAAGTGAGTTAGAGTCGGTGATTAAAAGACTATATAACCAGGAAATAGATGTTCTTGTATGCTCTACAATAATTGAAAACGGCATTGACATCGCGACGGCAAACACCCTTGTCGT